>Ga0065711_1031124_pt1 | contig 30496 bp, 18 predicted proteins | sample Hoacrofraction12_FD_59098 | JGI IMG/M metagenome (GOLD analysis project Ga0065711, IMG submission 59098) | Hoatzin crop microbial communities from Cojedes, Venezuela - Epithelial fraction 12 v2 (version 2) | ecosystem: Host-associated > Birds > Digestive system > Esophagus > Crop | place... | reverse complement strand
GTGTCCTGGTGACGGAGGATGCAGAGAAGGCAGAGCTACTGAATGCCTTCTTTGCTTCAGTCTTCAGTGCCAAGGCAGGCCCTCAGGAATCCCAGGCCCCAGAGGTAAGAGAGGAAGCCTACAGAGAGGATGACTTTCCCTTGGTCGAGCAGGACTGTGTGAGGGCTCGCTTAAGCAATCTGGACACCCACAAATCCATGGGCCCTGATGGAATGCACCCACAAGTGCTGAGAGAGCTGGCGGATGTCATTTCTGGAGGACAGGAGAGGTGCCCGAGGACTGGAGGAATGCCAGTGTCACTCCAGTCTTCAAAAAGGGCAAGAAGGAGGACCCAGGGAACTACAGGCCAGTCAGCCTCGCCTCCATCCCGGGAAAGGTGATGGAGGAGCTCATCCTGGAGGTCATCATTAAGCAAGCGGAGGAAAAGAAGGGTATCAGGAGTAGTCAGCATGGATTCACCAAGGGGAAATCATGCCTGACCAATCTGATAGCTTTCTACGATGGCATGACTGGCTGGGTAGATGAGGGCAGAGCCGTGGATGTTGTCTACCTCGACTTCAGCAAGGCTTTTGACACTGTCTCCCATAACATCCTCCTAGGGAAGCTCAGGAAGTGTGGCTGGATGAGTGGCCAGTGAGGTGGATTGAGAACTGGCTGAATGGCAGAACTGAGAGGGTTGTGATCAGCGGCACTGAGTCTAGTTGGAGGCCTGTAACTAGTGGTGTCCCCCAGGGCTCAGTACTGGGCCCAGTCTTGTTCAACTTCTTCATCAATGACCTGGATGAAGAGTTAGAGTGCACCCTCAGCAATTTGCTGATGATACTAAACAGGGAGGACTGGTGGATACACCACAAGGCTGTGCTGCCATTCAGCAAGACCTGGACAGGCTGGAGAGTTGGGCGCAGAGGAACCTGATAAGGTTCAGCAAGGGCAAGTGCAGGGTCCTGCACCTGGGGAGGAACAACCTCATCCAGCAGTACAAGCTTGGGGCGGACCTGCTGGAGAGCAGCTCTGTGGAGAGGGACCTGGGTGTCCTGGTGCATGACAGGTTGACCATGAGCCAGCAGTGTGCCCTGGCTGCCAAGAAGGCCAATGGGATCCTGGGGTGCATCAAGAGGAGTGTGGCCAGCAGGTTGAGGGGGGTTCTCCTTCCCCTCTACTCTGCCCTAGTGAGGCCCCATCTGGAGTACTGTGTCCAGGTCTGGGCTCCCCAGTTCAAGAAAGATGAGGAGCTACTGGAGAGAGTCCAGCAAGGGGTTCCAAGGATGATGATGAGGACTTGAGCATCTGTCCTGTGAGGAAAGGCTGAGGGAGCTGGGCTTGTTCAGCCTGAAGAAGAGAAGGCTGAGAGGCGACCTTATAAATGCTTATAAATATCTTAAGGGTGGGTGTCAGGAGGATGGGGCCAAACTCTTTTCAGTGGTGCTGATCAACAGGACAAGGGGCAATGGGCACAAACTGAAGCAGAGGAAGTTCTGTCTGAACATGAGGAAGAACTTCTTCACTCTGAGGGTGACGGAGCCCCGGAACAGGTTGCCCAGAGAGGCTGTGGATTTTCCCTCTCTGGAGATATTCAAGACCCGCCTGGACACTGCCCTGTGCAGCCTGCTCTAGGTGACCCTGCTTTGGCAGGAGGGCTGGACTAGATGATCCACAGAGGTCCCTTCCAACCCCTAACATTCTGTGAAACAGCGTCCACAGCAAATAATCCCTGACTCACTATATGGTTATTAGCTAACTTGTTTAACTTAAAATTTCCTCTTAGTTAAAGGGAGAGCATTGGAAGTTTGGAGTTTGTACATTCTTACATCATTTCATGCGGCTTACAAGAAGGTGTGCTTAAACTGTCTATGGAGCATGGACATCCAAGGACTGGCTGCTTTTTGAGCTAATTCAAACACTTGGTGCTGCTTTGATTTTGTGCTTAGCCAGTAGCAGCTATTAAATGCAAGGAAAGAGCTGCTGCCAGCAGTTGAATCTTCTGCTGTTTTCTAGCTGACAGGATGATGGAGGGCTTGGGCAAGAGGAGGAAGCCAGATTTGTTGCCTTTCTTCTCAGCTTTGAAGAGCACACATGATTTGTATCACATATCATGGTCACTTTATAAAAAGAAATGTTCTTTAGCAGGAAGATCAGAGGGGAATGGGCTTATACATGGGAACTAACACATGCAGACATGTATGTTAGTGTGGAATTAAATTGTGTTTGTGTGTATATATAGAGACACACATACATATATGTGTGCATATGCATACACATAACAGCAACAGTGTGACAATGTCTCTGCAATGAAAAGCAGGGAGGAAATCACAGCTGTCTACAATACAGATGTCCACAGCAAGTCACTCAACACTTGCTCACAGTCAGTGTTGAGAAACAGGCACTTAGCAGAGAACAATTCATCCCATCATCTGAAATTAATCACATTTTTAAAAGGCTGTTTCTCTCCATTATATGTAAAGAAGCATAGGGCAACATCTTCAGTTTCAAAGATCCCTGTTGCAGAGGTGTAACATGAAGTGAGATGAATCCCGCCTTTCCTGTCTGAGCTCTCCAGAGTATTCCACATGCAGTTTACCATGTTATATGTTGCTTACAGTGCTTTTTGAGTGACTTAAGTGTTCACATGCCAAAAGCCAATGAGCAAACCTGACCTGTATCCAGCTGAGAATTAGAACAGATTTCTCCACACAACCACCCCAGTATTTATTACAGTGGGTAGGGCTTCTCAAATGCAGTCTTCAGTCTAAGAGATCTTCGATCCTTCTTTTTCAAATTAAGTTTGTCTACTGATCTAGATTATAGCATGATCACACAGACAGTAGTGTTATCACAACAGAGAGAGCTCTGTGCCATGCTGTGGGGCAAGGGACAGGAATCTCTTAAGCTAAATTTTGCTAAAATTTATGTTAGGAGAGAAAGTGTAAAGGATTGGTTTGGCACAAGATTGTTACAAGCTGAAGGAGTTTCTTTAACAGTAAAATAAGCAGAGAAGATGCCTGTGTCCTGCATACACACCTGACTGGAACATTAGAGGGCATTCCCCAGGAGGAGTTAAATAAAGTGTGTAATGTAAGTGTTCACATTTCAGTAGCATCTACACTGACCACAGTTTAGCACAACCTAAGACGCATCTCTGAGATGCTTAGGACAGTTCAGGTTCAAATTATGCAGAGAAAATGTCAGTGATACCAGCCTGGTTATACATCTTTTGCTTATTCACACACAGAGATAATGACATAGGTGAAACACGGGGATTTCCTGAAGTATACCCAGATTCACCCTACCTAACTTCAGATGCTGAGATGCCCAAGTCTGAAGTCTACCTGTCTTAACTCACTGTGGAGTTAGCAGAGAGAAAGAAAGGGGCACTCCCAGAGACCGATTCAGATTCAGATTCCGACCTGACTAAGAAGTATCCTAGAGTAACGAACTACCAAATGTAGATGTTCTGGCTGAATGAATGATTGTAGGTGCTATTTCTGTCAGCTCCTTGCCAGTCACTGTATGGCATTCATAGGGTCCTCAGCAAGTCCAAATTCAGATCTGCATTTGGTATGTCAAGGAAAAAGCATATTTTTCCCTAGTTACTCAAGCACAGGTTTGTCAGGCAGCAGCATGTTGCTATGTTTGCTGACAATCTGAAGATCTCTTTCCTGATAGTGCTGACAGAGGGGTATGGGTATAGATCTTCAGGCTGCGCTAGCTAGAGAGAGCAGTACTTACAAACAGTTCATTAACTCCCACTTGCATTAGGTACTTACACAGCGGATGTTTACTGACTGTCTTCACTGGAGTTGTAATGGCAAGTGGTTGCTAGGAGGCAGGAATGGATTAATCCCAAGCAGAAAGGAAGGAGAGAGAATCAGCTTTTGAGAGGGAAAAGGTTTTGTCCCTTTAAAAAAAGAAGCATGACATACAAGTACTCTGTCCTCTGAAAAGAAGCCCATGACATCCAGCAAACCAGACCAAACCTGGTGCAGGTGCTAGGGACAATTGAAGGTGTAGCACTGGGAATTCATAGATGAAACCTGCAGGGTCCTAATTCCATGCCTCTAGTTTTGATGACGCAGTGAAAGGAGTAAAGATAATGCTGCTGTGGCTAACGTTGCAAAGAACAAACAGACATTCTGTCACATCTGCTGGACTGACTTATGGAACATGATATGTTGGCAGGACTTAATGTATTGGACCTAGGGACACGTTTTTCCCTTTTGATAAATTGTATAACCAGTTTCAATGAAAAGGGCAAGATATGCTACTTGGAAAAACACACCGTGTTTTCTCTGTTATTCTTGGAGATTTTGTAAGGAACATTTAGAATGAAGAAGTAAGTGAACTTTCTGCAGAACAGTCTTTTCAAATCAAAAATATTCTCAGAACTAATTTTGTGAGGCGGTTTTTTGTGGGGTTGTTTGTGGAATTGGGGGGGGGCAGTGTTGGTTGGTCAGTTTTTTAAAGAGGTTCTGCAGTGCTGGAGAGTAGACCGCTCCATCAGGGACTGAAAGGCACTTTAACCCTCCCTTCCACTGTTGAGACCTATTAAGACAGAGTTCTAGAAACCTTACCTTTTCCAGCACATTTGTGATGGGAGATAGGTTTTCACTGACATCATAGGGTACTCTTTGCTATTGCTGAAAATACAAAGCCTTGTGCAATAGCTGGTAGAACTGCATGGAGGTACTGGAGAGAGTCCAGAGAAGGAACGCTAAGGTGATTAAGGGATTAGAGCATCTCTCCTACGAGGAAGGACAGAGAGCTGGGGCTGTTCATCCTGGAGAAGAGAAGGGTCAGGGAAGGATCTCATCAATGTATATAAGTATCTGAAGGTCACCTGTAACAAAGATGGAGCCAGGCTCTTTTCAGAGGTGCCCAGTGACAGGACTGGAGACAACAGGCACAAACTGAAACACAGTAGGTTCCATCTGAACGTCAAGAAACACTTTTACTGTTTTACTGTAAAGGTGACTGAGCACAGGAACAGGTTCCCCAGAGAGGTGGTGGAGTCTCCAGCCTTGGAGACTTTAACAGCCATCTGAACATGGTTCTGGGCAACTGGTCAGCTGCTTGAACAGGGGGGTTGGACCACATGACCTCCAGAGGCCTTTTCCAACCTCAGCCATTCTTAGATTCTGTATATGTTGGCCTGGAGAGCATCTATGGATTTGTGATTGTCAAATCTCAAGGGAAGGAAGCTGCCATTGCACGTGTAAGAGAATGATAGTGGGGAAGAGATCACTTCCAGCTTATCTTTTGATGTCACTATTCTTGATAATTGTTGAGGAATTAACACATGCAGTAGCACTAACACTTGCAGGACGTGGGGTCGGTGGCCCAAACTGAGGGGCATGCCTCCTAGGAAAGAGAAATAGCCTAGAAAAATTGTTTCATTGTTACCAATACTTGTTTGCTCACCCATGAGTCAGCTTTCTTTGGCTTCTTTCCAACTCTTGGACCCAGCTGCAAGCAACCTGGTTTGAGTTCAGCTAATCTTTTGCTTACTTTTTGTTTTACATCTCATAGACCCAGAAGGTTAAAAAAGCAAAGGAGAAAACAAATTTAATAACAACGATGAATAAGAGTTAAGTAGATTTTCTTTCATATGTGGGATGTTCATAACCATGCTTGGTAAACACCTGGCCTGTATCCTCCTACTACATCATGCTTGAGAGAAGTTCTGTGCGTGTAGGTTGCTCCTCTTTTTCAAAAGAGACAGCCTGTGATCCAGGACACATAGCACTAAGCAGTCCCACTGGCTTTTGCAATGACCTTAGTTCCTTTCCATAGCCTTTCCGTTGCAAATTCATCAGAAAAATAAATAAATAACAAGCCATAATTCTGCCTGTTTAATAGGAAAAAATAGTTTTCATAAAACTTTCAAGTAAGTTGACGTTCTTTTAGTTTAGGCTCAATAGGAGAAAAGAGATCATGTGAAAATGACCTAGGACTGAATAATTTTTGGGGCCCTGGCACAAGGGTGTAAGACTTTTCTTACTGAGCAGAAGCAGAATAAACATGGTGGAAGATCTCAGGTGTGTATGGGTGAAATAACTCTGTAAGAGTTGGACCAAACAGTCCTGGCACAACACAGCTCTGCTTTCACAGTCGGTTGCTCTCAGAAGTTACAGTTTTCGTCCTCCTCGATCATTTCTACATCCTCTGCTACAACAGGATCTTTTCAGCATGACACACTTGCCGCATCCCAAGTTGTACTCAAAGGCCTTCCCAAGCAGCTGTGGTAGGGTTCCCTAATATGGAAAGTGTGCTTGAAGAGTGGGCAGAAAATGAAAATGTTATGCGGTCCAGCGTTCTGTGTTTTCAAACCTAATCTTGTTTAGACATATATAACATTCCAAATCTGGTCTCTATGAGAACTGTTAAGTTACTATGATTTGTGTAGGGTAAATGCTTCCTGCTGGTATTTTAAAGAATACAGAGGCAGGCTTAAAATAATGCACCAGCCCAAGAAGTTCTTTAAATAGCACAGGAAATGTGATGAACTCTGAGTCCACCAGTGACAGCGCAGGAAAAGGAAAGCCAGAGATCAGATAAGACTTTGGTAGCAGGAATGATGGTGGGATAATTTATTCCTCCAGAGGTTATCACATGCTGGACTCTTATACAGCTAAACTATCACTAATAAAGAGGGGATTCTACCATGCTGGGTTATACTGTCCTAATTATGAACCTGTTTCTGTGGTAACAGAAACCACATTTACCTTGTTTTTGATGGCTTACTCCATGTATATCTTTAATAGTATGCTTCCAGAGAAATAAGCAGAAAACAAACAGTGATTTGTAGGACAGGGACAACACAGGAACATGGTTTGTCCTGCTGTCTTGCTTGAAAACACTGACAAAATGAAAGCTGATAAAAAGATAATTCTAGCTGCTTTTTAAAGAAATTTCCCTATGAACTCAGGGCTTTGAGCTCCAATGTCCTTCATATGCTGGACAGAAAAGCTCTTGCTATAAAACACCATATTTAATTATAGTTTTAATTATAGTCCTACAACTAGAACAGTATTCCACATTATGGGGGAAAAAGCCTTATTCTTATTACTGATATTTTGCTGCTATTAACAATTACTGCAGAGTCCAGCTCCCTCCTCTTTGTCTGTTGATTTATGTGGGTTTTGCCTCACAGAATTAGTTGATAATCTCATTATAGCTAATCCTGTTTGCTCCTTCTACAAAACAATTTTGTCATGACTGGCAGAGCTCCTTTTTCTTTCTATTTCTATTTTCCCTTTGTTATTTGAGAGATATTCTCTGGAAAGCATGGCCTTTCAGAGTGAATGCTTATCCTCTTTACTCACCATAATTCCAGCCTCATTAAATTCAGCACCTGCCCTACCCCTTTCAATAAACACTTTCTTTGAGCCAAACAGCATACAAATAGCTGTAGGTCTTTTATGTTCAGTTCACATAATTGCACTATTCTGAAGCAATTAAAACTTCTCAAATGACATTTTTGGGTTTACATTATCTTTTATACCTTTAAAAAGTGGTGTCCTTTACAAGGTTTCTTTATGGGCAACAAAGTAAAGAAGACTCAAAGCTGCAATTGCCTACATGTATTTTTGGCACTTGGATACTAAGGTGCTTAATAAGGTAGATTCACTTAATCCAGGATATTTCTAAAGCATAACTAATCACGAGTGTACTTTTGGTGACTAACAGCTCTTAATGAGGTGGCTAAAAACATGTAAACGTTTTTGAGGTGAATGCAAAAGTTAGGAACATGCACACTGTAAACATGACTCTGAACAGCAGTTGTAAAGCAAGGTGAAACCATAACCAAATCTACCTCTTCACCTTGTTAAGTGCTGACTGTATTCAACAACAGCATACCTGACTTGATGAGGGTTTACACAGAAATGCTTCATATTTTGTTTTCCTTATTTAGTGCTTTGGAAAACTGTCAAGGAAAATGAAGACTTTATGTGTATTTATATGACCTAGACAGTGAATAAACCTATTTCCTGAGTTGCTTTTAATCAGATAATCCTGTTCTGAAGTGATGATTTTCAAAAGTACTTCAGTACACCCTATTTAGCACAATAGGTTTTGGAGGTAAAGAAGGCTCACAAAATTCCTTGTGATTCCTTTTATACAGTTCCAAAAGATATACTAAATTTAGTTATACTACAGTTCTTCATCACTAGTTGTCACAGAATTTCTACCCTAGATGGGGCAAGAATTGTACAGAAAAGTAATGTCTCATTTTGATTCCACTTGGAAAAAGCAGATAAGCTTTTTGAGCATGTAACAAGAATAGTTCCACTCAAAAATCTTACTTTCAAAATTTTGGATCAAGAAGTGCATAAAAAGACTATTTATAGCCTTAACACTACAGATGTCTTATTTATACTGTATATGAGAAAACAATTTCAGCATAGTTACACAAGCAGAAGTTCCACTACCTTCCAGTATCCAGTATCTCAAGACTGCCTGCCCAGACCTGCCACGCAAGGCAGTAAGCGTTGTTCATTCCCATGATTATTTTGCATTCAGCAACACCTTGAGGCTTTGATCAGGAACCACTAAACAAATGATCCTCACCAGGAGAATTTTCAGTCTAAATACGAAAGATCATCCAGTCGTGACAACGCAGAACTGGAGGAGAATGCAAAAGGTCTCAGCACAGCCTCTAAAGTCACAGCAAATAAATTTGTAGGGACAGTTAAATAGCTATATATTAGGGCCCACATTTCAGGACATGTTGCCAGTAAGAACTCTATATTTCAGTAAATATTACCAATAAGAACTTCTACAGCAGAGTCAGTTGCCATGTAGCTGTCTAGCTGCTTAACATGTCTATGTTTGACGTGCTGTCTTTAAGATCTCTGAAGTTTCTACCATTAGGCATTAGGCCTCTGCATTGGGCTTCACTCAAAAGACAGACAGCACAAGGACGTCCCTGTAAGTGAAAGAATTGGGTTTACATCCTTACTCCCAATTATTTAAAAGAAGAAATAATTTAAATCTAGTCCTGCCATCCCCCAGCTGAGGACTCTAGTCACTGCTGTCTAAAGTATATATTTTAATCTAGTCGATATTTTAGACTGTTCAAATTTTTCTGCTTCTCACAAAATGCTGAAATACCTGCTTGGAGCAGGGACAGGAATCCCAGTGCTCCTAAGCATCAAGAGACAGAAGCAGTTCTCTTCTTCTTGCCCAAGGACTATTTCAGTAATTTGTGTAGCTGGGAATAATTTCTACAGAAGGAATGGAAGAAAATTCTCCCATTTGACATAGGAAATATCAAATCTGAACCAGAGGAGATCCCAGGTCACAATCTGAGTACTTTAATTAACAGGATATTATTAGTTATTAGTGGAGACCATTTTCGCCTGAGAACAGCTGGTCTGGATAAAAATGGATGCATCTGAGATGCTGATGAGCAGAGATAGGATGTACATATACACAGACTCCTCCATCATGTGATAGGAAACATGTCCCACAAAATGGTACCAGTGTGGAGGAGAGGGAGGCTGTAACCAACCTGGTAAATATACATCCTCCTACTGTTTCCTCTTGGGCAGATTGAAGCAGCTTCAGTGCTCCCAGGCTCTCTGTGTTGGCTTCTGGACCTCCAATTCCTAGGTCTGTCACAGGCAAAAGAAGTTGGGTGTTCAACCAAAGCCTGTTATTTCTGTCTAGGTGAAGAAGGAGTTACATGTTCTCAACAACGAGTGTTGTAGTGTTCACCATCAGCAATGTTCGCAAAGATTTGTGGCTGTAGAAGTATGTAAAACAGAGCCCAGACCTAATTTCCATGCTAGTGTCTCACTCTTTACAAGCTCTCTTTTTCTCTACTCATCTCTTGCCCTATGGAAATGATTCTTAAACTGGAGGGGCCTGATTTGCTATCAAGTATATCCTGTGGTTGTATTACTGTATAATAACGTACAACAAGAATCCATTAGAAATGCACCTATTAAAATGGCATAGGAAGCGTCCCAAGTACTTACCCATTTCAGAATTTTCCTCAGTTTCACTGATTTCTCTCCTTTAAAATCTGAGAGCTTTTGAAGTGCAGAATGTTAGCAGAGCATATTCCCTGGGCACTTCAAGATGTCGGCATGTGAGGTAAAGGCTTTTTCAGACAGCTGCTCTTCCTTCTGCTGCTCCTTTTGCTAATGCCAGCCTGTTTACCTCATGTCTGTTTACTTTTACCTGTAGGAGTCTTGAAAACTCTGCACAGTTGGGCAGTCCAGGGATAGAACCAAGGAAATACTTGAATATCCTCTCCAGTTCAAGCCTGGCAGACAAATTCATAGAGGCGCCGTGTGCAACTTCGGGGTATTACTTTGTTCAGGCTATGAGTGTTCTGTAGGAGGTCTTTGTAAGGTCTTCTGTATTGTACAGAACCATTACCAGTTTTGAGATAATGACTCAGCAGAGCATTTCAGTATAGAGCTATGCTTTAATTCTATTCTCAAATCCATCTGTGTTCAACAAAAAAAACTAAATATCCACTCAAATTAAAACTTGCTTATACAATTTGCTGAATCAATCCTTTACAGGTGGCTTGCTTTTTCTTCACAGTGCTTCACTTCCTACTTCATTGTAGCTGTGATCCTGGCATCTCAACAGCACGAAAGCACAGCTGTGCCCTAGTAATACAAACAATGGAATCTGAGATAAAAACATTCTGAGGAGAAATTCTGTCACAATTTTAATAGTTCAGTTAGACCTGCAATGCAATACCACTCTGCAGATATGCATAGGCAGACATATGTATAGAGACAGATATCCAGAGAAAGGACATTCATACTGGTTTTACTTAAAAGGACACATAGGGGTTTTTTGCTTTACAGGAATTCCCACAGACTCCTAGACGCGACATTCATGAGAGCATACTGTCTCTTGCCTAAACAATTTCAATTGATTTTATTAAGAAAAAGGAATCTTGAAATAACATCTGCTGTAAAAGACAATATGTCTTTCTTTTTCTGACATAATAAGTGCTGACAGAAAAAAGCATAAAATTATATCTTCTGTGAGACATCTCAAAGTCTCTGACAGCTGCATTCAGTGCTGTATTTGGGCTGTAATTTTCAAACAAATGCAAGGACATAGATACTGAAATTCTGTGTGATTTGGGGCCTTTGTTCTTTAGGTGCCTTTAAAGCTTAGACTTACTGTTTGCTGCAAGAAATGCTCTTTGCTGCATGGCAATCCTTACCAGACACACAAGGAACATTGCTACACAGTCAATACTATAGTGCAGCAAATAGAAAATGAGATCCACATGATAGCCTTGCTAATAATGTTTATGAAATACATGATTTTTTACTCAGATAAAGCAATCAACAGTTCTATGGAAATAAACTTTATGGTGAGTGGTGCCATGGTCATGGAAGGAGAGGTATCATTACCAGGTGGTCCTTAAGTGCTATACCAAATGGAATGAAAGATGTCCAAGGCTACTTCTGCTTCTTAGGAAGGAGCATCACTGTCTATTGTAGCAGAAAGAGTGCTGGATGAAGGTCGAGGAGGAAGAGATTATGTCTCGCTGTATCTCCACTGATATATTGTCAACCCGCTGAAATGATACTCTCAACTTTTATAAGCTTTGAAGGCAAAACCAAGCAAACTGTCTGTATCTCAACATAGTGGAATATCCAGTATTTTAGGAATAAATAAATGTGCTCCAGCAAAGAAATACCTAGCAACATAAAAGATTAATTCTGTGCTGATTGTGATAATAGTCTTCAAGAATCTTGCTAAGTGTGACACCAAAATAGTAGTGGATGGCAGCAATACAGCAGTAGAAAAGGAAGATGTGGAAGAAAGTGAGAGGGATCTAATGTTTATCATGTTACAGTTAACAATGATTTGAGATTAATTGTGTTTGTCACAGTTAAGGATGCAGTTGAATAACACAGAAGGTTTCTTAATAAAATGTTCTCAGGCATATCCATTTATCTACAGAGATGGCTCCTAGTAATCAGATTGCATATTTTGTCTCAAGATGCAAGCCAAAGATTGAAAGCATAAGAGCTGAGAGTAGAGTGATAGCACAAAAGTGATAAGAAAATTCAGTAGACAAGTTACAGATATAACCTAGCATCCTGGAGGTATCTGAAGGACAGGCTGGAATAGGTAGCAATTAAAAACAGGCTTCAGGATATATCATGACAGACTGAACCACAGAAGATAATTTAGGAGAATTCTAAGTATAAGGAACAAGGGATGATTGAACAGCTCATGGGAACATAACTGGAGACAGCCATGCAACAGTGAGAAAAAACTTCCAACCTGGTCTCATGATAAGTGTGATAACACCAAAAAAAGCCCTAAAAGCCCATGCAGGGTTTGCAGAATTTGGTGGACCAAATGTAGCAAGAGGAACATGTATATAATGTGGGAGTATTTTATGAGAGCTACCACGCATGGAGACAAGAAGATCAACTGTGAGTGTGGTAAAGAACAGAATGCAAGAATGCAGTTACAGACAAAGGGGGGGAGGGAGGGACCTCTTTAATGACTTTCTTAGTATAGACATGTTACAGATAGCTGAGCTGTGTGGGGAAGATAAATTTATAAGAGATTTCAGAGGCATTTTGAACTCTTAACAGCAACAAAGAACAGAATGTTGAGAATTTTAGAACTGAATTATTGAAACCAGAGAGATGATGGAAAGGACTTTGTGGGATAGTGGGATAAGATAGCTTAAAGACTATGCAAACTGACTTTGTTGGACTGAAAATGGTGTTTCTCCAGCCTTTTTTAAAAAGTGTTGAAATAAACAGCAATAAGTATCACAAAACTTCCTGCTCATTAGAGTTTATAAATTCCCATTTGTGACATTTTACATACCCATGCCTTACACAGAAGAGATAACAGCTGAATAGGAACGTGGTTTCTGGAAAATAAGAGCGGGAGTAGACAGAAAGATTGACTCCTTCATGTCTTCTTAATGTGTCCTGGGAGTCATGGCACAATTATAAAATTTGCTGGAGGGACTGAAATTAGATGATCTCCACCAGTGCTTCTGATGTTACTAATAATTTTGGTGCCTACAAAAGAAAGAAGATATGATACAAAGGATAACAGGAGCCTTCAAGGAAGTAGAAAGAAAAATGGCACTGCAGATAAATAAAGATAAAACCAGCTACTGGCTTTAATCTGACAAGAGGATTCTAGACAAGCTTCTCTAGCAGCTGATAATTGTAGGTACCAAAACTTTGGTAGCTGAAGTACCTCGGAGCATTGACAATCACAATACCAGTGAGAACATTGGTATTAACACCACTCTGAGGAGGTAAATGGAGTAGGAATGTTTGTTCCTTTATTACAAAATCAGAAGACCAGAGTTTAGGATATACCAGACCATCTTAATGTATTTGTTTTACATAGAAGTGACACTTCGTCACTTACTAAAAAAGACAAAGAAAGAAACTAAATAATTTTAGAAATAAAATACTACTCAAGGATGTGTGGGCAAGATTTAATTAGGCAAGAGGGGGGTGAATAGTGATTTGACCCCCATAGCTTCGGTGGGCAAGATGTGTGGTTAGATGACACAAGACAGACCAAGAAGGCTCTGGGGAAAGCCCCTCCACTGCTGCTTGAGGTGGGTCAATCAAAATGAAGCAAAGTGGAAACAATAAGTCAAAATGATGTTCTTAATACACGTGACCAGCTATGCAAAAAAAGTGCCCTGACAGAAGGAGTTTGGGGCAAATTGTGGAGCCATGAGTCATTCTGATCTCTAAAACCAAGAAGGGGGAAAGGAAGCACGTGTGTGAGAATGAAGTGGACCACCAGCAGAGACTTGTGCTCTGCAGGCTTAGCCACAGGCAGTAAGAGACAGTCATATGACAGACAAGTACATTGCGATTATGGTCTGCCAAATGGTGAGCAAAGCAAACTGTAAGCCGTACCACCATTTACATCGTTCCTGAGTTTACTCATCTGGATCCAAAAATAAATAGAAGCTGAGCCTCATATTTTAAGAGGTTCTGCTCCAGCTTGAACAGAAGTTTGAACACATTCAGTGAGTCCAGAAAGATGTGGGGAACGTCCAGCTGCTACTAGTGCCAGTGCCTCTGAGGTTAAAGTGAGCTGGGCTGTAGGTGCTTATAATGCACACTGTACTGCTGGGCTGGCCACACACAATATTGGAAGTAATAACAAATATTGAGATGTACCTTACTGTTCATTTGTAATATCCTGCAGAAACTGCGAGGAGCTAATCTGCACAGAATTTTCAAGCAGGCTGTGGATTTCAAGACAGATTTAATTGCCATTATAAAAGAAAAATCTTTCCCAATTATTTTCTGGAGAGTCTATCTTTTGGCCTAAGTATTTGAAAATGCACCTACTGCTGTCCTGAAATACACAGTATTGAATAATAATGCTCCTGGCTCTTGCATTTAAAACATTATCCCGGGAGCCAAATGATACCTCTGTAGCAATTTGAACTATTATATAAGCAGTTACATTGCAGTTTTCCTAATACAACAAGGCCACATTGCTGAAATCAGGACAAATAGGGGCTTTTTTTTTCCTTGAAGATCATGTGTTAAGTTCTGGATGCTCATGCTTAAGGATGCTTCCCAATGTACCTAAAGCAGATGTGCATAAACTGTCCTTGTCCATGCCGATGCAGCTAACCACTGGCGATTCCCAAACACTTTGTTCTGCATGGCTTCATGGAACCATGAAGAAAGAGTTGCCTTTTGGCTTGGAAATGTAGAGAAGGGTATTTCCTCCTGTAAGTGGTTTTATAACAGAAGTATTTTTAACTAGCAGTTTTCTTCCAAGTTCTGTCTACAATTGAAAACAGAAATAAAAGATACACTAGTGCCTTCTGGGAAGAGTTAGTGCCACAGAGAGAAGTGAAATTATTTTACAAATATCTTCCAGATTTGAAGACAGAGTGCATCAAATGTGACCATACAAGCTGAACTGAATTTGAAGTGAAATCTATATTTTAAGAATACAAAAATAACTCAGGGTGAGTCATTGAGGAGGCAAAAGTAACCACAAAGTTTGTGCACAGTCTATACAGTGAGCTTGACATGGCTTCCAAAACCTTTAATTTCTGTTGGTTTAGGGGAACTAAACACATCCTTTAAATAAAATGCTGTGTTTTTGCAAAGTTCGTGCTTCACAAAAATGAAAAAGTTACTAAAGACATTAACTCTTCAGTGCTGTAATCACAGCAAATGTGGGACAGACATGTGCTGCTGAAAAGCTTACACACAGGTCACCTTGGAAATGGGTGCCTGAGCTACAGGCCTGGCCTGAAATGTATTAGCAGAAGAGAAGGCATATTTTTCAGCACAGTTGCTTTTATAGTTCAGAGCTTCTCTTCTGGATGTATTTCAAGATATAGTTTCTCTTTGTGCAACTTTTCTCACCTACTGAGAACACATCATGCCTATTTTGCAGGAACTTATCAAAATTAATGAATCTACATTAGTGAAGAAAAAGTTCTGGCCACAAAGTCTAAGCAGCTTATCTAAAGCTCACTAGATTCAAAGGGATCTTTTCTATGACGATTTGAACAAAGCCTTTAGTACTAACATGAAATCCTGAACAGAACTGTTGCTGTTCTTAAAGATATATTCTATCAGTATCAATCTGATGTCAATGTAAATGTTTTTATTGCCTTCTGTGGAAGCAGACTAGTGAGAAAACCATCATAAATATTCCACATTTTCTGAGTTACTCTGCATGAAATAAAGAAAACAAAAAGCCTATCATAATACTCTGCTAGAAAGAATAAATTACATTTAAACAGGCTTTGCTTTATATGTGATGATATGAACAGAAGTTTGTGATGACACAAAATTTGTGAAATATTCATGAAAGTGAATAAACTGTCATAAAAAATCTAGTGTCCTTAAAACATCAGCGGAAATTCTCATCACATTCTCACCCATTTGCCTGAGCCATGAATGCACTATCCTCTCACACAAGGGTAACGAAAATCTTTCACAGATATTACTTCATAAGCAGAAAATCTGTGTAAATATTTCTCACCAAGACAGTGTGAATTGAAACTTATGTTTCAGCATTTTTTATCAAGATTATTCAGATAATATATTTTCAGTGCCATAGGTACTTAAGTAAGTGCATCTCTCTCATGTAGACTGAAAAAGAAAGTTGTCTAAAGTGTCCTAAACATTTGGCTCAAGGGAACTGCATACATGAGGCAGGTAATTCCTTAAGCAGTGTGTGTGACAGGGGCAACAGATGTCTTTTTCATCCCTTCTGTGAAAGCCAAGTCACTCTATAGAAAGACTTCAAGTCTCATCAAGCAGGAAAAAGACATTTCCATTCAGGCAGGAGCCTGAATCCTTAATACAGTAATTGAGGTACTCTCATGACTAATGGAAACCTGGGTTCTGGTCCTGCTTGGACTATTTAAGTGAAACGGTAACTGGATTCAGAGTGCAAACAGTCCTTGGAGCAGGGATTAGAATTCAGATCTCTTCTTCTCTTGACAAGTACCCAGTTTAACACATTTAAAATGTCATTCACACCATCTACTCTCATTTTAGTAGGAATCTGGTCAAATCTCTGTTGTTCATGTTTTGTATTGGGTAGCTTAGGCATCTTTTGCAATGAGAACACTGACCTAAGGCAGTTCCTTGCACTTGGAGCTCAGAGAATCAGTTACGAAAGACAAATGCTCAAGGGCAAGGCATTCTGTGATTTTGAAGTGCCTAAGAAAGCAGCAGATATTGGAAGACAGGCTTTCCAAAAACTCATTCAAAGCCTCTTCTAGCCTTAGGTCTGTTTATCTTGGTAGGCATGGGAAAGTAGCTCACAGCATCTGGAACATAGTAATTTCCTGCAAACTAATATTCAAAATCGTAAACCTACACTCATGTAATGTTACCACATATATGACCCTCTTGTTTATAAAGTGCTGGGTGCTAACGATAAGACTAACAGAAAATGATACGGGTCTTGTTTAGAGTACAGGAGGAAATATGCTGAAATAGGTCATTATTTAGCTATTATCTATGTAATGCAGGGGCCAAAAATGTTGAAAACGGATTATTTCTCCCTGTGTATATTGAGGAAAAGGTTATCCAAGGTTTTCTATGCATTTGGCTCAAGGATGCTGCAATATGAGAGCATGTGATTTGTTAGGGAAATCCTATGTGACTCTTTTACAGAAGCTAACCAAGTAAACAAGAAGCGAGCTGGAACTTTCTGTACAAGGACTTTTACTGGAATCATTCGGAAGCTTTTGAATATACTCATGCTTCCTTGGGAGGTTCCCTCTGCGTTAGACCTGTTGCTGCAGACATCATCTCTCAAATAAATTAACTTTGAACAACTTAAGATTTTGGACTCTGGAAAAAGTTTTTCACCCCTTTAGAAGTTCAGGGTCATGTCATCATAGTGCTTTCTATGTGAGTTGATAAGCTTTTACAAAATACGCTCTACACTTTTTGTCTATTTTTTAAAGGAAAGAAATAGCATAAGCATCATTTAATAAACCTTTGACCATAACAATCCTGCTGATAATCTTCATGTATCCTATGAGTATCTTTACAAGGCCACAGTTCATCTTCTTGCACATCTCCACATGTGGTTTGTCAGACATTCAAGCTGGCATCTGTCTGTGTCACTAAATCTAAAATGATTCAAAACTTCCTATCTTGTTCTAAGCCTTCATCTATGGAAACCACCAGTGTAATTCTTTTATTGACTGCAATGAAAAGCATATGGGCATCACTGAATGCTGAAAGCTCAAGTCTATCATGATCATATTATGTCTCTCAGGAGAAGTCAATGTTAAAGTGTTCTTAAAAATTCACAAACAGAAAACAGAAAGAGTATGATTGTTGCTGAAAAAGTTTTAACTGACCAAAGTACCTCAGCTCATCCTTCCAAATGATTTCTACCCCTCATTCTGCACTGACATTTCCAGAGGTACATCAAGGTATCTACAGTTTTTGTAACAGAACATGGATATTAAATTATTTCATTACTTAAAAATACATTTTCCTTATTCTAATATGAAAGTGGCTGTATTCAGAAGCTTGTGACAGGGGCATTTGGGTGTATTTGCCCCTCTTTTTTTCCCTATCTGTTTCTTCTCACTTGGTTTTTGTTGTGCAAGCCTTTCCACATTGTTTCAGAGGGAGGATCTCAACTCAGCACTGTTGATTTGTACTTGCACAAACAAATATGGATGGCGGCTACCCATCACCTTTAAAATTCATCTCCCTGTCTTTACATTGACTACGCCTGTTGGGCTGTGCTCAGTGACAAAAATGCAGCCATATTTTATGCCAACATTTGGGAACCACGGGGTTTGCAGAGCCCTGTGCATTGTACTGTGCATTGTACTCAGAGTAATCCTCCACCTTTCCACCTTAACTGCTAGATCCCCATGCTTTCCATTAGTTTCCAATACAGAAATCACCTGTGAAAATTATTTCTCATGCCATATACAATGAGGCTTCTGCATTGAGTGAGTGAAGAATAAAAAACCTCGAACCTCTTCAAATCTGCGTACTCATACAAAACTTATTTGTAGATGAAGACTGGACACTGTTTGTATATTAAGTTTTCAGGTTAGTTGCCTGCTTTTTAGGCTGTAGTAGTAACTATTCAGCATAAAAGTGAAACATCACTTTGGACATTGAGCAACTGTTCAGTATTCAGTAGTTAAGCTTGGTATTTAGGATATTTCTGAGACACATGTATCTCACAATGTTGGGTAGTTTTGTATGAGCCTTCCAAGCAGTATCGCCTCTCCCGCCCCCCATTTCATTTGAACAACTAACAAAATGCAGGCTGTTATAGATCATTCCCATTCACAGAAGAAGGCAGTGACAGACTCAGACATTTTGTGATGTATTCTAGTTTACTTGCAAAGAACCTAGTAAGCCTGGGGTACACTGGGTACACTGGAGTAGAAGAGAATCTCTTCCACTGCTCATAATTCCCTGTTTCTTTCAGACAGCACTAACAGGACCTCTCGTCTAACTTTCTCAGGTGGTTGTAGCAAGTGCTTCTACAGTGACACCTGGTATTTCCATGCTACTTTCTCTTCCTGCTAATTTCTTTGGCTGTACAGACCTTCATAAACATATACCAGAAGAAACCTTCCTAATAAACATTTGGGGTAGGAAAACATATCTTAGCTGAAACCACTTTCTTCTGTTTTTTTACCAAACAACAGTAGACTCACACTTTCCCTGGATAATTTTTGGTTTCAGTTCTGCTATTCTGAAGTGGTGGGAAACTGGATAAATGTTGTAAGAACACTGGAACAAACTAAGACAGTCCTGTGACTTCACCTGGAAAGGAAGAGCAGAGTATTTTATATGTCTTTTGCAAACCTGTGAGATCAGCCCCAGAAGTGCTTTGTAGAGATTCCAAGCTGTTGTCATCAAAATCATGTCAATAGGATCACACTCCAAAGAGCACTAGGGAGGCAGAGATTGCTGAAGCCTAAGGCAGCTCTAAATGCTTTCTTTTCTCTGGGTCTGGATCTGCACATCTTCTCTCGCTTTTGACAAGCCATCAACACCTTCTTGCTTCTCTTTGCTTGCGTTTCACAAGCCATCAACACCTCAGCTTTCGCTGGAAGAATGAGTGATACAAAAATAGTGTAATGGAGGTCACAGATTGTTCATTATCTAAGTAGTTTGGGATTACTTTAGATGCTATTGATTCATTCCTCTGAACTGATTAGTCTCAAATAGCAGATTTTGAAGGTCACAAAAAACAAAGACTGGAAAAGTAAAATTTTGTGGAATATATTCCCTTGACAGAGTTAATCCTTGCATCTCTTTCTGAGTTTTGTAAAACCAAACTGAATACTTTTATAATAATAAAGCAAAAGAATACAGAAAGTCTACCACCCTGGAACTAAAGGAAAGCTAACTTTTGTAATTAAAGGAACATGTGCAATTTAGATAGTGATTGTACACAAATTGGTCAGTAATTAATATGAATGTATTAAGATTGTTCAGGAGCTGCCCAATGCTGTTTCTCTTTTGCCTACAAAAAGAGGATTTCATGCATAAAATCCTTCCTCAGGAAAAAGCAAAATGTGTTGTTGTTGAAACTTGTAAAGATTATTCAGTGTTACATTAATTTCAAAAGTAAAATTGCAAAATCAGAAATTATGTGTTGATAACATTTGTTTGGAAGGAGCAACCATTAAACACATCTTTTAAACATCATTAATTGGCTTTTAGGAATAAAATTATGGGGGAAGAATTAGTCATAGTGGTAAAGTATCAATCTGTCTAATGACAATGTCACTAAAGTCATCCTCTCTGCTCCATTCATCTTCTTCAGGAAAAGCTTTGGAGGGGCATAGGTCATATGGTAGAGAGTTCAATTCTTTTCTCACAAAACTAACAGCAAAGATTTGTATAGACTTGATCTGCTCCTGTATATGTCAGAGACAAGGGATTCATACTCACTTTGCCTAGCCAGGTTTCATATTAAACATTCATGCTAATAAATATGGAGCTGTTTTATGTCCCTTAATAAAATTTAACGTTTAGGTAGCTTTATCTTTCCAAACTGGTGGAACCTGCAAATGACTCACTAAACACAAAGATAACCTTTCCTCTCTGATCTTTAGAGTCCCATGCTTCTCATTTGTTTCCAGTACGGAGATTTCCTGTGAAAGTTATTCCTCTGTGCAGTGCTGCAATTAGAGGAGAAAATTTAAGGCATCTCTGGGAGGATATTTAGTGGGTTGGTTCTGCAGTTTGTGGTTTATCTCAAAAGGTATGAGTAGGCTCACATTCGGTCATGGACTGCTGCAGTATGAAATGAGGGCTATCTCTCTGGAAATTTCTGTGACCCTTGGGGCCACAGAGGGTAGCCTTCTGTAAGAAAGTGCACAAGTCCCCCACACCTTCTCTTCTTAAACTGAAATGCTTGCTTCTGGGTCGGTCTGAGACTGTGCTGAATAATTCCCACTGGAAGCAGACCTCATTTTTGTTGTTCCTCTTACCAGCTGTGGGAACCCATCCCATAGGTGAACTGGTACACATTCTCCCTGAAGCCTTTGGTACACTCCCTCTCTCTGGAGCCAGAGCCAGCTGCTCTACCACGATAGACTTCGCATCCATCTGCAATAATAACAGTCAGCCTGCAGTCTCTCTGGCAACCACTTCTTAGGAAAAAAAAAGAAAAAAAAAAAAGGCAATTATTTATGTAACCACTGTCATTTGTGGAGCCTATAAACTTGTCTCCTAACTCCAGCATCTCGCTTTGGAGTTGTGGGCATGGAAGCAGTGAGATGCTTGCTTTGGTACCACTGCAGGACAGTGCTGCTCTGTACTTCCAGCTCAATACAGTATAATCAGTCCTTACTTCCTGAGAGTCACCTTTTCTGACTGCTGCTGGTTGTCACAAACCAATGGCTACTGCAGGTCCTGCGTCCTCCAGATGTGGAAGGTTTGAGGGAATTTTTTACCACTTGGACTCTAAAGAAAAACCTGTTACTGGCACAGCTTATATTAAATTGTAGAAGTGGAAATTTCAGCAAGTTCTTCTGTCGGGGCCCTCTTGTGCGGGTTTCTCTGTGGGAGGAATCGGGTCACTCTGAAATAGCTCAACACAAAGAGTTGTGTTCCTCTGAAGTCCAAGAAAGTGGTAGGATTGCACAAGATGGGTCAAGGTTGCTGCCTGTAATAAGGGACAGGGTGAATCATAGTGTGACTGTCATGGATAAATACAAGTTTCTTCCCAACTTCCTCAGCAAGCCTAACTGTTCTGTGTGAAAAATAGATGGCTTCTGCACCTGAATATGCAAAAAATGCCCTAGAGTGGGGACCAGAAGTTTGCACTTCCCCTGCCCACCACGGCACTACTGTTTGCACAATCACCTTCACTTCTTCCCCAGCCTTTTAGCCTTTTCTGCCTCTATAGCTTTGCTTTCACTTTTTAACTGATGTCCATGCTTCAAAAGAAGAGTGGACAGTGCCCTCTAGCCTAACGAGGTGCTCAGAGCACCCTGTGGACACAGGAAACATCCTCTGGAGCACCCTCATCCAGTTCACCCAAGCCCTTCGACTTCCCAAACAAGCCTTTAACCACCCCTGTAGTTGGAAGTGATGTTTTCACTGACATATGACGGCATCTGTTGTTTCTCCTGTGTGACTACAGAGAGAGAAAATTCTCTGGTGTCTAAATCCAAGAGAGGGTTTCAGGACACAAATGCCAGTTGGGGAGGCCTGAGGACTGTAAGTAGGTAGCACAAGACGTAACACAAAAGATTGATGTCAATGTCATCATCTCCAAAGCCAGGAGAGACTCCATATAAATGTGACTTCACACAGTGTATATATTCTACATCTTAAAGGCCAAGGCTTTCAGAGAGTCTTCCTTGGCATCAGTCTTGCTAATTAGAGGCATGAGAAGGAAGACTACATGTAAGGCCAGGGGTCTGGAACAAGGCACGGGGGAATTGCTGCTTGTTGGTGTATATCTAAAGAGGGAAGCCAACAAAACCTCAGCTTATAGAGCTGTGTAGGTAACCAAAACTGAGAAAAGAAATGAGACAACAGGAATTTCCTTTTGGTTAAAACAAGTGCCCTGTGCTCAGCAGGTTGCTTCCTGTGAGCCTTTTCCCCTGTTTGCTAGATGCCTGTATGGATTTGTAATTATATATTTTAATTTCAGCAAAAAATGCATCTGGGGTTTGATTTTTTCCGTTTTTAATTTTCCTTTAAATGAAGAAGAACTAGCAACCTAACCAAAGTATGAAGAACATTAAAATGCTGGGTGCTGCAGTACCTGTAACTTAAGCATACCAGCTCCAGGCTGCATTCCACAGCAGCACCATGCATAAAACAGGGAGGAGGTACCGGCTGAACAGGCATTCACCCCTTGGAGCTGGCAACAGCCAGCATGCCAGTCCCAAACACCTTTACTGAGGCTTCACCGAAGTACCTCTAAAATTGAAATTAGTAGCCTAACAAAGACTTCCTGGATGTATGTTCTCCTGAAAGCCAGGTGCTCCTCCCAGGCAAGGTAGTTTCCATGTTCTGGTGGGTATCCAAATGACTTGGTTATAGAGGTTTGTGGAAGATGAACATTGCTCTTGTGCTGAGATGTGGGCTCAAAAAGAGCAGAGTCCAGATGATCCTTGCAATTAGGGACACAGCTCTGCTTGTCACTGTGTTGCTTCAGACAATGGACAAAGTTCAAGTTCCTTGTTTTCCTTAGGTTCCTAATGTCAGTTCATCCTGGCTGTTGTGAGTGTGCTTGTGTCCCTGGCCATGCCTGAATTACTCTCGTCTAGTGGCTAAGGCACATAGCTGAAGGCTGAACTCACCATCTCTCCCAGCCTAAGGACAGCCTAGAGCCCACGACTGTGGTTTGGCACACGGCAGGAGTGCTCCTTCAACTTTTGCCCTTGGCTGTTTATTCCAGGCCTACAGCCCTTCAACACTTGCCCTTGGCTGTTTATTCGTTTTTATTCCTACCTCCTACCAGCCTTCCCTTGGCTTGATATTTGTGTTCAGTGTAACTCACAGCAGGAGAACTATTCAGTTAAAAAATACCTTGAGGGGAGGTTAATTAAAAAAAAAAAGAATTGTTTCCTTTATCTATCTTACTGTGTGGAAGTGTGCAAAGATTATGGTAACACAGTGCAGTGGAGGATCGTAGAAGAAGTGACATAATGGATCCTCAAGTTCATACAGCTAGCAGAAAAAGTACCTGCTGAAGTCTAATCTAGGCCAATACATGTGTTAACTCAGCCTGCGCCTCATGCACTCAGTATCTGTCTCAAGAATGTTCTTTGCAGCCTCCCTGGTGAGCTATGACTCAGAGCAGGGAGCACTGAACAGAGCCAAGTGTGAATGTGAACCAGTTTTTTCTCAGTGCTGGCAAGTGGGATGTTATGACACAGGGATGGTTGTTCTCTGCATCTCAGGTGACCCAGGTGAGGAAGGAAGTTGCCTAGAAATCCAGCTTGGCAAAGATGGGGAACAAGACAGAGCATACTTGGTCACACAATTTTCAGCATGTATGTGCATTTCTGATGTCTCCAGTGCTATCCACACATGTTCTAAGAGTTTTACAGAAAAGAGTTTTCTGCTGAAGAAGCTTAATCTTACAGCCCTGATGCTACAACAAATCATTCCCTGGGTGGGCAGCTCCTTTGGCTTTACTATGGATGTGCAGAAGCAGATTGAGATTGCTGTCAGTCTTCAAACTAGTGAAAGGAAAGGCACTTGTTACACCAGAACAGAGGATGTGAAGATGTACACAGATATGTAATTAAGTGGGTAGTAGGTTAGCATTGTACGTCATTGGTAGAGATGTTTTTGTATAAAAATAAAAACACAACAGAGGACAAAAATAGGTCCACCTTGACGGAAACTCCTGGAATGGATACAGAATTTGCTGCAATGTTTAACCTAATGCAAACAATCACCTGCTTTTATGAAAACATCTTTCAACCTGACTTTCAAATATGCTGGGATTATCTTCTTTACTAGAGTTAGAATTTCTGTTTAGGTACAGATACAGACCTTTTATTAGCCTGTAAGAGAACTGTGGTTAACCAGGGTGACTGAGACACACCAAACAATAATATTTCTGAAGTCAGGCCCAGAAAGGATAAATGGATTTTGCCATTGTGTCCTCCAAGGTCACACATTAAGGTATATTACTTGCACATTATTTAACACTGTAATATCCCAAGTTCTGATGCACTGTTTTAAGCTGTATTTGAAACCCACATCTGAAAAATGATATGGAAAGACTGACAGGAGGAATGCTATGAACCACATAAGTATAGAATTTCATATGCTCCTGAAAAGCATTCATTACGTATCTCCACCTCCTCTCTGGCTGAGCTGTCTTTGCCTCGCTGCTTTTATGCTGATGCACAGAAATTTGGTTCCAAGAAGTGAGTGGGCTTACAGCTCAGTCCAAGCACAGTGTGGGAGAAGGCATACTTCTTTCCCTGGATATGGTTCAGCAGGGGCAGAGGGTGTTTCTGCCTGGAAACCTTGTGCAAGGAGAATTTTGAAAATTCTAGCCACTTTTTCAGAATTCACTGAGGCGGTCAGCTCAGCTGAATTACATGAATTCTGGTCAAATGGCTCCTGTTGATGTAGAGATCAGCTGTGGAGTGCATGTAAAGTTCATAACAGCCTAGGGTGCTTCAAATTAATCCGACGTTCATCAGACATGTTCAGGCCATGGACTGAAGCATAAAAAATCTGAAGCATCAATTTACTAAGCTTTGTAGTTCCTGTACAGGGGACATTATTTTGTGGGATGTCATAGAAACAGAGAAAGCACGGCAATATCTAGCTGATAAATTGGTGAGCAGAAAGGCATGACTGACAGGAATGGCACTGCATCGGAAACAGAGCCAACACCACTGTGACAAGAGCTACTAAATAAGGAGCATAGCTGAAAGTTGCACAGAGCAAGGCAGCATGTTTGAATGCAATGCACTGATGTTGAGGAGCCAGTGGAGCGCCTTGAAATATTAAGAGTAAATGAATGTCTGAGATGTTCTCAGTATCTTTCATTTGCAGATTTCCAAGCTTCTCTGGCTACTACAAATCTACATTAGCTTCTGACTCTCATAAATCCTCTTTTTCATGATGTAATTAGGCCCTTCCACTGCTGTGCAAAGTAAGCCTCTTCAATTTCATATCCATAAATCAGACTTAGTTCTAGGACTGGTTCCACCAACCCTTCCACAGTTAGTAAGATTGTTACCATTTGTTGGTGTTTCTTGAAAAATTTATATTTAACTTCATTTCTTTCGAAGAACCATGCTGTATCTTATTTCACTGACCTGAAGATCGACCTCTCATGCTACTGTATGGGACTCAGCAATGGGATGCATCCAGTATGATGATTAAGCATGTGCTGAACTTTACACTGCCAGTATAATCAACTGCACAATGGCACAAATGCTTAGACTGCGAAGCAGGCCTGCAACTCATGATCTTTTTACAGCATATAGGTTGTTTTAGCAGAGGAACTTCAGCAGTAGGTCCCTTCTCAGGCATTAGTTCACTGTAGCCACTGTACACATTTGTAACTGAAGTATTCAGACTCATCTGAATGAAGTATGAATGGAAATGCCTGCATGTGGAAGCATCAGAAGATGCATTAGAGCAAGGGTGGAAAGAATGAGCATTAATGGACATCACGGACATGAACGACAACAGTCAAATAAAGAAACAGTGAGGAGTGTGTTGTTTACATCAAGACCACATGACAAGACCAAAAGTTCAGTCCCTTTGCACTGATAAAGCCATAGCATAGGCAACTCATCACCTCCAAAACCATGCTCTGATAACATGGGCTCGGATAACATCTTCCCAAGAGGAAGACAGACAGAAGCTATAAACACAGCAAAATGAGGGAATAAGGCAATGGGCAGAAACTTTTCCAAAGGTTCCTGGAGGATGAGGCAAGCAAGGGTCTTAGGCAAAATCATTGCATAATAACTGCTTGACTCAGGAAGATACAAAAGACCTGTTCAAAACTGTTGTGTGTTGTTGCCAGTCAAGAGAGACCCAATATACTCAGTGAGGACTCAACAGCTGGTGCCCCTTGTCCTGTTTCCTATGCACAAACGACCCTGGTCAGACCACTTGCACACAAAGATCTTGACCCTTAGCAGTGTGTGGCAATGAGATCCACCTGCTGGCATCTCTGTACTGACAGGAGCAGCTTTACCTTCACGGCTGCGGTAAGGGTCTGCTTACTACCAGTGAATCCAGTATTTCCCCACCATGTGTTTTTCAGGCATGTGAGGCAGAAATTTTTCCAGTGAAAGGAATGAAAGTACCTTCAAATTAATTTTTTGGGCAAGTAGCAGTTTTTTTCCATTTCTATTTAAATTTATGGCACTATCTAAGTTCATGCAGGTCAGTAGATCAAAGTCCTTCATTGCTTCTCCCTGCAAACACAAAATCCACAATAGACCATACGGTTTTCCTGCAGACAGAGGGGACCAGGGAATTTTTTGAAGCCCATTAGCAATGTGTTGCAAACATGTCACTGGGTTTACAGGCATAGGTCCCTAATGACAAAGAAAATTCTCTGTATTTGAGAAATATTAATTACAAAGAGTTTATTTCTCTGGGGTCAGTGTAGCCATTTCCAAGAACAGCTCTGTGCTAGCTTGACAACACAGGGATGCTTCCACTGAAACCTCATAGGAAAGAGCTGTTTCTTTGTGAGTGCACCAAAACACAGGCACTATCCACAGTAGTCGAGGTTATTCTTGGCACGAACAGAGGCTACTCCTGCTCTTATCACAGCCAGTGTAAGTTTTGTTATTTGCTTTCCTGAATACATTCAGTCAGACCCAAATTTGCTTTGTTGGTTGTATTATATAATCATTTTGTCAAGAAAACAGGAATAGATCATCCATTAGGGGAAAAAAAAAAAAAAATCATTGGCAGATCTTTGCTGGCAATATTATATATTTACAATCTCTGGTGTTTGTAAATGCTGGTAGAAGTACTACCTCTCGCACTTCTGGTTAAACTGTATGGTCTGTAAAATGTGCGCACAACTTCTCAGCAAAGGAAGTTCTTTAATATTCTTTATTGGCTGGAGGAAAGTGGGTGCCAAATACAACTGTGAAACGGGAAACAATGCACAAAGGAAAAGTTCCAGAACATCAACACATCCGTTCCTTTTCTCTGCCATAAATAACCAACACACCCTTAAATACAAGACTAAATGGCTCCAGGAAATTCTCATTAATGAAAACGTCCTAGCTGGGCTTCTCACTTTCATTTGGAATTTACATACCCCAAAAAGTTTTTTCTGACCTAGACAGCAGATGCGTTGTTCTCTAAGTAATACTAAGTACAGAGATAAACTAAGATAAACTAAAACTAGCCTACTATCCGGAAAGACTTAAAACTTCCTCTCTCACTGTCCAAAATATTAATGTTGAAAGGCACAGCCCTGCCGCTGTTAAAATCAATGACAAAATCCTAGATTGTCTGTACAAACACACAGTGTGCGTTCCAGCATCTGTCCTTGCATTTTCTGGAAACCAGAGATAAGGCAGGAAACAAAATAAATGTCCTCCATATATGTACTATATGCATTTAAATTTCATTATAAAATATAGCAGCTGTAATTTTACAGGGAAGGTCTCATGGTGAGACAGGATTCATAGACAGCATACTTTCTGCACATCAGCAGTAGTAGGGTAATTAGACCAGTCATTTGTCTAGGGGATATTTATATTAAAATCAGCATCTTTCACTGTTTAAAAAAGAGATAACTGACACCAAACATCTGTAGCTTGATCACCTTGAATTTTAATATACAGATTTGTCTTCAATAGCATCAGATCTAGAAAGTTTCCTATCTTCCAACGCAGTCATTAAAAATTGAGTCATTAACGCAATATCAAAACCTTAAGACAACTTCAGAACTACCCCTACCTCTGATTTCTCCTAGCAGCTGCTTCTAATTTCACAGCCACATTTTTCTGCTTTAAAAAAACCCAACTCACACCTATTTCCCCAGTTCCTGTATGGAATGTCTACGAATTACAGGGCAGCTGCCTTGCTAATTGAAACAGATAATAGTAAAAATTACTATTGCTTGATTTTGTCATACAGAAAATGAGCCAGATCTTCCGCAATTACTCATGGTACCATGTACATTGTACCGGGCTTCCTGACAAGTGAGATGCCTGTGAGCCTTCACTAAAGGTGAAATAACATGAGCTGCAGAAAAGAAAGTTGGTACAATTCCATTTAACATTTTCAATGTCTTTGAAAGACAGTTCTTGGGTGGCTTTCATGGGTGGACACCTGCATTTGTGGGTCCGTAACCCATGGCACAGGTGGAAGCTGCATACTTCTGAGCCTTGGATGCAGACTCTACGGAGGGCACCAGCCTCCAGTTAGCAAGGCCTGGAAACAGAGAAGGGCAGAGGAAGTCCTCCCGTGTGTAGGTCACATACAATGAAACAGCCACCTTCTCCCCGAGCCTTCTGGTGCCATGGATATTCCCGGTTTCATTGTGATTTGGCTGCTGTTGCACGGCAAGAAGGCAGGAGGGTTTCTGGGCTAGAATGGGAACATGGAACTAAATGCAAAAATGGTCTTAGGCAGCTGACATACCAAACCTCTTAGTGCCTGGAGTGAAGTCTACCCCACAGAATTTGCCATCCAGCAGACCTTCCCAGTGGGGAGGGATTTGGGACTGTGAAGGGGTGACGGATGTGCTGGAAAGGTGACTGCTTAAACCTACTAGGTAGAAGACCCGTGACAGAATTTTCTTAAAGTCTGTCTGTCCTTGGAGTTATGAATGTTTCAATGTGCATCAGGAGAAGACATCATCTTCTGCTTGGGATTCCCAGCCTAGGGCTTCGCTCCAAATGCTGTTTTAAAAACCCCCTTCTTTCAGAAGAATGGTATGTGTATAAGAAGACTCCCTCCCTCCTCTGGAGAAGGTGACACTGATAACACATAGACAGCTGTCTCAGGATACAAGGCCTGAAGTCAAGCATGCTCTTGAGCCAGAAGAGATCTGAACGCATGTTCAGATGCATGAGCTAACCACAAGGTTCATGCTGGCCTCTCTTGCTGGCCTACAGAAGCTTTGCACAAGCAAAAACACCGGTAAGGGGAGGAAACAGTGGGAGATTTCTTCTTTACAAAACAGCCTGTATTTGCTTCACCGGAGCAGGGAATGTGCAGGATGACAGGAGACTCTGGCGCTGGGGACCTGATATCATCTACTTAGCCAAGACAGGACACAAGTCTGGCCCAGGACCTCTATACAAGTATTTGCAGTTCTTTATCATCTAGGTTCTGAGAAAAACAATCTGCAGCAACTTGGAAAGCCTCTGTTGGAGAACGTAGGCAGAATCATAGAATCATTAAGGTTGGAAAAGACCTCTAAGATCATCAAGTCCAACCGTCAAAATGAAGAATGCCAGGAAAACCGAGCAGTTACTTTTTCTCCCAGTTCTGCTGTGGTTTACTGGGGAACAAGAGAGGAGACACAGGCTTGCCAACTTTTCTGATTTTATGGGTCTCGTGGCATTTATTTTTTTTAATTGCCTGACTCTTGAGACTGTGGGATTGCGAGGATTTCAAGTTTAATTTAAAAGAGGGGATGGCATGTAGCTGTTGTGGCTTCAAAGAAATGTTGGAGGTCAAGTCCCAGACCTCAAACACTAGAGGCAAATACAAACACCAGACGAACCCATAATCTCCCGGGTTTGGAGGGCCAGGCCCACCGCTTCAAACCCTGGAGGGCCGGCAGCGACGGGAGAGATATTCGAGGCACTTTCCTAAGAAGGACGCCTGACCGCGTCACGGAGAGAACCCGAAACGATCAGCCCCGACAGCTCGCCCAGCCCCGCAGCGCGCTGCCGGCAGCCCCCCGGGGACCACCGCCCGCGGAGCCGCCCGTACCGCCCTGCTCCCGGCTGCGCCCGAGGGCGGACGCCAGCCTGGAACCTCGGGCACCCTCGGACCGACGGAGCCGTCCCTGAGCCCGCTGCCGGCGG
>Ga0065711_1031123_pt1 | contig 30497 bp, 15 predicted proteins | sample Hoacrofraction12_FD_59098 | JGI IMG/M metagenome (GOLD analysis project Ga0065711, IMG submission 59098) | Hoatzin crop microbial communities from Cojedes, Venezuela - Epithelial fraction 12 v2 (version 2) | ecosystem: Host-associated > Birds > Digestive system > Esophagus > Crop | place... | reverse complement strand
GGGGGGGGGGGGGGAGCAAAATACTGCATCAAATTTCCTTCAGGAAGATAATCAACTGAATTAGTGTCCTGGTCACACTGTCCTGCTAGAAGCAAAGCCCCAGATTACTTGTGGTTTCTATGTCCCGCGGTTTATTGCCACCACGATCCTGCCGATACGAGCTAAGTGCGGTTACACGCAGCACCATGAGACTAAGCACAAATAAACCAGATTTCAGAACATGTTGAATTTGTGAAAAAGCTGTAAGGAAAATGTTTATTGGAATGGAAATTGCACGTAAGTATAAGCAGAAAACTTATCGTGAGTATTTTTTGGAAACTAAGAGTGGAAAAGTAGCAGTCAGAAATTAAATCCAGGAAGTCCAAAGTAGGAACTGATGACTACAGTCCATTTAGACTTGAATATATGATGCCCAAAATACACAGGGCATCTGACATCCTAGGAAGCTAAGGGAAAGCACAAATACTGCCCAGCTGCTATTAGTGCTATATAGTAACTTACACATAAAAGAAAAGCTCCTTTATTAGCAATAGACAGTTTTACAGTATTTCCATGTTGCTATTTATAAAGCAAGTCCTTGTTGGTAGGCAAATTAAACTGCACCCATTCAACTCCTGCATGTTTTTGCTATTGCTTTTCAGAAGATAATGAACCAACAGTTAAGCTAAGGAGGAAAACACTGTTAGCCAGATTCAGCAAGGATTCACTGGGGTCGGGTCTGCACTCGAGCCGTTTCTCTGTGGCAGGGTCTGGGCTTCCTGTTGTGTCAGAAGCCCAGCACAGGTCTCCATTATGCACCAGAGAGTAAGTGCCAGATAATTTACTGAAGTCCTGACTCAAGTTGGCAGAAGTATAACTGCTTAGGCTTAAAGGAGAAGAAAGATCAAATTATTTATTTTTTTAAGGAGTATTTCTGACATTACAGTAATATACTGAGCATTATTATAGACACCAAAATAGAATATGAAATTTTGCACATAAAAGAAAACTTGCTTAAATCACTTCTACCAACACTTTCTGCAACATTTGCCTTCATTCGTCTTCACAGACAGTCTAGAAAAAAAAAACTGCTCTTCTCTTTGGAAACATTAATGAGAAACTATGTAGAAAAAAAGTTGCCTCCTATTTACTTTAAGTTCTGGGGAATATTCAGCTCCATCCTGCCCCAGGACACCTAAACCAAAGCACGCAGTAGTCACCCTTGCTTACATGATAAGCCCATTACGCTATTCCTCCCTCAACCCAAATAACAGTGATTTGTGATGCTATTCAAAGATGCTCTCACCAGTATCTTTCCCTTAGTGGCTGTTAAACGTTTCCCTGTCTGGTTAAGCAGCAGAGACAGTTTAAGAACCAGTGGCCTCAGGGCTCAAGCTTTTGCAGCAGCCCTAGAGGGGCTATCAGTCCTGCCTCTTCTGAGGACTACAGATGAGGGGAATCAGGTGCTAACTGAATGCCAACAGAAACCAGTTCTACAGCTGCCAAAGGAAACCTGAAAAGCAGAGTCCACAGCAAGCGAGCAAGCAGAGGCCGCCAGCAAACCTCTCCAGCATGGCGGGAGTCCCTGCCAGCAGAGAGAGATCCACCTAGGCAGATGGCTGCTCACTAATTAAAGCACTACTTAACCTGCAGCTGGGGGCAACACAGCAAGAGCATAGAACAGTGGAATAACATTTGGTTCACCCCGCTAAGGCATTTGCAAGCAAAAAGGTGCAACTCCTGCCCTGCAAGCAGCACACGGATGTTTCCACACACCACTCATACCAGCTTTGAGCGAGTCAGCACCCACAATAGCACAGGGACATAACACTGCCCCAGCTGATCACCAGTAATTGTGGGACCCCAAAAAACCCCGTGTATTGATAAAAGTTACTCCTATCAGGGAGCAACAGCTTGACTGAGCATACAAAGGATACGATCCTGCACGCCGACTGCAAAGTAGATGTGCTCTTGGCTGTGTGCAGGCAGAGTATTACAACCACACTTCTATTCCTGTCATCATTTTATAACATGAAATCCCTCTCTCCATTGAACGCAAAGGAGGTAGAAGTAGTTTCCCAGCTTTACTTAAATAAAAAGTTTCTGAAAAAGTTTGCTCCACTAGCTTTTCTAAGCATACGCTAAAAGAAGACCTTGCAAGACTCTAATGTATCAAATAGCCCAAGAGAAAACATTACTTCTACCTCTTCAAATTTTTCTTTCTCATCTGACATGTTAATTTATGAAGACAGCATTTTCTTTTCAATTTATCAAAAAATGCACCTGCAAAAGAACACACAACAAATGTGGCAGTTTGTAAGCTCCCGTGCACTCAGTTTCCCCACTCCACCGTGCTGGTACGAGGCAAGACTTCGGGATGTCTTTCCAGAGGTACAATGAAGACTACAGACAGACACGGATGTGCAGAATGAGACTCGTCAAGTTGACCTGGAGTTGCAGGCTTAAGAGCTCTGCCCTCTGTGAGGAGCAAGGCCAACGCTGGTTTGCTTTCAAAGAGCTAGATGCCCTGCTATAACTTCTTATGGTTTTCCCTAAAAATAGTTATTTCAGAGTTGATTTCAGTTCCTAACATGGCCAAGTACAGCAAGTAAACTGCATCATAAAAATGCTGCCGTAGCACCCGAGGGTCTCTCCTTGGCCAGTGCTGATGAGCAGGTTCAGAGGTACCTATATACCTCTGGGGCATAAATTCCTGACACCTGGACAACAGACCACTGCACAGCATTGAGATGACCCACTAGCACAATACCAGAACGCAAAAACAGTCTCACAAGAAAGGAGCAGTTGCCAACCTTCAAGTGCATCAGTTAGTGAGTAATATTGACAAGAAGAGACCCCAGTTATTGTGTGCAGATCACTAAAAGGGTACGTCCAATACCTGCTAGATACAGTCCAGAGCATACACACAGTCCTATGCAGAGATAGGAATTCGTAAACATCCAGGTAAATTAAGCTTGGGAGCCCCTTCTCTCAACTAATGCAATGAGTGAAATAAACTACCACAGGAAGGGTTTGCACCAGCGTAGCCCTACCTACTTTGTAGAGAAAAAAAATAAAATCAACTCCTTCCGCCAACAACAGTTTAACACACAAAAAACTTCAGCTGCAAGATTACAAGGCTCACGGGAGAACTTGTGCAGCAAAAGCCACTCTGAGGTTCAAGCACGAACCTGTCTGGTCAGAAGCAGCCTTTCCTCCTGTCGTATTAAGCTTTGCCCTGACTTGCTGTCAGCTTCCCTCTGATCTCAGCAATGCTGTGAAACTCCAGGCAGACCCCTGCAATCAGTAATCATGCTTAAAGGAAGCCAAGCTGCCCTCCTCACGTGCAAGTTCTATCTTAACACAGCGTTGAGACGGGACCCAAAACAGCTCCAGACATTCAGCATGCTCTGAAGCATTTTCAGTAAGAGCTGGCAGTTTAGACTAACTGAGGAAGGAAGCCTCGTATCTAAGAGTATAACAAGGTATGAAGCCTTCACAGTTATTAACACTTTGGGTAGCAAACACACACATGCAAGGCTCTTTGCATGCCAGGACTAGCCTTACTCTAGCAGTCAAAGCCTTAATCTCAGAGATCAAACATACAATTAAGGTGGTGGTGGGTTTTTTTTTTTAAATGTGAAATGATTTCTAAAGAAATGACAGCTCATCTGTTCAGACTAAAACAAGATCTGCTATCCCAGAGACATTCTAAATAAGTTCTGTAGCTCCTAGCCATCTCTGTTACTTTGGATGCAAACTTTAAGGTAAATTCTCACAAAGCCTATTCGCATGGCATATTTCACACTAGGCTGAATTATGGATGGCATATTGATTATTTCAGAACGAAGACAATACTCAGGTAGTGCTTCTGTCTTCCCCTCAATCTTTTTTTAATACAACTTCATTAACTTTCCAGCATTTACTTTGTAACATGCTTCAAATTCTACAAACTATTACATTTGTTATTACAAAAGACTTAGCTCCAGTGTGGCTAGACAGGAACATATCAGTCAGCACTGCTGTACAGCTGTGGGTTAGGACATCCCACAAGAGCCCTCAATGCCGTTTTTGCACATTCATCCAATGTCACTGTTGGGTCACATGGATTAGGAATATGTGACAATGCCTGCAGAAGTGCAAATGCTAGCACTAACCTGGGCTCATCAGAATCCCTGCGTAGCTCCAACTCTGCTCAAGAAGTCGAAGGGCTGAACAACGCCGACGTCTGCTCTCTAGCACAAGGTACAAGAGCTCATAGTCCTACCAGCTCTCTTCAGCCAGACGTGCTACTCTCAATACTTGAAAAGGAAAGATTTTTTTATATTTAGCAGCCTAAAGCACTATAAGAAGGAAGTGGGTAGTTATAACATTAAAAACCAGTGTTGCTCAGCTAACCCCTCCTTCTTATTATTACTGTGAGGGTGGTGTGGCCCTGGCACAGGCTGCCCAGAGAAGCTGTGGCTGCCTCTCCCTGCAAGTGTTCGAGGCTGGGTTGGACGGGGCTTTGAGGGAAAGTGGAAGGTGTCCCTGCCCATGACAGGGGCAGTGGAACTAGATGACCTTTAAGGTCCCTTCCAACCCAAACCATTCTATGATTATCAATTCCCATCTCTCCTTCCACCTCCCAGTACGATCCACTTGCTGTAGATGCTAGAATCACAGTTAACCAACCTTTTAACTAAATTGTAGGGGCAAATTTGGTCTACTGCACAAGTAGACTTATGAGTAGACTCATGCAGTAGACTCAGCACAGCAGCAGCATGTTACCACTCGCAGTGCTTGTTATGCTTTTAACTGTAAGAAAACCACACAAGAGTAACTGAAAGTTCTAGTATCGCCCACTGTGCCATAGCAAGCAGCATGGTCAGCACCAGTATCACAGTGACCAAAGTGACCCCAGAGGACAGAAAAGGATGTCCTTTGTATAGAATCAATCCTAGCCACAAAGAAGATGAGCCACACCCTCCGTGAGGTGTCGTGTCCGTGTGTCATCCTCCCCACCCGCACAGTGTGGGGACACAAGGCACACAAGCCATCTGTACCTGAGTCTTTCCATTTACAGCCCTCTTACTAAAAATGTTTCACCACACATTGCTATTCCTTCAGGCTTGACAGCTGATCAACCAAAGCTAAACTGACAGCACTTGCATTGGATGCTGCAAGTTTCTGGAAGGGAATGACTGCAAGCTTCCACACAGGCAGCTTCCTTGGAGCAGAGCTCCTAGACCTCTGGGGCTAGACCAGCGCAGCAAAAAGAGTCAGAAGACTAAGTTTCACCACACAGTACCAGAACACAAGTTATGATGAGCTACAACAAAATATCCGAGCACGTACCATGAAACCAACTGCACAATATAGAGGTTAGAACCCCAAACAACTAAAGGTCTCCCCCAACCACAAAGAAATCCCGCACCCTTTCCCTGCCACCCAATCTGCCTCTGAAATGACGCAAATCACTCAGCTAAATTAACCCAGCTGCTGGTACCCAATGGCTGAATAACAATTGATATTAATCTTCAAGGTCTGCTTGTGGAAGAAAGAAAATTGTGGCAGGCATTTAATATTCCTCCCCACTGAAGGATGACAGCAGATGAAGGTCCCGCAGACCTTCAAGGAGATGATCAGCACTTTTGAAAAGCCAGAAGATTTAGACACTGTCCTGCTAATATAGCAATATCCCTAGGAGTGCATTTCATTTAGACAGTCTTAGAAAGAAGAAAAATGTATCTGCATGGCAACTTACAAAATTTTGTAACAAGCACATTTCAGAAGTGAATTTCAGAAAAAAGTAGCTCTGACAATAATATACAGGGGACCGGCAACAACCAGGGTACTTCATTTGTTCTGAGTGAGAGATCAAAGCTACTGCATTACCAAGAGATGGTTTTGACTTAGGAGAAATAGCCTCTATGTCCTTTACAGGTTTAAAACCCAAGATCTTCTGGCATTTCAGATGGGAATTTTTTTATTAGCGTTTTGGACTTCAAACCATCTCTTCTAGAATAAAAACTGCTTGTAGTCTCTCTTATGTGTTGGGTCTGCCTGTAGACAGTGGTCTTGAGAGCAACACAGAAACCAAGACATTTGTGAAAGGCAGAGGTAGCAGCACTTACGATACCTCACCCCAAAAATAATCTTTCTTCTTGACTTGTAACTATTTGAAGTCATAAAAACATTTATTTTACTTAACCAGTTGCTTAATCTACATTCAATATGCCTCAGAAGAGATGGACCACATTCATTCCTCACCAACACAAGCTTTGAAGACCACATCTCAAAAAAGGAGTAACAAATTTAATTTTACTCATTTTCATTATAAGCATTGCACACAAACATTTTCAGTTTTAATTAAAAAGCAACTCGTGTCCAAGTATTTTTTTATGTTAAAGAATTTCATTAAAAATATTCTTCTCCCTCCCTCTGCAATCTTTTCTGGAGTGAAATAATCCTTTAATCTCACATGAGCTAGATTGTCCTTCAGTTCAGGCTTGGATTATTTTACAGATTTATCAAGTCTTCTCCATTTCACTGTGTTGTTTTATCCCAGCTTCAACGCAAGATTAGTTTGGGGAAGCATATAAAGCTGTTTCCTGTGGGTGGATTATCACAGCTATTTATGAATTTTTATGCTAACCTGACTTTGAACCCTTCCATTTGGAGTAGACATCTTCCTTCCCACATAAAACCAGCACTTTTTGCCTCAGTGTCCATTGCCCACCAGTGCTACAGATTAACAGAGTGAACAGGGCAGCTGCAGGCATTTTAAGTGAGGGCAAGAGTATACAAACTCTTTGCAGATGATGATTGCAAATGCAAGTTTTCCACTGCAGCCAAGACAGTTACTTACAGATGAACTTCTTTCAGAAGTGTAGGTCAGCTGCAAGTGTAGAAAATGCATTTGAACCAAGTAAACTCTTAATATCTGCTCCATTTTTGTTTCAGCCAAAACACCCCTTACTGTTCCAGGAAGTTATCTAAGAGAAAAATCACCTTGTTTTCCCCTTAAAGTTTAATATTCAGCCCACTTCTTCATATAGGCACTGAGATACTGAGATCCAGCCTTCAACGGAAAAAATATCTGATAAACATGTTGCATCTTCCTCATTTTCACATCTCTGAAATGCTAGTAAATAGGATTTTTAAACATTGAGCCACTGACAAGATACTAAGCTGCAGGAAAAGGAATAGCAAAGCATCCATATCATACTTTCATTACTCTCACCTTCCTCATTCCTTTGCCAGATTCGAATTGCCTGCTTTCCTACAAAGTGGCACCAGGTATCTTTAAGTAATCCAAAACTACTGGAAACAACCAGCTTATGTCTGAGTCTCAACTTCCCTCCAACCTTCAAGACAGCAGAGTTATTAAGCATGTGCTACTCTTCTGAAAAAGGCAGTCAAACATTAATATCTTTATTTGCATGTGAAGTACAGCCAAACACAAACTACATTTACAAAAAAATATGAAGACACTGCAGGTCACACCAGGTCACTTTCTTACAAGTAAAACAAAAGATGTCCTGACAGAGTTCTGGTGAGGAAGACGACAGGAAGGTTTCATTAAATTGAAGACCAGTTTAAAGAAAGTGATAGCTACAGAAAAAATATTAGGAAAATAAATTAGGTTTGTATTTGTGTAATTTCCCAGAGTAGTTTATCACAGCTAAGTTCCACCCACTGGTACATCACATCATGTTAACAGCGTTGGAAACTATGACAATGACAAAGAGTGCAGGAACTCAAGATACCACACCAGAAACATACCTAAGCCCCCACGGAGCTAGCAAATCTTAAGTTCCTGAAAAACCCATGGATGCGCTATATCAATAGAAAGTTTCTGGAAATACCGCAGGAACTCTGTTCCTTCCCTTCATCTGTATGGCCCTGCTTATGCCGTTCATGTTCTCTTTCAACAAGCAACGCTCAGGAATTATGAGCAAACAACTTCTAATAAGAGCACTAGGAGCATCCTCAGCCCTTCAAGAAGGGAAAAATACTGACACCTGTTGTGTTATTTATGAAAGCTTTTTGTTCTGTTTTTGAAGTAGTGGTGTCCTCCTTTTATGAAAAGAAGTCAGCAGGCCCAAAGCTGCCATATAAAACACACAACATTGGTCTGAATCTGCTATGCACAGTGAGCAGCACCTAGTTGTGCTTTGGCAGAAATGCCAAGGAAAGACAACCAAGCAAACCCCACCAGCTGCTGTCCCTATTTCACTTGGATCTCTGCTAGTAATCAGCACAGCACGGCTCCTCCTGGTCAACATCTAATTGCATGAAAGGGTAACAGTGGCTCTACCAGAGCTGCACTCCCTTCTGTTACAGGCCATCAGTACTGGAAAAACCAACATTTAGCTATACAGATAACATCCAGAGTTACCTTCCACGGCTCTGCCCTGCTACCTGCCTGCATCCCTCCTCTTTGAGGACCCTCCTCCCTCACTCTAGGAAGGAGGGCTTCTTCCAGGCTCATTTGCTTAAGTCTGTTTGGTGTTGGTTTGTTTCACTGCTAAACATCAAAATCTTGGCATCAAAATGAAAAATTACGAAACCATTTCAACAGCGTGTCAGGCACATCTACTTGTATAAATACATTAAAATGGTGTTAATACAAAATCCAACATACAAAGATTAGAACCAATGGGAAGCTAAGTACTTCAAGGATGGCAAAAAAGCTACAAAAAAGGTAAAAGGTTGCTGAATGTAGAGTTACTCGAGGCAGCTTTTTGTTTTTTTGCTATAATTTCAGGCCCACTTCCAATTTTATCTTATAACCTACTAATTTATTCCTCCCCCACTGATCTCAATTTCTCTTCTGCTAGGTTTAAAACAGCCTTTGGAATTTTTTACGGTTACACAATATCTTCGAGAGACATGTTTGCATTGCTTATATCTACTTTAAATCCCACGCATACTGTTTACTGCAACAGTTGCCTCCTAAACACCTATGAAGTTGAAAAGGAGCCATTAGACATCCATCTTCATCAGAAAGTGTGGATCAATTTATATAATGAAAGATAATGATCACATTCCAAACTTACTGGAGAGACATAGAAACAGTAATAAAATACTTTTCTGTATACACTGGATTTCATTTTACTCACAAGCATGAGTGCCCAATGCCATACAAGATTCCACCACCACTCCCCATCAGTGTTCAGCATTTTAGAGATCACAGGAAAAGTGCTTTCTTGCATTCCTGCCAAATGAACTTAAATACCTTTTTGTTTTAAACCTACACTATTTTAGACTATCTGTAATCCCAGAATATTTTTTTAATCCCTAAATCAGCCCTACTTCAATGCCCTGATGGGCCCTCCAACCCGTTATCTTACACTTTTTCAAGTACTTCTTGAGAGCAGAGAGCTAACTTAGACTAGTAATCAGTATCTTCAATACCAAGTGTTCAGAACCTGCCTGTTCTTCCACAGAAACAACACTCAAACTCACAGAGAAAACTCTCCCACACAGATTTTTCCCATCCTACAACTGTGGTTGCATCTACAGGAGATCACCAATGTTTACTATCCCACGCTTTCTCCCTGCTTCTCACATACCTCGAAATTACACAAGGAAATTCAGTCCCAGACAACGATCAGAATGGGTATTTCTCCACAGGAGCAAAGAGCAGCTATGTAGTTACACAAACACCAGCTCTATCCCCAAATTCTTATTAAGTAAACACATACTGTGATGATCACCATTAATGGTTGGTACTGTTCAAGCATCGCTTAGTGACTGAGGAAGAGCTGTACGTTAATGCTTTAGCAAGGGATTAGTTGTTTGCAAGCTGTGGGTGAAAAGCATGTTTCAGAGATGAGGCACAGAAGGGCCCAGACTTGTCGATGGGAGGAGAATGCTGTAGAAATTGGACTGTGTAGGTGAATGTTGGGTGGGGGAAAGGAGCAGGATCTGAGCAGCATTTACCTATAGACTGCAGTACAATGGAGGAGGGAAGAGAGACAGCGATTATTCACCAAAACAGAGTCCTACAGCCAACCACTCCTTTAGGCATCACCTTAGATAAACCTTGGCTAAAAGCACAGGGTACCAGAGCTGGCTCAAGTAGTGTGCTACTACACTGCAGCATAAAGGAATTACAGGAAGAGCCGGGCCTGAGCTGGAAGGCAATGCAAGGGAACTTGTAAGAGAAGCTGACACGCAGATGAAGACAGATTTATCAAAAAAACTACTAAAAGCAGAGCTTTTTTGAACTAGTCACACTTTTAGTCTATGAAACTATTGCAAAATGTTCCCAGTTCTTCCAGTCAGAGGTACCTTTTTCATTGCAAAAATTAAAGAGCAAACCATACCTGAGTCAAAACATCCAGCTGTCCCATAATATGCTCCAAAGTATTTGCGAGACTGGCCTCCTCCTCTTGCTGTGCATGGTTCCTACCAGCATCCTGAGTTTTTGTTTTCTTAAGATTAACACCACAATCCATTTCTGATTGCTAGAAAAATAAAAACAGATAATCTGCTATCACGATGCAAACAACTGGAGAAGGATTGCTGTTTCATGGAGGGTGAATAGTGAAGAACAGTTTATGCTATTCAACAGGCAAAAGAGATCAGGAATTGTTTGTTCTGGCCACAGCTGGATAAGGAAAAGCTGCTGCAGACTTGTGTGTCTTTACCAGGTGGAGGGGTTCTTCTGTTTTTGAGGGCCATGGTGGGTGTGTTTGTAGGTTTTTTGCTTGTTTTTAAACCTTCACCAGGAAAGGCAAACCTTAGATAACAATCTTGAAGCAATTCTGCAAGGTTCAAGTTTTGTATGTACAAAGAGCTTTAGCATGCTCATGCGGTACACAGGCATAGACTGTACAGGTAAATGAAGACTTACCAGAGCCACATGGAAGTACTACATCCAAATTACAAGAATTAAGTAAGCTACCCTTAAAGGACTCCCAACTAGTTCACTCCAGCACTGTAGTAAAAGCCTCTCTCAACGTTTGGTATTTGTAAGAAGGCAAGGATGTAGTACTGTAGTTAAATTCAGCAAAAGCAAGATGTTCCAATATCCATTAAAAACAGACAGTTTTGATTCAGTAATTTTGATTTTGTTTATATCTTGAACTGGTTTTCCCTCCTCAACGACATTAAGTACAAGTTTACTTTGAAGTTTCAGTTTCAACTGTTTTAGTTATGCAAGCTTGAGTATTTCATTCAGAATAAATTAAGTTTTAAAAGCACAAATAGATCTTTACTAGAGGACTTATTCTTGTTTCCTTCTCTTTCAAAATGGTATCTTTCTTCTAGAACAAACAGTATTTCCATTATTTATCTACGTTACCACCAGCAGAAGCTCAGAGAAGCTTATCTAACTAAACAAGGTAGCCAACTGATTAAGCAATTGCAGACTTAAGTTTCTCAATTTACAGTAACGTACAAGAGTTTAATCTAAAGCCAAGATCACAACACTCAAAATTAAGTTCTCCATGGCCGGATGCCTAGTGCAGCTCCATCCCATGCACGTATTACTCACATAAGTGACTGAAGTTTGCAAATCAACAAAGCAACAAGGAACTCTGACAGATTGAAAAATGTTCTCTAAGTTCTCCCACATGTACTTTTTCTAAGCAAGAAATGCAGAGTTGCTTCCATCTCTTCTCTCATACGCACTATTACGAATGCATTTCTCATCAGCGCTGTATTGATTGACCTGCTTCTCTGTCTGATGCCAGATGTAAGCAGATGTGCAGCTAAGCTGCAACAAGAGCTTAGACCACCTCACATAACTTTAAACCCAAAATGGTTTAGTGCATTATGAAAACACATATACACATTTACGTGTGTATACACACCCCCACAAAATACACATATTTAAAAAATAAATATAAAAAATCTTGTGCTGCTGGAGTCACTGGTTTAGGCCACAGAAAGGGTCCCATGGCTGACATCCAGCCCAGCAGTTAGGCAAAATAAGCAGTAAGCACCGTAAAGAACAGAAACGTGACTACAAAGAGATGCTGGAGACTGGAGGGAACAGAAAAGGAAAACGAGACCACAGCAATAGTAGGCTTCGACAGCAGAATGGCTTGCTGCTGTCCATTAACTGCTAGCAAGGGCCAACTATTCTTCCAGACCCTGCCAACCAAACCACCCTCATACACCCAAGCATCACAAGACCAGTTTTGCATATGGACCAGGAAAGGAAGGAAAGGGTTTAAAGGATACGTGTAACAACTGCTCCACAGGGATCGCTGTGCAACACCACAGGCTTGGGATGCAGCTGGGTATCAGGTGGTACCAGCCACACTGGCCTCTGCTAATTTCCTTCCTCCCACTTGCTTGGATAATTCCGATTATCTACAGGCCCCAGGCCAACCGCAGCCCACACTCCAGGTCACACTGCACAGCCTGGGCATGGGAGCCACACAAACTACTCCAGTGCTGCCAGTAGCCCAAGAGTCACATGTTGCTCACCGATGCACTGATTTAATCAACTAAAATATGTTCTTGCAAAGATGAGAAAACCAGCCTTACAAAGGTGCTATTTGCTGTTTAAAATTAAAAGTAAAAAACCAAACCACTGCTTTTCAATAGGTAACTAGAAATAAAAAGCCATGTTTTCTTGTTATTTTCAGGCTGAGTATCCTATTCTGATGATGTAACTTCAGGCCAGTCAATCATGGCACAGCAGAAATCTGAGTGAGCTAACACTGCATACAACCTGTACTTAAAAACCCCAAATGATGATGAGCTATCCACTCCAAAACCCATTACAACAAGCTGACTCACAGAAGCAGAAAAATGACTGTACTAACATATTTTCTCCTTCTATAGCATATGTCGGACAGCTTTTCATAAAAAGCTGATGATTTGAACTCGGAGTCGATATAGTCTTTGCTACAGTCCACAAAGTTTAAGAGTCTGGCATATTTGCAAGGGCAATACTGCATAGATGTCCCCACTCCCTATGTTTTAGGGTCAGGTCGTCCCTCATCATGTTAAGTTGAAGCCAGGGGCAGCAGCAGCTATTTGTCACAGATGCTATGTTCTGCTGATCAGCTCAGCTCACAGGCTACGTACCACCCCCATGAAAAACCAAGCAAGCCACCTCCACAGAGCCCATGCCAGCTCCTGAAAGCACTCTGAATGGTGGCAACACCCCCAAGAACAGAAGTATACCTTCATTTAAAAATAGAAGCATGACAATATGGCATACTGTCCCATTTCAAACACCACAGCTGTCTCAAAGGTTCCTTACAGCCCATCATCATCAAGAAGGCAACCTGTAGCTAGTGCCTTCAGCAATGAAGTTCTGAGTGAGTTCATCTATCTAAACTATGGGCACAGCCAGCCAGCAAATAAAAACTATGTCAGTGTGTCATGGAGTATGACTTCCAAGAAGGAGGCTTTCAACTGACCAAGGTCTTTGAATGTTCAGTTCTAGGAACAAGCACATCCTACCAAGCCTACACTGCTACAGCAGGCGCAAAAAACAAGTATCCAACACCCACACCTACAGACAGTGCTTTGAATTGCTGCCCACAGTCACACAAAGTAACTGAAGTCAATTTGCACTAGCTTCTTACTCATCCCACCTGCTCTGATGGCTTCAAGGTGCCATCTGAAGTCTGGGACCTGTCCAAGCAGTCTTCTCAAGCAGGGGCCCTATATACAGCATTCAACAAGGGTTAAGCTTGGATTTGCCCAACACAGGCACGTCCAGTACAAGGTAGAGCTCACTGAAAATACCTGCAAACTCTCAGCTACACACACAGCAACACTGCAAGCTGTCAATGCAGCCCATGATGTACAGAACAGCAGGACAACAGCAAAGGATCAGCTGACGGCCAGCCTGGCCAAGGTGGACATGCACACTGCTGCAACTCAAATGCACAGCGCTTTCTTTTTCACAGGTTAAAGCAGATGCTGGGGCATTTGACAACTACCCTAAACCCAAATGGACACCCAGAATTTTGTTTAACATGAATTTTCAAAGCTGCCAAACATTCCGACGAGCTCAAAAACACTCTTCTTCATTCAAGAACTGGAAAGAGTCTGAAATGCTCAGAGGGTCAAGCTGTCTGCCACAAGCACCCACCTGGACTTCTGCTGTAGCTCAAATACAGCAGTGCCACCAGCTGAGGCTGTGTTAGAAAGGCAATAAGGCCACCTCTGCTGACTTATTAGTACAGCTTCCAAGTCTGACAGTGGTAAGCATCATTGTGGGGTCCTTCAGGGGAAGCTTTGCCCTTTACATTTTAAAAAGAGGGAAATGCTTGGAAACTTTCCCTTAACAGCCAGACTACAACGTGTACTTACCACTACCCTAATGGCCAGTACATCTGAAAGGGAACATGCACCCAAGTGAGGAAGAACTGAATCGCCCCCAGACTGAAACCTTTTCAAATTTTGTAAAAGAGTATTAAATCAGCCTCTGCTACCATCCATAAGAATGAACAAGAAAGCTCTCACAGACCAAACTACAGCCACCCTTCTCCTGATAACAATTTGTATCACATGCTGAGCCAGCCACTAGTGATTTAAATTCTAACAGATTTTAAAAAAAGATGGCAAAAATATAGAAAGAGCCCTGAAATATGCATTGGCTTTGTGACAGTCTCCGTACAGATGAGCATCACGATTACAGAGACACCTGTGCTCCCATCTGACTCACCTGCATGGTGAAGTGCCAGCTGAATCCTGGGGACACGAACCAGAAACACTGACACTGCTGCAGAGGTTTCAGCTATTTTAGTCAGAGTTCAAGTGCGCAATTTATGTGGCAAAACCGAATAAATGTATTTGCCATTAAATATGTTATTACAACATCTGCGTATTAAGCACTGGGAGTATAGCAAGAAGCAGCTGAACATTAAAGGAAGAACAGATGAGCAGTTTCAGAATACAGTACAGCTCTTGGTGACAAAGGGAAAACAAAAGTGATTTATTTATAGCAACCACTTAAAGACAGCACAGTGCAACTACTTGGGGGAAGGGGGAAATTAATCAGCCTTCATTCCAGAGGTCTCTTACTGAGCTTCTTGTGAAAATTGTTCTGCCTAAAGAGCATTCTGGCCAGTTATTATAGTGCTTATTAGGGGGTGAGAGGCAAGTATTAACTACACATATACATCCGTAGTAAAACTGCAAGGGACAACTAAAAAAAATGCCATTTTACTTTCTAAATGGTGACATTTAGAAGATACATTAACAGGATAACCACTTACCCAAAATTTACACCTACTAATAAAAAGTATATATATAACAAAAGGATTTTCATAATTCAGTCCAGAGAAAATATTTATTTTCCCTTCTCTTCACCTGTCTCCACTGGAAGGGAGGAACTGAGTGGTGGTGGGGGTGGCGTAGGTTCAGCTCTACCTTTAAGTCCCTTTAAATCAATTTCCACAGTGTATCTACCATGGGGAGGGGGGGGGTGTTAAAGAGAATATGATGTTATCAAGAATTAGTTTTCAAGTACCCAGAAAAATTACATTCCCTTTAAGCAACACATACATCCAACACATTCAATTCAATACAGACACCCAATGTATTAAAATTCATTAAATGCAATTAAATTCACCATCTCAGCTGAAAAAAAGTCCCCTAGAAACAACAGAAGTGCAGAAAACTTCCAAAGGTGGTGTACACTGTTTATTGGGTCTCCAATTCTACTAACCCATATGAAAGAGAGAAATACCATTAAAAGTCTTCTATTTCCAGGAGTCATTTTCACCACAGGTAAAGTGATATTTTAAACGTGTTCCCAGAGAGCAACAGTGACACCCAGTGGAAGCACATTAGCTTCAAGGTAAGCTCCACAGGAAGGTCAGACGGAGTACACCATGCTAGATCGGAGGACTCCTTAGAAACAGAGAGGTAACCTCATTTGTCCCTGCTACATACAAAATATCATTGACTGGACACAGCGCTCCAAGCACAAACACATTTCTCTAGACTGGAAAAGCATCCCCTCTTCAAAGCAGCACTGAAATTGCTGGAGCAAACGCGTTCAAGACTTTCATTACTCCACATCTACTGTCCAGAGCAGTATAGGATAACTAGAATCAGGATACAAGTTAAATTAGTTTTGCGAAACAATTTATAGGATCATTCATCCCTGATCACCTCTTATCTCAGGATTCGAGTTTTGATAACGAAGGGCATTTGGGAGGGAAGGGGAGAAAAAAGGGAGGTGAAAAGAACATTGCTTCCCTTTTATTTTTGTTTGCGTTCTTGCTTCACACCAAAAGGTAAATTGGGTTAGATACACAAGAGGCCATAAGTGATTTAGACAGAACCCTTCTCTCAGTGCTACAAAAAATACCACGCTGAAACATTAAAACTTGGCACCTCTACAGTAATGGCCATGTTTTGCCATAGGCCAATAAATATTGTCTGTGATAACCCCAAGAAGAAATACAGATACTAGGTACATCTCAAACCTCTTTAAGTCCCAAAGCACTGTTGTGCCAAAGCCTAAGTGAACCACTGGCAGAAGCAGGTGGATGGAGTAAGCTATGTGTATTTTAAGTGAGGCAGCATCCTACCATCCACCTGCTGATCAAGCTGCCAGGAAGGAAAGAAACAGGGGTAACAACTGCTGGCCAGCTACAGTACTTAAACATGCATGAAACCAGCCTGTCCACGCACAGGAGACTGTACATGGACTGAAATTTGTATTTGCTTACAGACAGACTAGGCTCCTATCTTCGTAAGCAATGCTGTTTGGCAACCTCTGGCCAAAAGCAGGTCCTCACCCTGCTCCTGCCTGCCAGAAGGGAAAAAGCTGTTCCCCTCCCTTGCTTTTCTGGTTCACTATCTGTTGGTCCACTTGACTTACCTCTTCATTCTGTAAGTGTCATCTTTAAGCCAAGACAGACATAAGTATCACGGTTTTTGAGGTAACTTCAGGTAACAACCATTATGTGGACTGCTAAAAGCATCCCAGCTACGTGCTGTCCATGCTTTTCAGTTGGTTTGTACTGAGCACCACTATATATACACCATGGCATCAACTGGCTGTGTGCCAGCTAAGATCAGGCTCACAGGTTTTTGTGCTATCTGATCTTTACTTTATAAAAGAAGTTGAAAGAAAGTAGACGCCTGCGCCGATTTCTAAGGAGGAATGTATCTGGCACCAGAAGGAACATATCACAGTCCCTGATAAGCTCTGGCAAAGAGGATCACCACAATCCAAAACCAGTATGGGACACACCTCTCATAGCTAGGATTTCCAAAAAAACCTGTGAATTAGTAATTAATACAATTTTTCATTACCTCACTAAGGAAAGACAGCAAAATAATAGCAACTAAATTTCAGTAGTCAGCTCCTTTCCCATTTGAATTACTTTTTAAATAGCTAAAAAACCCTCCACTAACATTGCAGAAGAATGGGAAATTTTTGCAGGGATTACACTTCCAAAAGCACAAGTGACATTTCTGTGATGAGTGAAAATGGGACAGTTATGCCAGACGTTGAAAGCCCAGTGAAATAGTGCATGGACAGGTAAAACTTGAATTACTGCCAGCTGTTTAAAAAAAGCAAGTCTATATTTATTGAGAAGAACGAGCTAAAGGTAGCCTTCAACATTTTAGACATTGTCTTTTAACATTTAACATTGCCTTTTCCTACTTTTCATAGGCATTTTACCTCCCTTAACCAATTCTCTCCTCTCAGTACTAGTGTTCTATGAAGAACACTTCCAGAATTTTCAATGGAATAATTAAGCTATCCTAACGCTGCTCCTGGAAAATAACATTACCAAAAATCTCAGAAGAATAGTTTTGTGTTGAAACAAGCCACTACAGGAATAGAAATATAAATATGAGAACCATTGGCGAGAAGTTTCACCAAGAATAAAGGCACTGTTTTCTGGCCCCATTTAAGATGGCTCTTGGGAAAAGCTCCCAAGAAAAAGCAGCCAAACACTAAAACAAAGTGCTTATCCTCAGCCTTGGGTTATCCAGCTACAGGTTCTTTTACACTAAAAGCAACAGTCTCCAAGGCAAGAAGCAAAACACACGCAGTGATCTCCTGAAGTGTGAACAACAGCTTCCAGCTCATTTTCGTCATCAGAATCATTTGCCACTTCCTAATGAAATATGTATATGCTACATAACATTCATATCATGTGCACGCCTATGTGTATTACTTATGTATAAATAATGCACATTATGTATATACACACATATGTAAACATATGTAGGCTCACACATGTTACAATATGCCCATTTGTTATTACTCTTGCTTGAAGTTTGGATTTTAGCAGAAAAGTTTGACATCTTAAACTTTTAAAGCTTGAGCCATCTTCATCCATCTCAAAGCTGACACAGAATAGCAGCTTGGAAAAAAATCATAAATCTTGCCTCTGTCTCTTCTTTTTGAATTATGACTCAAGCATTAAAACGAGCCACATACAGCGGCAACCTAAGTGGATGAATTTACATTCATTACCCTGAGATGCTGAACTTAAAAGGCAATTTTTATTCTGACCAATAATGACTTGTCAGGACTTGCCTTATTGTTCCAGAGCCTTAAAGAACAAATCTGTTCACTGTAAGATGACAGAAATTAAAAGCCGATCCTCTTCTTTCTGCACAAAATCTTGTCAAGCCAGAACACAACACAGAACAGCCGTAGCAGCACAGCTACTCCCATCCACTAACAGGCAAAGCTGCTGCAGGCATTCAGAGCCTCTCGGAAAGCCAAGCTGAGGGTGCCTATACCTTGCCTTTTCCTCTCTCAAGCCCCTCATCAAGACGAGAGGAAGACTCTGATAAAAGCCTGCAACAACGCGTAAAAAATTTTAACACACAAAATCAGAGACTATATAAGCTTTCATTTGTTTGGCATGCACACCCTTCTCTCCTCATATTGACCACATCAAGAGAAAAGCAAACCAGAAGGTTTCAGGGGAAAGAGCAACAACATAGGGACAAAACCCATTAGCTTGTGAAAAATTCAGTTTCACACAGTAACAACAACAACAACGCTGAAACAGACAGTTACAGGGCTACCCATTAACAGGGGCTTTCCAGAATATCCTCCAGAAAGAAGCTCTGCTGTTCGCCATTTGTGAGGTAGACACTCTCTAGTGGAGTGAGAAAACCATTTATTTTGCTCTGATGGAGCCTCACAGTCAAATTCAGATGCAGAAAATTGGTGAGATCGGCACTGAGGCTCCACAAACAGCACAGTCAGCTGCTACAGGTATCCAGTTCAACTGGGATAAACTCACACTTTCCAATACGAAGAAACCTGGTACTGTTGTTAGATTGTATTCTCCAGTGAATTAGGGCTCGATTCTAGAGCTCAGCTGGATCTAGCTTTTTCAATGACAACACCAAGGGGTTACCCCTTTGGGGGCTACCCACAGAATGGATGATGCAATACTGATGCCTTCCCGCCTGCCATTCTGGGCTGGAACCAGGTTATCTTTACCAGGGCAAAGGGGTCAGATAGGCCTGTAAACACACAGCATAACAAGAGACAGAAACTTAGTCTTAACAAGAACATGTGTTTATAAATGAATGGACAGCATGCTCTTTCTGGCCCACGTTAGCCATAGTTCCTACCAACCATACTAGCACAATGGGAACAACGATTTTTTTGTTCCACCCCCCAGAGTCCGAGGATGCTGAACCAGGCAGTAAGAGATCAAGCAAACATTCTCAACTAACTAGCCAGGCTTGCTCACCATGACAGCTCCATTAGTCAATTAAGTGCCTGCTCCCTCCTGGGCGTTAGAGTTCATCCCACTCCTGATCTCTGATTTCCAGCACGATGAATAGAAGACACCACGAGAGCACATTTCTCACACAGAAAGAACTACTAGCTGCTCTTGCTAAAGGACGGACGCGAGCAATGTAAGAAAATTATATCCTTCTGGCTCTCTCAAGGTTTACAAGCACAGCCCTTTCAGGCACAGGCCAAGGTAGAGACCCAACTTTGTCCACACCACAAAGGACAAAGAGGAAGGGAGAAGTCTTTTCCTCTGTTCCTGTTCATCCTCTGTCTCCTTGCAAAAAAAACCAAAATACAACAAGGTCACATGTTGCAGTAGGCTTACATGAGTGGGCTTCCTTCAACGAAAGAGCAGCGAAGGTCACACTGCTATAAGTGACTATCTGCAACTGCACCACTGGTGAAGGATGTGGGGAAGAGGTCCTGACCATCCTGTGATCAGTCATACCTGCTCATACCTATGAAGCTCATCCTTGGACCACCAAGCAGAGCGCAGTGGAAACAACTTGAACACTCCTCACACTGTTGTTCTTTAAAGCAAATAATCTCTACCTACCTATTCCAAGAGGAAGACAATCATGTACCAGACTAAAGCTTCCTGGAGTGGGAATGCATCCTCAGAAAAACAAGGTGACAAGCAGATGAGGAAAAATAATCATTTTGCAGGTCACATTTATCCCGAAGGTTGAAGGTTGGATTCCCTGCTGCTGAACACAGGATTACTCCCTTACAACTCTTAAAAAAAATAAATAGAAGGGAATGGAGGAGGTGCAAACAACAACACACATTCACATGCAATTGCGAGGAGTTGCAGCTCTGTGCAATGAAACTGCTTCCCAGGAGGGGATTTCACAGCAAGTGAAAAAAGGAAAAAAAGACGTACAAAAGCATTCACAAGTATTACCGGATGCCAAAATTAGAGATAGTTACCAATCTGGAAGCCAAAAGGTCAAAAAAAGGCACATCTGGTCTGTAACTCAGGAGGAATTTATTTACACAAGGAACAAGTGGCTGACAGAATGAACTGCTGCAGTCAGCACAGAGACCATGGACTGAGCACAGGAGGCACCCGAGGTCACCAAACACAAAACAGAACTAGCAAAGAAGAGAGCTGGAGTCAGCTTTGGACATTCAGTTACAGGCCTCAGACAGCTTTATGACCAAATCACATTTTTTGGAATTAGTCTCCAACCCTATTCAACGGAACTATTTTGGAAAACTTGCCATTGAAGAAATAAGCACGGTCCAATGCCTGGAGAAAGTTTTAAATCCAGCAGTGCAAAAAGAGGCCTAAATGCCTGTCTTAACCAAAAGAAGCACTTGAAGAATCACGGCCTACTTAGTTGTTTAAAAGCCCTTTCTGCTGAAGCATTGGTCTTCCCAGACTTCACTTTGTGAAGTCTGCTATGTCATCAGCTTTCACATTTAGTAGCTCTGCAACTGAGCACCATTTAACTTCAAAAAAGCTAGAGATATTGAAAACATTTGTACTCCTGAATTTCAAAAGAGCAGAAAGACTTCTTGGCAAGAAAGTGACAGAGGACAACTCTGCACCTCTGCCCATGTCTCCCAAATTGCCAAGGGATTACCTGCTTTAGAGTCTGTCTGCACACCCTCTCACACGAGCGGGTCTCCGAGTCCTACCAGGAGCTGAAAACTAAGCTGCATATACTTAAGTTAAACAGTTGCAGAATTCACAACTGAAGTGGCAAGAGAAACCCTTCCCTATCACCTGTAAACTTACGTTCTGCTGTACCTGCTACCTCTCTCGCCAGGACACCCTAAGTCTGAGACAGACTACACACAATCCTTGTAGACTGTGCATTTCACTGCCTTTTGCACACGCAAGTCTCCCAACCCCCATCAAGACAGCTTTGCCTCTGATGTCCTGCAACACAAAAAAGTTTGACAGTGTTTTTCTTTAGAAAGCTATGTGCAGAGGCTTAAAGTCTCTTCATGAGCCTCCTCCTTTGCAAAGTAGTATTTTGCACCAAGAGTTACAACATGCCTAAAGAAGGTTTATGTTTAAACTTGAGTAAAGAATCTCTGCATCAATCAATATTTCCTATTTTCCATAATATTGCATGAGCCAACTTAGCTTATACCACAATGTTTTTATTAATAATTTTCAGTGTACACGTTTGTCTAAACACCCAAGCACTTTCTAACTGTCCATGTGACATCAACTATTCAGCATTTGCTCCTAACACTTAACCATACATAGTCATCTTGGAATTTGCCAACAATAGCTGCAAATCTGTCACAATGAAACAAGTGTTCTTGTATACTCACGTCAGCTGTAACCAGATGTATGAATCTTTTCTTATATTTGGAAAAAACACACCACTGAACACCCAAAATAAAACACATTATCGGCCCTCTCTGTAAAGAACAAATTGTATGAAGAATGTTTTCACAGCATATCAGACCCATGAACGTGTCCTTTGATCTGATCCTACACAACTCTTCATGCAGACAGACCTTTATGGTTAGAGTTACTGACCCTGGGACAAGCATCAGAGTATACTTATGAAACCACATGCAAAATCCAAAAGAGAGTCAGAAGTATGGGTTCTCACCACTCAATATTGCAGCTTACGCATGAATTTACTCTTACCTCTTAGATTCTAGATTAACACACACAAACGCTTATAGGCTCAAGACACAGGACTATAAGACTTCACTTCTTCCCGTCAGCTTCATACAGCATGCATCACAAGTCCTTGCCCTTAACTTCTGTTTTCAAGGTAGTTATGCAACACTTCACAGCAACAATCGCTCGTTTATAATTTAAGAGTAAGCATTTACTTCAGAGCTACTGTAATACTGATCTAACATTTAGTGTAGATGTGAGACTAACAGAATGTTCTGGGTTTGCGTGGCAAGGTTTTGGTAGCAGGGGGCTATAGCAGTGGCTTCTGTGAGAAGCTGCGAGAAGCTTCCCCCATGTCTGATAAAGCCAGTGCCAGCTGGCTCCAAGACCAACCCGCCGCTGGCCAAGGCCAAGCCAATCAGCAACAACGGTGACACCTTTGTGACAGGCAGTGAAAACGGCAGTGAAGAGAGGAGTGAGACTATGTGAGAGAAAACAACTCTGCAGACACCAAGGTCAGTGAAGGAGTGGTGAGGAGGTGCGCGAAATGTCAGAGCAGAAAGCCTTTCCTTGCAACTCATGATGAAGACCATAGTGAGGCAAGTTGTGCCCCTGCAGCCCATGGAGGTCCACAGTGGAGTAGAGATCCACCTGCAGCCCGTGGAAGGGACCCCACAGCAGGTAGATGCCTGAAGGAAGCTGTGACCCTGTGGGGAGCCCGCGCTGGAGCAGGCTCCTGCCAGGACCTGCGGACCCATGGAGAGAGGAGCCCATGCCAGAGCAGGTTTGCTGGCAGAGCTTGTGACCCTGTGGGGGACCCACGCTGGAGCAGCCTGTTCCTGAAGGACTACGCCCTGTGGAAGGGACCCATGCTGGGGCACTTTGTGAAGAGCTGCAGCCTGTGGGAAGGACTCATGTTGGAGAAGTTTGTGGAGAACTGTCTCCCATGAGAGGAACCTTCATAATGGAGCAGGGGAAGAATGTGAGGAGACTTCCCCCTGAGGGACAAGGAGCAGCAGAGACAACGTGTGATGAACTGACCGTAACCCCCATTCCCTGTCCCCCTGCACCACTTGGGGGCAGGAGAGAGAGAAATGGGAGTAAAGCTGAGCCCGGGAAGAAGGGAGGGGTGGGGAGAAGGTGTTTAAAGATCTGGATTTATTTCTCACTGTCCTACTCTGATTTGATTGGTGATGAATTCAACTCCCTTTTCTCCCCAGGTTCAGTCTTTCTTGTCCGTGACAGTAATTGGTGAGTGATCTCTCCCTGTCTCGACCCTTGAGCCTTTCATCACATTTCCTCTCGCCTGTGCAGCTGAGGAGGGGGAGTGATCGAGCGGTTTTGGTGGGCATCTGGCATTTATCCAGGCCAAACATAAACACAGATATTTATAATTCACTTCTGACAGTTTTAGTGTTTTCTTTACCACACTTCAATGTCTCTGCTTTTACACCATAGTCATGACCACAACTCCTGTTCATCATGGGCTTCTCTCATCCACATTAGTCCTTGCACAGAGCAGCTTTACTTTCAAAGCAAGCTGCATCTCCCAAGCCTCATATTTACAGAAAACACAAGTAGGTGGGCAGAGCAACTTTGAAGTTCATGCCTACTGTTGCAAACAAACCCAGTACTTTGATTCATAATGAACTTCAACCAACTGCCTGAGAAACTAGCACCTTCTAAAGGCTCCAGTCTCCCTCTGCCTATGGAAGTGAAATTCTTTTAAAGCAAGTTTGTTTTCAAACTCACCAATGCTGACAATGTTTCATGCCTCTTATCTGACAGGTTATTTAGGATTTTTTTCTTCCTATTCGTCTTGATGACAAACTAGTTTTGACATCTGTGTTCAGTTATTCTTTCTTAGCACTTGAATGTTAGACTGTCCCCATGAGAAACCGAATACTGAGTGTTTTCACACAGACACTGATTAGTATTTGTGCTTTCACAATGCTTAAGAAAAAAAATTATACATCTACGCATGATAGCATAAGCTCTCCTTGGAAAAAATATTCTGACTTAAGTAAAGGGTGAAAACAGATTCAAGCCATGTCAAGAATAGCGTTCATGTGCTTTAGCGGTACCAGAACCAAATAACAACCTATACACCTGTTTTAAATGTAGTTACATTCCAAAACGTCTGCAAAATCTCAGTATTATTCAAGAAGCACAATCCTGGCACACTAACATAGTAGTAGAGAAAGATGAAGCAGCTTCATTTTTCATTGAAGGGAAAGATGACCTTGGCATGAATCTAGAGCCACAGGTGGGAATTTCAACTCTGATTTTGATAGGAAAAATAACTGATCTCAACTACACAAAATCCACAAAAATAAGTACTTCATTATTAAAAAGCAAACATTTTGCTCAGAACAGGAAGGAACTGAATATATAGTGAAATTTAAGTGTTGCAGTAAGATGTGGCAGTGACAGTACTCTTAAAGAGCCTACTATAATACATTTCTAAAAGATAAGTCATTAAATTCACTTGAAAGAAAAGGGTAGACTGCTATGAATGGACAAGTTATTACAGAGCCAAGATTTCCATGCTCATCTTAAACATATTCCTTAAAATAACAAACCAAGTCATTTTCAGAGATACCAACTTCTTTTTAACAAAGAACATTTCACATCAATTCGAGATCTAAATTTCACCTATGGTATTCAAAACAAGCTCTCAGACTACATTGTTTATTCTTCCCCACCTAATTTTAGGAATTATAACCACCTTAACATTAAAGCATTGCATTCCTAATAACCTAATACACAAGGATATTGAGTACTAGTCATGTTTTGCATTTCCATTCTCATCAAGTGTAGCAAGCTCTTCGTAGAGATCAGGTACAGGCTCTAGCATGCTACATGATTGTTCTTGTAACAGGCAGCCACAATACAGTGGGTGCCCCCCCAAAAAATGAGACTATACTGGGTTTGGCAGCACCAATCAGACTGTGTGGCACCAGACAAAAACTGAAACTCCACTCCTTTACAGCACGACAGAGCTGCACCACACTTCCAATGCAAAACAGTGTTCTTAACTGCATAAAAGGTCACTTTGCTGAACTGCATCAATAGACCTAGTGTGACTACGACATTAGTCTTCGTTGCGCCAGCTAGCGTCCCAGCTCTCCACCACAACCACCTTCACCTCTGCTTTTTAACCAGAGATAATTTTACTGTTGAAGGCAGTCAAAGGTTTAATTTACAAGTCTCTATTCATGCTCATAGCTAATCTTGCAGATCTAGTGGAAGCATCATTTGTGCTATTCAGACCAAAAGATAACACCACATTTGCCCAAGGAATAAACAGGAGGGAAGAATCCCACTGACTATCGCTCAGTTTGATCTTCTGCAAGTTGCACATAACACGTTCGCTATTCAGTTAGCACTGCTGAGATCAACAGCTCCCATGCTGCAGGCCCAAGCCAAAGGCTGCGTTTGGGTGGCAGTTCAAAACACTCGCTCCTTTGAATTAATTCGGGTCCCCAAAGTGTATATCTCTTCTGCATGACTCAGCATGGATTCACTTTGCCCTCTGTAAAAACACAGCACCTGGTCCAAACCAATCCATTGCACCTCAGAATCTGCAGTGCCCTGTTTCACATAGGCTCAGAGCATGAGTAGAGCAATGCCTTGTCAACCAACACCACATGGCATGGATTTGCCTGTCAGTAGTACACAGTCAGTCCCAGCAGCATCTGCTAGAGGTGTTGCCAGGTAAACTGATCCATAGGGGAAATTTTGTTGCAGGGACAGACGTTCACAACAGTTAGCTGTTGTTCAAGGGGTTTTATTCAGCAGCTACCTTCAACACATGTCTTACCATCTGCTGACAGAGGTACTATAATGAAGAACTCAGTTTTAGAAAAGCTCAGGCATTTCCTTCCTTTCCTTGAATTACTACTGGTTAATATGCTCTAGTAATAACAGCAGTAACAGACGAGGGTAAACTTACCATAATTTTCCATTAGCATATATCTTGTCTATGCTATTTAAGCCATTCCTTGGTATGTTACAAACTGAAAACAGTATTTCTTCCCAGAAAGGCGTCGTCTCTACTGTATTCCAGCCCAGAATTATATTACACATTATCTTTAAGACAGAGTTCAAAGTTAGTCCAGTTCAATAGGCTAATAAACAGAGAGGTCATTGGACTGCTCGTTTCATAGCTTGCATAACTTCAGAGTTAAAACACAGGAGAGAAGGAAAAGGAAGAAGCCAGTTTTAGCCAAAACCAACACTTTCACCCCCTCCGTCCTTCTGTGATTGCTTCCTACAGTCCTCTCCCACTCACCTAGCACTAACATCCTCTAGTTTTGTTTTCTCTCTTTACAGACCACTCCATAGTAAGGCATCACATTTAGAGCTGCAGACTCAACTCTTACCCATCACAAAACACTACAGTTATTCCAACACCTTCAGCAACGGACTGGAGTCATTAAATAAAAAACACTACAATGTTTAAGAGACAACACAAGTTTAGTAGCCCAGTAAAGAAGATCTAAGTTGATAAGACTAAAGACAGTCCCACAGAGCAACAGATATTGGCTAGAAGCTTACCTTTCAACTGAGGCAATGTCATATATGCATAAACCCCCTGGTTCACAAACTGGTTTTTAGCTTACAGCTCACATTGAACAAGATGTACCAAAAACCAGCCACAGTAGTAACGTATTTCAGAAGCCTGTAAGTATACTCAAATGTATCAAAAATATCCAACGATTGACAAGACAAAACACAGAATTTTAAGTGAGCGTCACCATGTGCAAAAATTGTAACTCATATGGGCAGTAACTTTACAGGGTTACTCTCATAATAGCCATGATATCCAGCATCAGCGCTATATTTAGATCAGTGCATCATACTGAATTATTCAGTTGGTGGATTTATCCATTAGATACAGTCAGATTTCAGATGTCTCAACACATGGTTCAGGGAATGGATACGAACTGACGTCTTCAAGTATTTAGAAAAGCAGCTCCAGTACCATACATCACCTATTTCTCACACGCAAAGTCTATGCAGTTTTCTTTTGTCTTTGCTGACTGTCACTGAAAAGATATTGCGAACAATATCTATTTTCAGGACTGGCACTGGCCTAAAGGATTCATATAACCTAGCAAAAAGGGACTTCAGCTGTTACTCATGTCTGCGCTTTTTTGTGTGGACTATCATCCAAGCCTACTACACATTCTTAAACAGCCTGTTAACAAAAAATGCATATATACATACACTAAATTTCCCTTTTGAAATCATTATATGTCCTTTTCTTATAAATAAAGATAACAAACAACACAAGATCAGTTAAAAACAGACATCCTGCAGCTCACATAAATACCAAGGAAAGCTGGCTCTATAGTTCAACTGCCTGAAAGAGTCACATGCTTTCAACTTGCAGAAAGTGTACTAAGAGGAACTCTGTGCTTCTGTATGCTCACCTACCAACGCATGAGGGGTCCTGTCCACACTAGTGCCACACTTCTGTGTTTTCAGTACATCATCATAATCTGCTGCATCAAAGTTTGTCTTCCACACCATCACCTGCAGAAGAAAGGCAAGTGGCTAAGCTATCTCTATTAAAATTTTCCATCTACATTTGCTTAACAGTCAGTTCATTCAACACATCAGAGAAGAGTCAACAGATGTACACCAGAGCTTACTTAAGAAAGCTTCGCCATCACTTAAACTAAGGATGTTTTTTGTAAACATGCTACTGAATACAGACATAGCATAACTGTGTTCTCGATGGGTAAGTGACCTAGGTCTTCTGCATTCTTTGGGTCAGGAACAACATGAAACTAGAACTACCAAGAGAACTTCAAAGCAACATGCAGAACATACCACTAAACCCACAAATATATTAAAATACCATGCTTAGCGTTATAGCAGTTATCAGCCACACCTCAAACAACTAGTTACTGGTTTATCATCATTCACAGGGAAAGTAGAGTTAGTACTTTGAAACGTGCATTAGAAATCTTGAGCTAGTTTGTCAGCTAAATACCAAACTTAAATCCCATTTACAGGCTGCTTCTCTCCATAATGAAATATTTATTTCAGAAAAGAAAAGAGGCCTCTAATACATAAACCACTTCAAGGTATCAAGAGCAAATCTGCAGAGTAAAATCCTTAGCAGTGGTTCTAAATGCTGAAAAAGTTTAAGAGCAATCAATCAACTTTCAGAAGTCTGAAAGACATCTATGAACCCAGCTCATCTTGGTTATCAGAAACATCAGTGTTTATTCTTCACTTACATGTTTTAATCCCTCCTTTGCCTGAAATAAAAGGCTTTTTCTTTTATAGGTGCATAGTTAACCAACAAGGCCATTCCACTGCGTAACAGAAAAAAGCGATGCTCTTTCATTGCACAGACTGTCTCTTCACAGCTAGCAAGCGTGTTGTTACAACAAAGATGAGCATTGCCACCTAGCCTAGCCTGGGGATTAACAGCAAGGCAACACAACTCAGTGAAAACTGACGACAGCAGAATGGATACTTACTCAGGCCACTACTTTGGGTTGAAGTCTGTCCCTACCTTCAGCGGGGCAACTCACACTACGTTAAAACGAGCGTATATTTGCAGCACAGGGTACAAACGGCACCACCGCATTCCAGCAGGCCCATACAACAGGCCTGTTTGCAGTTCAGTAATTAAACTTTTCTTTTTGGACAGGCTATATGTCTAAATTACCCCACAAAAATTAAAATTGTTATTTCCCTTGGATCCAGAAAGCTAGTGTTCAGAGAGGTCCATTCCATTGGAAAAGCTTCTTGTATATACATAACTGTCAATCTAAGACTAACGCCAGTTTTAATACATACATACATTTATGTTAAAGTTCTTCCTCCATGCACAAAAAGGAAGCACTGCCTGCATTTTCAGATACAAACCTAAGAGGAGAGGGGCAATTCCTCCATGGGAGCTAAGAACAGGAAAGCCAATAAACACAATTCAGAAACATGCAACCTTGAGCTATGATGGAAAGGGCTGCCAAAGCGGTCAGCATATGACCACATGCCATAAGTGTACCTTTACGAAGCACCTTTCTGGGGAGGCACTGCCATTCAGCAGTTTAGCTTAACACCACCAGGTGATAGTTTGCCCTAAACACTAGTTTGTTTAAAGAAATCCCAACCATAGAAAAGACAAAGAAGGAGCTGATAGAAGTCTTTTGAATGAATCTACTTTACACACAGAAATGTGGGCTAATACATCCTCTTAAGCTAAAAATTAATACATAAAAAATCAACTTCTTCTATGCCTAGAAATTGAAGACAAATAGAATTTCTGAAGTTTTCTACCAAAAATAAGTAACCAGTAATTGCTATGTAACTGCAACTTGCAGCTACATCAGGGCTTTTAAGGAAGAAAGAAACAAAAGCAAAAAGTCGTATTTATTTCCTGTGTTAGATAAGCATTTCAAGAGCAAACCTTAATACAGTGACCCCAGTGTAATTTTATAAGACAAAAACCAGGATGCATCTCTTCAAAACAGTCTGTTTAAAGCCTTAAATAAAACGTGGTCATAAAGAGACGTGATGGTGAGCTACGCCGCAGATCTAAGCAAATCTATAAAATATAGTTAAAATGCAGCAGCTCATGAAACTATCATGAGCTACAACCCTACCATTGGTTTCCTCCTTGATAGCATACAACTGAAAACCTACATTGTGTAGAAAACCCAGCAAATCTTTTCAGCATGGTCCGTACCTACTGTGTATGGTTTTGCCTTCCCCTACTGATAACAGAAAACAAAACCCAGCAGCTTTTAAGGAAATGTGAATCTGGATTATAACTCAGAACCAGAAGCAAAATGAAGATTTCTTCTTCTGCCCCAACTGCTTCATCCACAAAGCCCCTTCACCAGCAGTACAAGACAGACAGGCTCCCAATCCCAGTGCAGACATCAAGGTCAGCAGAGAAAAGGCCAGCTCTGACACAAAGCTGTGCAACTGCAGCATTAGCCACAGTATCTCAAATAAGACTGAGAGGACAGATCTGGAGGAGTAGGAGAGCATTGGAGAATATGAAACACAGAGCACTTTAGACCAGTGAAGCCTGAAGAAGAGAAGGCTGTGAGGGGACCTTATAAATGCTTACAAATATCTGAAGGGTAGGTGTCAGGAGGATGGGGCCAAGCTCTTTTCAGTGGTGCCCAGTGACAGGACAAGGGGCAATGGGCACAAACTGAAGCACAGGAAGTTCCGTCTGAACATGAGGAA
>Ga0065711_1008486_pt1 | contig 30498 bp, 28 predicted proteins | sample Hoacrofraction12_FD_59098 | JGI IMG/M metagenome (GOLD analysis project Ga0065711, IMG submission 59098) | Hoatzin crop microbial communities from Cojedes, Venezuela - Epithelial fraction 12 v2 (version 2) | ecosystem: Host-associated > Birds > Digestive system > Esophagus > Crop | place... | reverse complement strand
TCGAAGAGGTGCCCCTGCTAAGGGCATAGGTCGGGAAACCGGCGCGAGGGTTCAAATCCCTCCTTCTTCGCCAGTTATGTGCAGGTGTAGTTCAATGGTAGAACGCGACCTTGCCAAGGTCGACACGGCGGTTCAATTCCGCTCACCTGCTCCACTTATGGTCCGGTGGTGTAGTGGTTGAACATGCCTCCCTGTCACGGAGGAGATCGCGGGTTCGAGTCCCGTCCGGACCGCCATTAATGATGTCATAGACATCTTTTTTTATGCTTAAATTTTTTAATTAAAATTAATAATAAAAAAATAACAGATTACTCTGTTATTTCATATCTTCCAACTTCCTTAGCAATTACAATCAATCGTAAATCGTCTCTGTTCTCAACACAGGTTTGTAACGTTAAGATATAATCATTTTCGTTCCACTCAACACCGGTTTCATAGAAGCGCTGTTGTTGGATATAGTTTTGGTAAGCTTGTAAATATGCGCTATCAAAATCAGGTAAATAATATTGGGCTTCATCAACTGTATAAACAAACTCGCCGTTTTCATCTTGCACCAACGCTGTATAGAAAACATCGGCAACTTCATATCTTCTTATTTCATCTTCAAACAATAAATCAACATACTTATTAGTCTCATAATTCTCTTCATCAATTAATTGATGTAAAGGGGTGAACATCTTTTCTTGTTCAGGATCTAAATAATGATAGAAATAATGTCCATAGATAACAATATTATGGTCCTCAGGATAATCATCTCTATCTTCATAAACAGTATAGGAATCCATAAAGATACTACCACCAATGTCATATTTCATTGTTTGCCAATCGGTTCTTAAATAAGTATCGTTAGTTTCTCCTTGTACAACTGGTAAATCGATTAAGCCGGATTCAAAACGAATATCAGCAACATAGTCGTTATTTATTTGATACTTTTCTTGCCACTCTTCCTTGCTCCATTGAGTAGGTAGTTCTACTATCTCGGCAGTTGGTGTAGGTGTACTAACAGGAGTATGAGTAGCTTCAACTACTTCTACTTCGTGATTTCTAGTGTTGTAAAAGATTACAGCAGAAGATAAAGCAATTATAAATAAAGATAATACTAATATAGCCTTGTTTTTACTTTTCATAATTTACCCCCTACTTTCTCGATAATAAGCATAATATTCATCGTATGTCAAACCAGATGCATATACCTCACTAGCTAATTCTACTCCTAAATAACGGAAATGCCATGATTCATACTTATAACCAGTAACTTCTTGTTTGCCTTCAGGATATCTCATAATAAAACCATACTTATGAGCATTTTCAGCTAACCATTTTCCTTCTGCACTGTATTCAAAGTTAGAAAAATCAGTGCTAGGAGATAGAATATCTACCGTTAGTCCTGTTTGATGATCAGAGAAACCAGCTCTAGCAGAATAAGTATCAGCTAAAGCTACTCCATCACTACTAGCATATGAGTTATATAAATTAACTTGTCTGTTGTATGAGCGATAAGCTGAAACAATTCTTAAGCTTAAACCTTGAGCAACAGCAGCTTCATACATTTGTTTATACGCTTCATAAGCTTCCTGTCTTAAATAACCCTGAAATCCATAAACAGCATCAATTAAAACCAAATCTTCTGGTTCATAATTTTCACCTAAATAATAATGTTTATTAACATTCACTGCCAAACCTTGACTAGTATCAGCAGCTTCAACATCTTCATAAGGGACTAAATCAGCATTTGCGTTTACATATTCAACGATTGAACGAATATCTTCCTTTTCGCAAGTTAAATATCGACTAGTTCTTTCCTTAATAAAGTATTCATCCTCATATAAACTCTTTAACAAGTCATAATTATCATCATTGATAATATTCTCATTAACTAAATAAACAACGGTTTCTTGATCAAAAGAGGAATACTTTTGATATAAATCTTCATTTTCTTCTTTGTAGCCTTTAATCGAAGAAAAAGAAGAAATCTCAACAGTCTCTTGGGCAACGATTGGACATTCTAAGACAACAGGTTCTTCTTCCTCTTTGCTTTTTATGTTTAATAAAATTACTAAAGACAACAAAAAAATTAAAATAATCAAAAGAAAGATAATTAATCTATGTAAAATTTTACGTTGTCTTTTTTTCATCCAGCAATAGCTGCCATTGCTACTGGCATGATTGTTACTACAATCATTAGAATTACTGCTAAGATTACAACTGCTTTTCTTAACTTATTTCTCATTCTTCAACTGCTCCTAAAGCAATCTTCATCATATTAGTGAATGCAGTTTGTCTTTCTTGAGCACTAGTTACTTCATGAGTAACAAAGGAATCTGAAATAGTTAATAAACAAGCTGCTTTTTTGCCTAAAACTTTAGCATTTGCAAATAAAGCAAAGCTTTCCATTTCAACACATAAACATCCTTTATCTAATAAATCTTGGATGTAATCAGTATTACCTTGGCGATAGAAAACATCAGAAGAATGAGTGCATCCTTCATGTAAGTCGATATCTAATAATTTAGCACTATCACGTAATTTTTGATTTAATTCATCACTTGGATAAGCGAAATGATCTTCATATCCACTTTGAACCTTAGCGTAGTTTGATTCACTATATGCCTTATCTACTAATACAACATCATAAATATTAACCTTATCACTATAAGCTCCAGCTGAACCTATACGAATAATATTTTCAACTCCATATTGACTATATAGTTCATATGAATAGATGCCGATAGAAGGCATACCCATACCAGAACCCATAACAGAAATCTTCTTTCCATTATATGTACCAGTATATCCAAACATATTACGTACTGAATTAAATTGAACAGCATTATCTAAAAATGTTTCAGCAATGAATTTAGCTCTTAAAGGATCTCCAGGCATTAAAACTGTCTTTGCGATCTCGCCATATTCAGCTTGATTGTGCGGTGTTGCCATAATTTCCTCCTTTTGTTTGGTACACGCTATTGTAACAAATTCTACCTTAAAAGGCTAATTTAAGGCTTAGCCTTTTTACGTTTGGTGCTATCTTTAATCCTAAAAACAACGCCTTCGTTTGTGTTTTCACCACTTACCTGGTAACCATAAGTATCACATACTCTTTTAACAATTGATAAACCTAAACCAAAATTGCCACCACTACCCTTTTCATAAGGTTTAAATAGCTTAGCAATTCTTTCTTCATCCATATTTTCGCCATCATTATAAACTTCCAATAAATTCTTCTTTAAAACGATTTTGACTTCACTTTTCGCATAACGCAAAGCGTTATCTAATAAGTTTTCAACCACAATTCGCCAAGGTTCTTCTTCCCCGTGGAAATAAACATCATCCAACTCACTAACAAAACTCACATCACTTCTAATAAGTTCTAAATCCATAATCGCTCTTTTAACAATCGGTTTCATTTGCAGATTATTACTTTGATCACTGGTATCAGCTAAATAACCCATCTTATTAAAAGTAATTAAGGAATATACTTTTTTCTCTAATCTTTCAGCATGTTCATAAATAACATCAGCACTTTTTTCTGGTGTGCCATAAGGATAGACACCATCTTTTAAAGCTTCTGAATATGATTTAATAGTTGCGATTGGTGTCTTTAAATCATGAGAGATATTTTGAATCATTTCTTCACGGATTTGTTGTTGCTGTTTGAGCTCTTTTTGCATATCTTGCAGAGCCTCGGCTACTTCACCTATTTCATCAGTTCTTTGAATCTCTAATGGTTTTGGATCGCTACCTGCTTCAATTTTTTCAATATATGTTTTTATTTGATTTAGTGGATGTAGTAAAGTAAATACCCAAATAACAATAATAATAAATAAAACACTAATAACCAATAAACTCATATTGATAACACTATCAAACAAGGTTCTTTCAAAACTATCACGATACTCTTCTTGTAGTACTGTCAAAATATAGCTACCATCATCAAGTTTCTTTAAACTATATAGATTGTTATTGTAATTACCTTCTAAATCTTCACTAGGAAAAGTAAGTGTATTTAAGATATCTTTTTGAATTTGCGATGCTGCTTCTGCGTTACCGTTCTCATCAACAACAAGCTGTAAGATACCACTTTGCACTAAATTTTCTTCATTATTACTTTCACGATAAATTAAATATGTTTCTTGTGAATGATTTAAGTAATCATTCATTGTCGTATTGACAAAGGAATTAACACCACTGGTTAAAAAGGTAAAAGAAAAGATTCCTAAAACCATCACAACAATAAAACAAATCGCAATAAATTGTTGAATTAAGCTTAAACCATTAAGCCAAATACGTAGACGTTTCATCCTAAACGATATCCAAATCCATAAATAGTACGAATAGAGATATTGGGCATCTTTTTACGTAAACGACGCAAAGTATCATCAACCACCCTATCAGAGCCATAATAATCTTTACCCCATACTTGATCTAAAATCTGTTCTCTTAAAAAAGCTTTGCCCTTATTCTTAACAAATAAAAGTAAAAGATCAAATTCTTTAGTAGTTAAATCTAAGGCTTTTTCATTTTCGTAAACAATACGTTGTTGTTCATCGATCTGATAACCATCAATGACAATCTTATCTTCTTCTTTATACACTCTTCTAATTACATTATTGACTCTTAAAACTAACTCTTTAGGTGAAAAAGGTTTAGTAATATAATCATCACTTCCCTTTTCTAAACCGATAATACGATCAAATTCTTTATCTCTGGCTGACATAAAGATAACTGGTGTTTCCGGATTACGTTGTTTAATTTCATCTAATAAATCAAAACCACTTTTATCATCTAACATAATATCTAAAATCCACAAATCGCAAGCATCATCTAGATGTGCATAAGCCAGATCATAAGTTAAAAAAGATTCAACAAGATAATCTTCCTTTTGCAAGTATTGTTTTACTAATTCATTAAGATCTTTTTCGTCTTCGACCACAAAAATCTTTTTCTTCATAAATCAATTCTAACAGAAAAAAAGGCTATGCCTCATAGCCTTTGTCTTTTATTAGTTGGATTACTTCAGAAACTAATTCTTCACATATATCATCAGTTTTAGCTTCAACCATTACTCTTAATAAGGGTTCAGTTCCTGAAGGACGAACTAAAATTCTACCTTCATCCTTTAATTTATCCGCAATCTCATTAATTTTATTTTTAATATCATCATCATCTTGAACGGTCTGTTTATCAGTAACTCTGATATTTCTTAAAAGCTGAGGATAAACTTTAACAGCAGATGATAATTCATTAATTGATTTATCATTTTCAACAATAACCTGTAAAAGATTTAAGGCAGTCTTTAAACCGTCGCCGAAATAGCCAGTATAAGTATTGATAATGTGTCCGGATTGTTCGCCACCTACTACATAGTCATTATTTCTTAAACATTCAACAACATTCTTATCGCCAACTGCAACTATTTCATAGTCAATGTCATTTTCCTGCAGAGCCTTTTTTAAACCAATATTAGACATAACAGTAGTAACCAATTTATTACCTTTTAATTTACCTTCTTGTTTAAGCTGTTTAGCTAAAACATACATGATCTTATCGCCATCAATCTCTTCACCATTACTATCAATAGCTAAAACTCTATCAGCATCACCATCAAAAGCAAACCCAATATCATAATTTCCTTGTTTTACAAAATCTTTAATTGCTTCTAAATGGGTAGAACCACAATTATAGTTAATATTGATACCATCAGGACTATCATTAATAACATCATAATTAGCATTTAACTTAGAAAAAGCCTTTTTAGCAGTAAAACAAGCTCCACCATTACATAAGTCTAATGCAATCTTAATCTTGCTTAAGTCTAAAGGAAATTCTTTACATAACCAATCAATATAATCATCTATTCCCTTACTATAATCATAGACTCTACCAATCTTACTAGCTTCAACATAATCTAAGCTAAATTCATCATCCATATAAGATTCAATCGGCAGTTCTAAGTCATCCTTAATCTTTAAACCATCAGTGCCAAATATTTTAATGCCATTATCTTGATATGGATTATGAGAAGCAGAAATCATAATGCCACAATCAAAATCTTGATTAGAGATTAAATAAGCTAATGCAGGAGTAGTTGCGAAAGATAATAAATAAACATCGCAACCCTGTGAAATAATTGCTGAAGTTAAGCAAGATTCAAACATGTCTGATGATAGACGTGTATCCTTAGCAACAATAATCTTACCCTTACCGTTTTTTTGATAATAATCACCTAAATAACGACCAATCTTATTAACAATTTCGGTGGTTAAAGTTTTATTAGCTTCACCTCTAACCCCATCTGTTCCAAAATATTTAGCCATAATTGCTCCTTAATTATCAACTAATGTGATATGTAATTCAGTAATTGTTAAGCTGCACTTAACAAATTGATTTGCTGAAAATTCAATATTTAAAGGTAAATCATAAGTGCCAGGTTCTAGATCGGCGACATCAATATAAACAGTAATTTGATCTGCAGTAACCTTAGCAATATTATCTTCACTACCTGAAACAACAACATCAACATAAGCTGTTTCAACATCAGTAGCAGCATAGTTATTGTCATTATTGCGATAATTAATTGGTACGTTTTCGATTGTTCTAGTTGCAACTGGAGTTAAGGTGGCAGTTACCGCAACGTTAGTTACTTCTGAAGAGGTTACCCCAGACGGTAAAACAATAGGCTGAATAATTTCAGTATCGGAAACTAAAGTTGAAGCATCCAAAACAACATTTACTTCATCAATACTAGCCAGTACTTCTTCAGAACCATAAATAACAGTAGTTTGATGATCGGTTGTAATTGAATCAATCGCAAAACCAGTTGGTGCATCACCTTCAAAAACAATTTCAATCGGTACTACTTTATTAGGTGAAGAAACACTAACCTTAACATTAACGCTTGAAGGATCCATCTCAGCATTAACAACATTACCACTACTATCATATGCTACTAAAGGAGCAGAGGTTTCGAAATCAGAAGTTTGACCACTAACATCAATTAAAGCTTTAACCATCGCAATTGAATTTAAAGTATCCTGCGAGGCTCTAATATTAACCTTATCAGTATCACCTTCAAATTCAGGTTCACCTAAAACATAACGCGAATCCATTTGATTTAAGTTAACGAAATCATAATCCAAATTAAATTGAGCGGTTGTTTTTCTTTTTAAAGTAATAGTGGCATCAGTTGGGGTAACGGTTAAATTAACACTATTACCATAACCACTTGCACTTAGTGGTACCGAATAGGTCCCTTCAGTATAACCTTCTAAGTCAACAGTACAATAACCGGTTTTAGTCGAAGCGGAAGTAACGTTAGTTGCATCTCCCGTAATAACAACCGTACAACTTTCTGGTAAGCCAGTAAGTTCAAAAGAGTCATCGTTATATCTAGCCGTTACAGTTACATTACTTAAAGTTCTTGAACTTGATAAATTAGAAGCTAAAACACTATCTTCACTATCGTAATTGACTACAGCATAAAGTAATAACGCAAGCAGTAAAGAAACAATTCCTAGATGCTTACGCGAAAAGATTAATTTATCAACTAAAGAAGATAAAAAACGAAAGAAACGGAAGATACTTGCACCAATTCCGTTTTCACTAGTATTTGTATTAGCACGAGAATGAGAAGCAATCTTTTTGGCTGTTTCTACCTTCTCAATATTTTCATTCTCTCTATTTTTCTCACTCATTATTATCACCTCCAAAAGATGACATTTCGTTAGTGTTATCAATAATATCTACTGTCTCACTGATAACTTCTTTATCATTATTTACTTTTTCACGATTGTTGTAAGGAACTTTCATATCGATGGTGTTATTTTTATTATCTCTTTTAAATAAATTATTAAAGACACTACCCTTATTTTCTTTTTCTTTTTCAACAATCATCTCTTCTTCATCAAATAATAAAGAACTGCGTTCTCTGGAATATTTTCTAATCTCAATTTCGTCATTACAAATGACACGACGTAAATAGTCACGTAATTGTTTCTCATCAACAGTAAAAATCTTACCCTTTTCTGCAATTGAAATAGCACTAGTTTCTTCTGATACGACAATTGTTAAACAATCACTAACCTCTGATATGCCTAGTGCAGCTCTGTGTCTAGCACCATAACGAGAACTTAAATTCGCATTAGTTGGTGGGAAATAAGCACTAGCACAAGCGATCCTATCACCTTGAATAATTACGGCTCCATCATGTAAAGGAGTAGTGGTCATAAAAATTGAAGATAGCAATTCTTTAGAAACCTGTGAATTAACGGTGATGCCAGTTTGAATATAGTCTTGCATCGATTGGGATTGTTCGATCGAAATCAAGGCACCGACTTTAGCTTGCGATAAGGCGACTACACTTTCATAAACTTCTTCAACCAATTCTTCTTTTTCGTTAGCCAATAAAGAAGAAATACCCGAGAAAGCATTAGTCTTACCTATTCTTTCCAATAAACCTCTAATTTCAGGTTGGAAGATAATGATGGCAGCTAAAAAACCCCAGTTAATAAACATATCTGAGAAATAAGCGACCGTATTTAAACCAAAAAGTTTTGCTAAACCATTAACCAACAAAACCAATAGAATTCCTTTAAAGATTTGAATGGTACGATTATTATTTCTAACGAAACGAATCGCATAATAAAGTAGAAACCACATGATCGCAATATCAAAAACAATACGTGATATTGACCATATGCTTTGAACTGTCATGTTGATATTGTAATCAGTCATGCTTCCTCCTTCACTGTAAGATTATAGCATACATTGGAAATGTATCAGCGCTTTGGTTAAAATTGCTTTATGGATATGACAAACATTATTAAAACAGAATTTCAAGATAAAGAAATATACTTAATTAAAACAGCTCACGTATCTTTGCAATCGGTAGAAGATGTTAAGGAAGCTATCAACGAACTACAACCAAGTAGTATCTGTATTGAATTAGATAAGGATCGTTATGAATCTTTAACCAAAAAAGATCGTTGGGAAAATACCGATATTAATAAGGTAATCAAAGAGAATAAGGTTGGCTATTTACTGGTTAATATGATTCTTTCTTCTTTTCAAAGAAGGATGGCTAAACAATTAAATAGTGAATCTGGTAACGAGATGAAAGAAGGTATTAATTTAGCTAAAGAGTTAAATATACCCTTAGTTTTAGCAGATCGTAGTGTCAACACTACCTTTTCACGTATTTGGAATCAATTATCTTTTTCTCAAAAAGTGAAACTGCTTACTTCGATTATTTATTCTCTTTTCTCCAAAGAAGAAATTAGCGAAGAACAGCTTCAAGCTTTAAAAGAAAGTGATGCCTTAGATTCAGCTTTACAAGAAATCAGTAAAGAATTTCCCACAGTTAAAAAAGTACTAGTTGACGAAAGGGATCAATATCTTGCCCAAAAAATAAAAACAGCTCCTGGCAATAAAGTAGTAGCGATTATTGGAGCAGCTCATGCTAAGGGAATAGTTAATAATTTAAATAATGACATCAATTTAAATGAATTAAATAAAGTTGAAAAGAAAAAAGGACTTAGCACTTATATAAAATGGATTATTCCTTTATTACTGATCGCTTTAGTTATTTATAGCTTTATTAAAAATGCTCAAGTAGGCTTCAATCAAACAAGAAGTTGGTTTATTTGGAATGCTAGTTTAGCTGCTTTAGGAACCTTGCTGGCATTTGGCCATCCATTGACGATTCTAACTTCTTTTATCCTAGCTCCTTTTACTTCTTTAAATCCCCTATTAGCTGTAGGCTGGTTTGCGGGCTATGTACAAGCTAAGGTAAGTAAACCAAAAGTAAAAGATTTTCAAAACCTTAGTATTGATACTGATAATATTTCTGGTTTCTGGAAAAATAAAGTTTCCAGAATCTTATTAGTTGTATTATTCGCTAATCTAGGTTCAACAATCGGAACCATCGTTTCAGGAATTGATATTGTAAAAGCTTTTTTATCTTTGTTTGATTAATGGAAGCGTGGCAGGTCTTCACCAACCTTTTTGCCTTCTAATAAATAACGTCTAGAAACACGATCACTAATACCCGTTAAAATTTCATATGGAATGCTTCCCATTTTTTCTGCCATCTCATATAAAGAAATATGTTCGCCAAAAAATTCGACCTTGCTACCAATACTATATGGTTTATATGTATGAATCATCATTTGATCCATACAGATGCTACCTACTATTGGTGCTAATTCACCATCAATATAAACATTATTACCACTATATTTTCTTAAAACGCCATCAGCATAACCAATTGGAACAGTACAAATATAACCACTACCATCACTAATAAAGCGACCACCATAACTAATCGGTTCACCTAGTTCTACTTGTTTACACGAAATAACTTCACTAAATAAAGAAACTGCTGGTTTTAAACCTTTAAAAGCACTATAACCCCACATGCCAATACCACAACGAGCATGTGTGCTTATCTCATCATTAAAATGCATTGTTGCATCGGTATTACAGGTATGGATATATCTAAAAGGATAATTTAAATCAGCTAAGCATTGTTTAAATAATTCGTATTGTTTTTTAGTATAGATTTCTTCTTCTTCATCACTTTTGGCAAAATGAGTCATAATCCCTACTACATCTGCATTACGAATTAATAAACCCTGCAATACTTCTTTGGCTTGTTGAGGTAAAACCCCAATACGATGCATACCAGTATCTATTTTTAAAGTAACCTTTACTCCGCTTAAATTACTTTCCTTTTCAAAATAAGTCGGATAAACAGTTAGTAAAGTAAAATTGTTTTCCTTAACAACATCCAAAAATCTTAAATCAACATAACCTAAAATTTGAATCTCTGCCTTTGGTGCTAATTGCCTAACTTGTAAAGCTTCCTCTAAAGAAGAGGTTGCAAAAAAATCAATACCAGCCTTTAAAGCATATTCTACAGCAGCCTGAACGCCCATACCATAAGCATTAGCTTTCATAACTGCAATCAATTTTTTATTTGATATTTCTTGGAGCTTATTAATATTACTTGCATAAGCATCTAAATCAACATTTAAGTAAGTTCTACGATACATAAAAATATCATATCACAAAAACCTTGACGATATTCAATGCGTTGTGATATGCTAATTAAGCTTAATATGGAGGTTTAGCTCAGTTGGGAGAGCATCTGCCTTACAAGCAGAGGGTCAGCGGTTCGAGCCCGTTAACCTCCACCATTAAGTTGCCGACTTAGCTCAATTGGTAGAGCAACTGATTTGTAATCAGTAGGTTGTGGGTTCAAGTCCTATAGTCGGCACCAGTGGAGGGGTAGCGAAGAGGCTAAACGCGGATGACTGTAAATCATCTCCCACCGGGTTCGGCAGTTCGAATCTGTCCCCCTCCACCACTGTTGGGATGTAGCCAAGCGGTAAGGCAACAGACTTTGACTCTGTCATTTCGGTGGTTCGAGCCCACCCATCCCAGCCATTTTTTTAAGAAAGGACCCGGTAGCTCAGGCGGTAGAGCATCTGACTTTTAATCAGAGGGTCGTGGGTTCGATTCCCGCCCGGGTCACCATTCACTTGCAGGTGTAGTTCAATGGTAGAACTTCAGCCTTCCAAGCTGACTACGTGGGTTCGATTCCCATCACCTGCTCCAGAAGGAAATCTGCTCGAACTTTTTCAGTAGAAAAATATAGAAATCAATCAAGTATAAAGCTTGGTTGATTTTTTTATGTGCAAAAGAAGTCATCCTAGCGGAAAGGATGGTAAATATGAAGATTATTAAGGAGGAAATTAAAATTGAAGAATCACTTAAGCAAAAGCTTGAAGTGATATTTAGCTTTGTTAATACTACACCTACATTTAGAAATGGCAGTATCAGAAAAATTGACATTTCTGAAAATCGTGATATTTGTATCAAACGAACAAAAGATGGCCTTATATTTAAAGGAGTTGTTCGATATGAATATTATAAAAGCGTGTAATAAAGCATGTTTCAAAGATATATATTTTAAGAGATGTCAATAAGTATCAATGGTACTATTATTAGTTATTTCTATTTATCCAATAATATGGTATGTTGTATTAACAAATCATTCAAACATACACTCATGGTTTACATATAGAATATGCGCTATAACATTATTGTCAATTATAAATATTAACAATATTATATTACTAGATGAAAATAAAAAAACTACTTGAGTAAACTATATTTTTGTAGATTGATTATAAATTTTTTATAATTTATTGGAAACGCTTGATTTTCACCTCAATAAATTGTATAACAATCGTGTAAAGTCAAATGTTAGCCGCAACCCTATTTGCGGGGTATAAGTGCATAGGTGCACAAATGTTACTCGGAGCCCTACCTCCGACAAATAAATGCGTAGGTGGACAAATGTAATATAGACCTACCTTTTAAGGTAGGTCATTCTTTTATTAGAAAGGTTATAAATATGCAAGTTGAAAGTGGAAAATTTTATTTTATAAAAGATGAATTTTTTGAGTTATTTAAAAATTATGAATTAATGCAAAATAAGGAAAACGGAAACAAAAGGCCATGTTATTTTTGCTTTAAAGATACAGAAGAATCTAATATTATTTGGTTTGTGCCAATTTCAAGTAAAGTAGAAAAATATAAAAAAATTTATAATAATAAAATTAAAAGCAGAAAAAAAGTTTATAATTTTGTTTTCGGAAAAGTTTTAGGGCAAGAAAGAGTATTTTTAATACAAAATATGTTTCCAACAAAAGAAGAATACATTGAAGAAAAATATAAAACAAATAAAAAAGACGTTGAAATTACTATTTCTTTACAAAATGAAGTAATAGAAACAGCTTCAAATGTTATAAAATTAGCAAAAAAAGGAATTAATATACCGTTTTACGATATCATAGAAATGAAAAAATATTTACTTGATTTGTAATTTTGAGCAACTACTTGCACGAACAAAGAAATTATGTTAAATTGATTGCAGAAATTGATTTCTATATTGAAATCTGAGCCACTAAAAGTTGTAAATAACCTTATTGGTGTAATATGGCTACTTATGTAGCTTTTTTTATTTTTAAAATGCTAAGATTATTAGGAATGAATAAAGGCTTTTTTACTATCAAAAAACTATTTCAATTGTTATTTATTTGCTCAATTATAGGCTTTCTTTTATATATTGGCTTTTGTGTCTTTTTTACTCCACAAATCGAAATAAGTTATATCGAAAATAGATACCTAACAACCAATTATTCTTTAAAAGAAAGTAATTTTATTAATGGTACTTTCCAAGAACAATTTGAAAATTTATTAAGTGATCAATTTCCTAAACGTCGACAATTAGTCAATCTTAAACGCAAATTAGATTACAAGACATCCTTTTTATATTCTTGGAATAAGGGTGATAGTGAAAGTAAACTAATTAAAGTTAATGGCAGTATTTATCAAGTTGGTACTAGTAATTATTTAATTTCTTATCCTATTGTTGAAGAGGATGAAGAAAGAGATGCGAAAATAATAACCAGAGTCGAAGAGATAAATGCCTTACAAGAAAATAATCCGGAAATACAAGTTTATATCTATCGCCCCTTACAAGCTCACGAATTCGATATCTTTGATGAGGCAAATAATATTACTTCCTTAGGTAAAAAACTTAATAATCTAATTTTAGAAAAGAGTAAAGTACCGATTGCCTTTTTAGAAGTAGAGGATTTGGAAACCTATAAAAGTTATTATTACGCCAGTGATCATCATTACAATAATGTCGGTAGTTATCACGCTTATCAAGATATCTTAGATTTAATGAATATTGATGAGGAGCCTTTAGAAATAAAAGATACTGTCTGCATTGATGAAATGTTTTATGGCACTAGAGGACAGTCTACTGGTTTTGTCTTAGAAGGAGATCAATTTTGCGTTTATACCTTTGATTATCCTGAATTTGAAATTACTGATCTAGAAGGAAACGAAATAGAAGACAGTATTAATCCTAATGCTTTTGTGCAAAAGGAATATTACGAAGTTAGAGGTTATTTCTATAATGAAGCTTATAGCTCTTACCCTCCCTTTTCTGTTTTTACAGTTAATGAAAATCAAGGAAAAGGAAAGGTTTTAATCGTTGGTGATTCATATTTAGGTCCGGTTGCTGAACTTTTAGCTTCTCATTTTTATCAAACATATTTCTTACAACCTGTAGACTCTGATTATGATCATTTAAATTATGATGAATTTATTGCTGAATATGATATCGATAAAGTTTTAATTATGTATACTATCGAAAATTATTTCTGGGAAGAGGAAGGCAACAAGAGATACGAAGCTTTCGCAATTCGCCCTTACTACAAGGAGGAGGAAGAAGATGCTGTTCAGTAGTTTAAGCTTTCTATTTGCCTTTTTACCTTTAACCTTCCTTGCCTATTATCTTTTACCTTCGCGTAAGTTAAAGAATATGGTCTTACTACTTGCATCATTATTTTTCTATGCTTGGGGTGAACCTAAGTATATTTTATTGATGCTAGTAATGATAATTATTAATTATCTTTTTGGTTTATGGATTGCTTATTCTAAAACTCCTAAGCTAGCCTTAGGATTGTCTGTTGCCTTTGATTTATTAGTATTAGGCTATTATAAATACGCTGTTTTCTTTTTACAGTTATTTAACTATCAAGGAGAAATGCCTAATATCACTTTGCCTATTGGTATCTCTTTTTATACCTTCCAAATAATTTCTTATTTAATTGATGTTAAAAGAAAAGATGTAGAGGTTCAAAAAAATATTTTCTTATTTGCCTGTTATGTATCTTTGTTTCCACAATTGATTGCTGGACCAATTGTTAGATATAAGGATGTTGCGTATGATCTAATAAACCGTAAGGAAAACTTAAATGATTTAAGTTATGGGCTTAGACGTTTCTGTTTTGGTTTGGCTAAAAAGATCTTATTGGCTAATAATTTAGCTATTGTAGCTGAAGAAGTATTTGCAGGAAACTATGGTGGAAACATTGTTATTTTAGGAATTATTGCCTATGCTTTGCAGATTTATTTTGATTTTAGTGGATATTCTGATATGGCAATTGGTTTAGGTAAAATGTTTGGTTTTGCCTTCTTAGAAAACTTTGATTTGCCCTATATTGCAAGTTCTATAACTGATTTTTGGCGTAGATGGCATATCTCTTTATCTTCTTGGTTTAGAGATTATGTTTATATTCCTTTAGGAGGAAGTAGAAAAGGATTATTAAGACAATTATTTAATCTTTTAATTGTTTGGTCTTTAACAGGTTTATGGCACGGTGCTGCTTTAAACTTTGTTTATTGGGGCCTATGGTATTTCTTTTGGTTAGTTTTAGAAAAACTATTCTTATTAAAAATATTAAAAAGATTAGCTATTTTAAATTGGCTGTATAGCTTGATTGTTGTATGTGGAGGATGGTTGATCTTTAATGCCAGCGTTTCTAAAGCAATCGAAATGGCTAAAAGTGTATTAGTTTATCTATATGCTTATAAATTTATTATTCTAGTAGCTTTAATTTTATTAACGATATTCTCTTTAGTACTTTCTAATTTATTAAAAGATAACATTGATAAGTTTCAACATATCTTTATTGTTGCATTTGTATTAGTATTGATTATTTATTTCGCTTTAAATAAACAATCTTGGTTAGTTATTACTCTAAAAGAAATAGATGAGATAGCTTTATTACCATATTTTTTAATTGCCTTTTTCTTAAGTGTTTTCTCTTTACCAGAAAACGATAATCCATTCTATTTATTATTTTTAGATATACTTGCGATTATAGCTTTATTGTTCTGTGTTTTGATGTTAGTAAATAACACTTATAACCCTTTTATCTATTTCCGTTTTTAATGCAGGTGTGGTTTAATGGTAGAACTTGATCTTCCCAAGGTTAAAACGGGGGTTCGATTCCCCTCACCTGCTCCATCATAAAACAAGGTAGCTTACGCTACCTTTTAAAATAGATTCTCTTTTTCCTTTAGTTGTTTGGAAGCTTTAATCTTATCTTCATTACCCACAACGCAAGTCTTAGCAGTTATTAAGGCATTTTCTACCTCATCTGCTAAAGCCTTAATATCTTCTTTCTGACAAGCAATTACTGCTTGACGTAATTTACTTAGATCTTCTTGACTAATTCCTTGTAGATTCCTTAAAAGAGCCCTATGGCCTTGTTCGGCAATTGAAGTAGGCATATCGAAACCATTCATACTACCTATTACATAACGTCTCATATTCATCTCATCAGCTTCAAAGTTGCGAATATAAGCGGGTATACTATGTAAAACATTTAATGATTCATCACAATTAGGATCACGATAAGTAGATAAAGACATCATACCACTTCTAGAGAATTGAGCAGAAGCTCCATAAGCACCACCCATAACTCTAATATTTTGCCATAAGTAATCACGTGAAAGTATATGTGACAAGACATGTCTATGAGCATATTTTTCAATGCTAGGAGTATTTAACTTAGATACCATGGCACAATATTGAACCTGAGAAGCCATTTGTAAGCCTAAAGCTTCTTTACTTTGAGCTAAACTTATTTCTTTCTCTTGATAACAATTATCACTTAATTTCTCTAAGAAATTACTGGAAACTTCTTTAGCCAATTCAGCGTTTTTACCAGTATAAGAGATGATAGCTTGTTTATTAAAGATGACTTCAACTAAATGATTTAAATTATATTGAATACTTTCAAATTTAGTATCATAATCATCCAATAAATCTTTAATAAAGTGGTAATATCCCCTACCAGTAAATAAATCTTCGACTCTAGCTTGTTTAGAGATTTGAATAGCAGCTTGAGAAACAGCGGTATCGTCTGCTCGATAACTAACTCCTGTTTCATAACCTGCACAATATTCTTCCATAATCTCTTTAATACGCTTCTTATCAGTAAAATTAGATTTAAAGCAGATTTCTTTTAGTAGTTCTAAACAGTTATTAGCTTCCTCTTCAATATAGCGAGCATTAACTTGCAAGTAACGATATAAACTTTCATCACTTAATCTAGTTAAAGCGCTGCAACGGAAAGATAAGCCACCTGTTTTAGCACCTATTTCTTCTTCTAAAGATTGATAAGAATAATTTTCAGTATCAACACGAGTAAATAAACGTGACAACAAGCCTAAATAAGATAATTCGCTTTCACTTAAATGACCACAATCAAAAAGAATACTTAAATAAGAAATGCCGTTAGCATCCAAATCATGATGATAAAAGACGCTTTCATCTAAACTAGAAATAATATTAGGTATCTCTTTTTCTTCACTGTTTAACTCTTCTCTTTTTAACAAAGGAATACAGTTAAGTGTTTCTTCATCTTCTTCCTTTTGACGATACTCATAAATACGCTTACTTTCAGCAATAGCAGCTTGTTTATCTGCTTCACTCATCTGCGAAACACGCTCATTAAGCTTATCATTTAAAGCCTTATCGAATTCTTGATTCCAAGTTAAAGAAGGCTTTAAAGTAACTCTACTTTGGTGTTTATTTTCTAAGAAACATTCTTTAATAATATTTTCTAAATAACCAGATTTAATATCTTCCTTTAATTTAGCGAATACTTCTCTTTGTTTAAGATAATCAAAAGGATTATCCTCACCATATAAAATTTTCTCAGATAAACGCATTGCATAGATTAAACCACGAGGAGTTCTACCATAATCATCTTCTCTTAAACTATATTCCATGTCATGCAAGCAAGCTTCAACTAATTTACTCTCTAAACCTTCATTAGCACATTTACTTAAAACTTCCTCTACACATTGGTAAAATTCTTCTTTTTGACTTTCTAAGGCTTTTCTAACTGAAATAGAATATACAGGTTGTAGACAAGAAGTATCTAAATAAGAATCAAAATCTTCTCCTATTCCTTTTTCAATTAGCTTTCTTTTTAAAATAGCAGAATTAGCTGTTAATAAGCAGTAATCAATAATTGATAAAGCCATGAGCTTTTCTGGATCATGACGATCATCAACTACATAAGCACTTGCATAAGTAACATTCTTTTCTAACTCTTTTTCTTCGTTTACTGGGAAAGTGCTTTCTACTTCTTTAATGCTGTCAAAAGCTTTTTGATAAGTATAAGAAACAGCATCCTGTTTATCAAATTTAGAGAGATAGTGTTGGTCTAGATAAGTTAATCTTTCTTGCATATCTAAATCACCATAAAAGAAAATAATTGAATTTGCAGGATGATAATGATTATTGTAATACTCTAAGGCTTCTTCTTGGCTTAAATCAACAATCGCCAATGGTAAACCTCCAGAAACCTTACCCTTATCAGTATCAGGGAATAAACTAGCATCTATTTCATTATTTAAAATGAAGAAAGGAGAAGTACTATTACCCTTCATTTCATTAAAAACAACACCATTAAAATAAAGTTCATTATTATCATCTACCTCATAATGCCAACCTTCCTGGCCAATAATAGCCGATTCTTTTCTCAAATTGGGGGCAAATACTGCATCCAAATAAACATCATTTAAGGTTTTAAAATCGCTATTATTAATTGAAGATACAGGATAAATAGTGAATTGAGAAGCAGTCATTGCGTTTAAGAAAGTATTTAATGAACCCTTTAAAAGTTGAACAAAAGGATCCTTTAAAGGAAAGCGATCTGAGCCACATAAAACAGAGTGTTCCAAAATATGAGGAATGCCCTCATCATTTGTTGGGGGAGTTCTAAAAGCAATCGCTAAAGCTTTATTATTGTCATTATTTTCTAAGCAGACAACTAAAGCTCCGCTTTTTTCATGTTGATAGAGTTTTCCTTTACCACCAATATCAACAATTTCTTCCTCTTGCAAAAGTTTATAATTATCCATTATTTTTTCCTCCAGCTAAATAAATAATAACATAATAAAAGCTCAGCTTTCGCTGAGCCTTATTAGCTTTTTACTTATTGGAGAAATATTCATCAATGCTACTAGCAGCTAGCTTACCAGCTCCCATCGCTTTAATAACGGTAGCTGCTCCTGTAACCGCATCACCACCTGCATAAACTGCATCCTTAGTGGTTTTACCACCCTCATCAACAATGATACCACCACGCTTATTAACCTCAATATCAGGGGTTGTATCTTTAATTAATGGGTTAGGCGTTGTACCTAAGGACATGATGACTACATCACATTCCATCTCATATTCACTGCCTTCGATTACTACTGGTCTTCTTCTACCAGATTCATCAGCTTCACCTAATTCCATCTTGACACACTTAATGCCTTTAACCTTGAAATCATCATCACCCAATACTTCTACTGGATTAGTTAGGAAGTGGAATTTAATGCCTTCTTCTCTAGCATGCAAGTATTCTTCATGACGTGCAGGTAATTCTTCCTCACTTCTTCTGTAAACTACCGTAACCTTTTCAGCACCTAAACGCATAGCACTACGGCAAGCGTCCATAGCAACGTTACCACCACCAACTACTACAACATGTTTACCATGAACAATTGGTGTTTCTGAAGTAAATTCATAAGCTTTCATTAGGTTAATGCGAGTTAAGAATTCATTAGCTGATAAAACACCGTTTAAATTTTCTCCAGGTATCTTCATAAACATTGGTAAACCAGCACCAGAACCAACAAATACAGCGTCATATCCCTGTTCGAATAAATCATCAATTGATTCACTTCTTCCGATAACAACGTTAGTATTGATCGTTACACCTAATTTCTTTAAGTTCTCAACTTCCTTTTCAACAATCTTTTTAGGTAAACGGAATTCAGGAATACCATAAACTAGAACACCACCAACCTTATGTAAAGCTTCAAAGATTGTTACATCGTATCCTTTTTTAGCTAAATCACCAGCGCAGGTTAATCCTGAAGGACCAGAACCAACGATTGCAACTTTAATGCCGTTGCTTTCAGGTTTATTAACTTCAATTTCTTGTTCGTTGTGCCAGTCAGCAACAAATCTTTCTAGATAACCGATTGCGATTGGCTTTTCTCTAAAGCCACGAGTACAAACACCTTCGCATTGTGTCTCTTGAGGACAAACACGACCACAAACAGCTGGTAAATTACTTGATTGTGAGATTACATCATAGGCTCCTTGTAAATCTCTTTCCTTTAGTCTCATGATAAAACCAGGAATATCGATATTTACTGGGCAAGAACCAACACAAGGTTTATTACGACAATTAAAACAACGTTCTGCTTCTGCAACAGCAGTTTCTAAATCAAGACCTAAAGCAACCTCATCAAAATTATGAGCTCTAACTTCAGGCTCTTGTACCGGCATTTCCGGACGAGTACTAGTTTTAGCCATTTTCGACCTCCTTCTTAAAGAGATTACAAGCTCTTTCATAACGTGTATGTTCACCATCGCGGTAAATGCCAACACGTTTTATTGTTTCATCAAAATCAACTTCAAAACCATCAAAGTCAGGACCATCGATACATGCAAACTTCATTTCGCCACCAACTGTCAAACGGCAGCAACCGCACATTCCGGTACCATCAATCATGATAGGATTCATTGATACAGTAGTTTTAACACCATATTGTTTAGTTAATTGCACGACAAACTTCATCATTACTAATGGTCCAATAGCGATTACTTCATCGTATTCTTCACCACCATCTAATAATTTTTGTAAAGCAGTAGTAACTAAACCCTGATTGCCATTAGAACCATCATCAGTCATTTGAATATATTCATCACTAACTTCTCTAAACTCATCTTCCAAAATAACTAAAGCCGCATTTCTAAAGCCGACAATCGAATGAACAATCGTACCTTGTTTATGCAAAGCCTTAGCAATTGGATAAGCAATGGCACAACCTACACCACCACCAACAACCGCTACCTTCTTTAAACCTTCCAGTTCAGATGGCTTGCCTAAAGGACCTACAAAGTCTAATAAGTAATCACCTTCATTTAATAGATTCAACTCATAGGTAGTAGCGCCAACTACTTGATAAATAACTGTTACATATCCAGTTTCAGGATCGGCATCAGCTATAGTTAAAGGAATTCTCTCTCCTTCTTCGTTAACTCGCAAAATTATAAATTGACCAGGCTTACCCTTTTTAGCTGCAAAAGGTGCCTCAACCACAATTCGCGATACTGTGGGATTTAAAACATCTTTTTTGACAATTTTAAACATAGTCAGTCTCACTTTCTATCTGTGAAAGTTATCACAATATCATTATAAAGCATTTTAAATTTAAAAGAAGAGTAATTTGTCACTTTACTCTTCTTTTCGTATATAATATTTAATTTTGAAATTCACTTATAATTATTAATTAAGGTGCTTAGCTATCTATAATTCTTTCTTCATAAAAAACTTTCATTATGCAAATTGATTAAGAGAAGTTTTATTTTGTACCAGTATCAGGTACTACGCGTTTACTAGGTGGTGGAGTTGGTGCAGTTGATGGTGGTTCACTTTCTTCTGGAGTAGCTGGTGGATTTAAGATATTAATTAAAGTTAAAGTAATTGTTTTTTCTTCTTCATTTTTAACTGGATCTTGAGGACTTGCTTCGTAATATTCGGGAACCTCAACCTCAATTACTGAGTACTCAATTTCTTCTCCATCTAAATATTTATCTAAATCAGTAAAGCTTACCTTCCAATCATTGCTTTCATCAAGTACTGCGCTTTTCCCTTCAACCTCTTCATCATTTGCCATAAGTTGAACAGCAATCGCATCTGGACGATAATCAGTATTTTTGCCACCTTCCCACTCCTTAAAGATACTAACATCGACCTTTTCTATCTCATGAATATTGGTAATTAAAAATCCTTCTTCTACGCTACCACTAATTTTACTTTCATATTCCGCTACACTTACTTCTTCTACACTATATTCAATTTCTTCTTTTTCGTCATACTTATCTAAATCTATAAAAGTATATGACCAATCATTATCTTCCCACTTTTTACTAACACTGATCTCTATTTTTATTTTTTCATCTAATACTGTTAACTTATTATTTTCTGCTTTAGCACTTTTCTCATTTTCACTAATGGTGATGCTTCAATCACTTCCTAAAAAGAAAGTAATTGGTTCAGCTATTTCATAGCCTATTGGCGCACTAGTCTCTGTTAAAGTATGTGTGCCTGAATATAGCGTTATTTCTTCATCATCAATTTCCCAGGTTTCACCATCTTCTCTCTCTAACGTGAATTTAGCGCCCGTTAAAATTTCACCATCAAAAGATTCTTTATTGATTGTTAAAGGTATCTCTTCTTCAATAGTTATTAATTTATTTTTGAATTCAACTTGTTGATACGAATAACCATATTCATTCGTAAAGGTATTAATATTGGCGTCACCAGAAATCAATCTTACTGGCTCATTTTCAAGACTCTCTTGATCATATCCAATATAATATTCAAAGATAAGACTATCACTTATCTCATATCACTCTGGTGCCTCAACTTCTTTTATTTCAAACTTTATGTAATTTATTGTTTTATATTTATAAAGACATTTAAAATGATTACTTATAGAGAGTAGTATCTTTTTATTCTTCTTCTAATTCATAGATAATATCTCTCAATTGAGCAGCTCTTTCAAAATCTAAATCTCTAGCAGCTTGTTTCATTTCCTTACTTAAGCTTGCAATTAAACTGTCTTTTTCAGCCTTAGTATGAACCTTTTTATTTAAGTAATTCTTAGCTTCCTCTTTATTTTCTTTGCCGTGTACAGCTTCTTGAATCGGCTTAGAAACACTTTTAGGAATAATATTGTTTTCTTTATTGTATTCTTCTTGAATTTGACGACGTCTATTTGTTTCATTAATAGCGATCTTCATGGAATCTGTAAGCTTATCAGCATACATAATAACCCTACCATCAACGTTTCTAGCGGCTCTACCAATGGTTTGAATTAAAGAACGTTGTGAACGTAAGAAGCCTTCTGAATCAGCATCTAATATGGCAATTAAGGATACTTCTGGTATATCTAAGCCTTCTCTTAAAAGGTTAATACCAACCAAAACATCATAAACACCCTTTCTTAAATCAACTAATATTTGTGCTCTTTCTAAAGTTTTGGTTTCATGATGTAAATAAGCTACTTTAATATCACAATTTTGTAAGTAGACACATAAATCCTCGGCCATCTTAACTGTTAGGGTTGTAATCATGGTACGTTGGTTCTTTTGATTATTTAATTTTATTTCATTAACTAAATCATCAATTTGCCCCATAGCTTCTCTTACTTCAACCTGAGGATCTAATAAACCAGTAGGGCGAATAATTTGTTCGACTACTTCATTATTTACCTTTTCTAATTCATAATCACCAGGAGTAGCACTCATATAGATACGAGGTNCTTTAATCTGTTCAAATTCATCAAANCGTAAAGGACGATTATCCAAAGCCGAAGGNAAACGAAAACCATANTCAACCAAAGTTTGTTTACGGGCTCTATCNCCGTTATACATACCTCTAATTTGTGGCAATGAAACATGGGATTCATCAATTACTAACAAGAAATCATCAGGAAAATAATCAAAAAGATTATATGGTCTTTCTCCTGGCTTTCGGCCATCAATATGCATTGAATAGTTTTCAATACCTGGGCACATACCAATTTCTCTTAAAGCTTCTAAATCATATGTTGTCCTTTGATTTAATCTTTCATATTCTAAGGCTTTGTTTTGAGAAGAAAAAAAGTTTAATCTATCTTTTAATTCTTCTTCAATATCATTACAAGCCCTAATCAAATCTTGGCGATCTCTAGCATAACCATCAGCTGGAAAAATAGTGTAGGTATTATAAGCTTCTTTTACTGTTTTATTTAAGGGGTCAATTTCACAAATTCTTTCAATTTCATCATCAAATAGTTCAACTCTAATATAATAGCTATCACTATGACCAGGGACAATCTCGATGACATCCCCTCTCATCCTAAAACAAGCTCTTTCACTTAAATCATCATTACGATGATATTGTCTATTAACTAAATTTAAGGCGAATTCTTGGCGATCAATCTTATCACCAACTTTAATACCCCAAAACATGGCTTTATATTGTTGAGGGTTACTAGCTGCATATATACAGGCAACAGATGCGACAACAATCGTATCTTTTCTTTGCAATAAAGAATTACAAGCAGACATCCTCAACATATCTAATTCATCATTTTGGACGGCATTTTTTTCAATATAGGTATCAGTTCTAGGAACATAAGCTTCGGGTTGATAATAATCAAAATTAGAGACAAAGTATTCGACTCTATTTTCTGGAAATAATTCTTTAAATTCTGAATATAGCTGAGCAGCTAAGGTTTTATTGTGTGAAAAAACTAAGGTTGGTTTATTATACTTCGCAATAACATTAGCTATCGTAAAGGTTTTACCCGTACCTGTTGCACCCAAAAGAACTTGAGCCTCTTTATTCTCTTTTAAGCCCTTAATTAATTTATCGATTGCTTGAGGTTGATCTCCAGTCGGAGCATAATCAGCTTTTAATTTAAAATCCATTATTTTAATAATTCGATTGCTTTTTGCATTTGAGCATCTTTACTCTCATCAAACGCCCAAGCTCTAATAACGCCAGATACTAAGGCTTGATATGTTTCTCTATCTAATTGTCCTGTAGTATCTAAATTTTTATCTTCTTGGTACTGTTTTAAAACTTCACTAACCTGGCTAGAAAAATAACCATCAACTCTTTCAGGTTCATAATCTAAAAAGCGTAAAGCTAATTGCATTAATCTGACATATTCACTTACATTATCAACTTCATAAACATCGTCTTCATTCGCAAAATCAATAAAAGAAACCTTCAATGCTTCATCTAAATCGACCTCAACATCAGGTTGTACACCTTCACCATTAACCCATACACCATTTGGTGATAGCCATTTAGAGGTTGTTAATTTTAGGTATGAGCCATCCTTTAAGGCATATGAGGTTTGTACAACACCCTTTCCATAAGAAGCCCTGCCAACAACAGTTGCATCACTGTGCATCTCTTGTAAAGCGATCGCTAAAACCTCAGCGGCTGAAGCAGTATCTTCATTTATCAAAACAATAACCTTTTCAAAATTGGTATAGACAGTATTAGAACTTGTTTTATAAGAGCGTTCATCACCATCCGCAAATACCTGTCTCATCATTACAGTACCCTTAGGCAAGAATAAACCAGCAATATCTTCAACAGCTGTTTGATAACCACCAGAATTATTACGTAAATCGACAATTATCTTTGAATAAGAAGTTAAATCATCTAAGTATTTAATACATTCGTTATAACTGTTGTCACCAAAAGAAGAAATCTCTAATACAACATAATCATCCTGAGTATAAGCATAAACAGTTGAATCAATCTGTCCTCTAATAATTTCAATTTCTAAGTCAACACCTTCTCTTTTTACTCCTAATAAAACAGGTGTCCCTTCTTCTCCTACTACCATCTCTTTTATTTCGCTGCTTGTCTTACCATCAACCGAAACACCATCAACAGAGATAATGATATCTCCTTCTTGTACCCCAGCACTCTCAGCAGGCGAATCCTTTAAGACATGAATGATGGTAGCCATATTACCATCTTGAACATAAGAAACGCCAATACCAACAAAGTTTTGATTGATACTAGAAGAAAATTCGGCAATCTCTTCCTCACTCATATAAGAAGTATACGGATCTTCATCAAAGCTTGAGATACCATAATAAGCTTTATTATCTAATACAGTAGAAAGATCTTCATAATCATTTTTATAAAGCCATACTGATTCCATATAGCTTTTAATTAAATCTAATTTACTTTCCCCGATACTTTCACTTTCCGGCGATTGTACAGTTAAGGTTTCATTATTTCTGCCCAATAAACCCAACGCAAAACCTGTAATAGCGCATAAAACACACAAACCTATTACCAAAACATTTTTTGCTTTAGACTTATTTTTTTCTTCTTTTTGTGAAGACAATTCTTGTTTCTGTAAGCGATACGTTACTTTCTTTTCTTCTGCCATAATACCTCCTAACCACCAAAGTAGTTCTCTGGTTTTAAACGACAAGGAGCTCCGACACCATTCTCGCATAATCTATTCAAAGCAGTATAACCCCATCCACAGTTAAAGGATAAAGAATAACTTCTCAACAAATAATCATTAACCAAATCGTCAGCATCACCTTCACCTAAATAGAATAATTCAATGTGGCAATGTGGTCCTGTTGAGTTACCAGAAGAGCCAACCCTACCGATTACTTCTCCTTGAGCTACAACCCCAGTCGCATGAGGACTACCATATAAAAGGTGAGAGAAACTAATTGCATAAATATTTCCTTGAGAAGCACACATCATAATAACTTGGTTACCACCATAAGCTACTCCGCCGCCATTACCGGCACAAGAATTACCTAAATAACCAGTACCACAACCATCACTCGAAATGATAATGACACCATTTGCTGGGGCAACTATTTCTGCTCCTAAACCTAAAGCATAGTCAACTCCTAAGTGAACACCTCCACCGAAGGAAGAAGGATAATACCAAGTTCCAGCGGAAATAGATGCTCCTTGAGCTGGTGAAATAAAACCAGCTGAGGAAGGAATCGCTGTAACATCGATATCATGAGCAATACTAGCATAGTTAACCTTCTCAGATTCTAGTGCATTCATTATATTTTCTAATTCTACTTCCCATTGAGCTGCTACTTGATCGTAATATTCTTGCAAGGCATAATATTCAGCCTGTTGAACTTCTAATTCGATCTTATCGTTATCCAAAGATACTCTAGCTTCTTCTAATTCTGCTTCATCTTCTTCTAATTGTTTTAAAACATCAATCAATTCATCTCTATCTGCCTTATCCTTAGACATAATAGCTTGAATACCATAAGTACGTCTTGAAAGATCAGTAAAGTCTTTAGCGCCTAAAAGAAAATCTAATAAAGGATTAAAATGCATTGTTTTTTGAGCATTAGCCATTCTGGTTAATACTCTTTCATTTAGCTCTTCTACTAAAGCTTGGTTTTCAGCAATTTGTTGTTCAAGTTCGGAAATACGAGCCATCAACTCTTTTATTTGATAAGTTAATGAAGCAATTTTCTCATCAAAGGCAGCTGCTTCACTTTCAAAATTACGAGCCTTTTCCAAAGCCGCTTGAATATCACTGCTAATTGTTTCGGTAGCTGCTTCTAATTCTTGAATACGGCTATTAGAATCAGCTAGCTTAGCTTTATAGTAAGCTCTACAAGCAACAACCTGATCATAATTACTACTATCAAAAGAATCGCTAGTACGATCACAATAACTTTCCCAATATTCAGTGTCACTATAATCTTCAGCTTTTATGTCACTAGGATAAATACAAACAACTAATGACAAAAGCATAATCAACTTAATAAACTTTTTCATTATCTTATCCTCAAGTACTTAGCAACTGAAATGTATGAACCTACAAAGCCAACAACAACACCGATAAAAGCTAAGATACCACCTAGATAGTAAAGGAATGGTAAAGGTTCAACTAAAAAGATAACTTCAAATAAATTACCATTTACTTTCTCATAGATATACATATAACCATATGCAATAGCAGCAATCGGAATTAAAGCACCAAATAGACCAATAATAATACCTTCAACCAAAAACGGAGCTCTAATATAACCGTTTTTAGCACCAACTGAACGCATAATCCAGATTTCATCTTTTCTAGCAGCAATCGTAATCTTAATGGTGTTATAAACCAAATAAACTGCTAAGGCACATAAAGCAATTACTAAAATACCACCCAACAGTCTTACCTTTTGCATCATTTCTACTAAAGTATAAGTATTTAAACCACCATCATAAACACTAGAGATACCACTAATCTTATCAACCTCTTCTGTAACATTAGCTAAAGCAGAAGCACTGGTTAAAGAAATGATAAAAGCATCATGAAACGGATTTTCTTCACGATAATTTTCATAAAAAGCCTTTAATTCTTCATCCTGATTAGAATTAACATAGTAATCAAACTCTTGATCTTTAGAAGAATAAGTAACTGTCTTTACACCGTCTATGGTTTCAATTTCGGCTTGAATACGATCTAAGTTTTCTTGATCGTCTTCGCCATAATTAACTAAAGCTACTACCGATACTTCTTCTTCAATTGTTTCGGTAGCTAGTTGCAAATTATAAGTTAAAACCATAAAAATACCCACCAAAAGTAAAGTTATGGTTACAGCAGTCATTGAAGATAATGACATACCAAAATGACGGAATACACCTAAAAAGCCTTCTTTTAAATGACGAAAGAAGCGTCTAATAAGAAACATTAAATCTCTCCTCCCGCAGCAATATCAGCTACAATATGACCGCTTTCAATAGCAATCATTCTTTTAGGATGGTTTCTAACAATCTCAGTATCGTGGGTAACGATTAGGATTGTTGTACCTTCCTCGCGATTTATTTTTTCTAATAATTGAATAATTTCATCACTTTTTTTCGGATCTAAGTTACCAGTAGGCTCATCAGCAATCAAGATCTTAGGCCTATTTGCGATCGCTCTAGCGATAGCTACTCTTTGTTGCTGACCACCAGAAAGTTCACTAGGTTTTGAATTTGACTTATCAGCTACATCAACTAGTTTTAATACTTCACGTACTCTTTTTCTTAACTCTTTACGAGGCGTATCAACAACCTCCATCGCATAAGCAACATTTTCAAAAGCCGTCTTAGTTGGTAAAAGACGGTATTCTTGGAAAACAACACCGATATTACGACGATATTTAGGAATTTTACGCATTCTTAAACGCCCAACATCGATATTGTTGACAAAAACTTTACCCTTATCAGGTTTTTCTTCAGCATCTAATAGTTTTATTAAAGTACTCTTACCACTACCAGTAGGCCCTACAATATAAACAAACTCACCTTCATCTATCTGTAAGGAAATACCATTTAGTGCGTGTGTACCATTGCGATATGTTTTAGTCGCGTTTTCAATCTTGATTATCATTTAATCATTATAGCACAGTATTATATACGTGACTCGAAAGAGAAACCTTCACCATGAACTTCATTGGTTTCTGTAGTTATCATAAAGGCACTTTCATCCACCTCTTTTACAAGTTGCAGTAAACGAGAATATTGCCTTTTACTTACAACAATTAATAAGACATCTTTCTCCTCTCCTTTAAAACCTCCATAGGCTTTAAAAAGAGTAGCACCACGATGTAACTCTTTTTGTAGTAAGGAAGAAATTTCTTTCGATTTAGGTGAAATAATCTGAACACTTAAGGAAGAGCTACCACCAAAAGTAACAATCTTATCGATGGCGATTCCGGTAGTATATACAGCTAATAAACCAATCAAAACCTTTTCTAAACCATATATCCATAAACCAAAAGCAATCGTTAAGGCATCAGTTACCATGACACAAACCGAAACATCAACACCAAAATACCTATTAACAATCAACGGTGGAATATCTGTTCCTCCGGTTGAGCCCCCTATACGCATAACTAAACCAATGCCAGCTCCTCCTATTAGCCCACTATATAAAGCAGCTAGTATAGGATCAATAATTACTGGTGGCATATATTTAGTGCAAACAAAAAGAAAGATGGGATAAAAGATTGTTGAAAGTAAGGTTTCTGCAGCAAACTTATGGCCCAAGGTTAGCCAACCAAAAAAGAAAAATACATAAGTCAAAATTGTAATGATGACTTGTTCACTGATTGGCACAAAAGGATGCAGTAAAATCGCAATTCCTGCTAGTCCAGCTGATAAAACATCATTAGGTAAAATAAAGACAACAACCGAAATTGCGAGTAAGAAATTGCCAATCAAAATAAAAAGAAAATCTTTTAAATATGTCTTCACGAAATAATTATACTCTTAGCTTAATAAGAAAGTAATCAAATTATATGAAGATAAGCTTCAAGTTTTTATTAAAAATATTAAAATAGAGTTAAGGAGAATTAGATCTATGAAATTAATATTAGCAATTGTTTCTAACGATGATGCTCAAGCTGTCTCAACAGCTTTAAACAAGGAGTCTTTTCAAATAACTAGACTTGCAACTACTGGTGGCTTTTTAAGAGCTGGTAATACCACCTTAATCATTGGCACTGATGATGATAAGGTAGATAAAGCTATTGAAATTATTGGTAACGAATCACAAAGAAGAACGGAAATGGTTCCAGCAACTACTTCTTATGATTTAGGTAATATGACTTCGATGCCAATTGAAGTATCAGTAGGTGGCGCTACTATCTTTGTCTTAGACGTTGAGCAATTCAAGAAACTTTAATCTTTACCAAAACGCGCCTGTAACTTAGCTAACGCTTCTTCCATCGTTACCTCATGGTGCGTTTTCTTTTCGCCTTTTTTCTTACGGTAACGATATTGAGCTTCTTTTTCAGCTAACTGATCTAAAGATAATAAGCTTAATTCAATACGATTACGAGTCTCATCGATATTACTAACATAAACATCAACAATATCACCAACATTTAAAATATCCTTAGGATCATTTACTTTGCCCATTGCCATTTTCGAGATATGAACTAAACCATCATCATGTAAGCCAATATCAACGAAGGCTCCAAAATCAACAACG
>Ga0065711_1031122_pt1 | contig 30499 bp, 17 predicted proteins | sample Hoacrofraction12_FD_59098 | JGI IMG/M metagenome (GOLD analysis project Ga0065711, IMG submission 59098) | Hoatzin crop microbial communities from Cojedes, Venezuela - Epithelial fraction 12 v2 (version 2) | ecosystem: Host-associated > Birds > Digestive system > Esophagus > Crop | place... | reverse complement strand
GGGGGGGGGGAGGGGGTGTAATACTTTTTCGAGCCATGGGACACCAAAACTAATGGCTTTGTAGGGAGCCATGCATTTGCTTTTTGCAGTCCTGACACCTATTATATACATAACATAACATATAGGAATTTTTCTGAGAAATAAATAAACCTCTGTCTTAAGCTTCAGAAAACTTCAGCAGTTTAATACATTAGAGACAGATGACGTTGCCACTTTTTTTTTTATGAGCTCCAGGTACTAAAATGCTCTCCCTGGTCTCAGTGGCTAACCCTACACGCACAGGAATAAACATGATCAATTGCGTGAGCACCGCTCAACACAAAAGCACTAGATATTTGACTCCTGACCTTAAAAAGGCCCTTAACAACAAGGAAATGTACTCCCACTGGCAGCAAAATGACCTGGTGACAGCTCCTGTGCCACAGGAGATCCTGTCCCTCCCCACAGGTCGCTCTGCCTGGAAGTCACATTCTGAACCATGACCCTAAGGGTGAAATGTCGGGGACATCCTGCTGGGCCAAACGCTTCCCATCTAGTCTGGATTTTGCCCTTTTACTTCCCTCAGGAATTTGTAGTGCATGTCCGGGACACTGCATAGCTGCGTATTTGTAAAGCCAGGTTTAAAGACTTGATGAGACATTACAGTTCCAGCCCTGGAACTAAAAGTCCGTAACCTAAGTTCCAGGTGCATGGAGTCATTTGCAAAGCATGGTATCGTCATCACAATAAGTTACACCACTAAGACATGTACTAAAACTATGTACAGTGTTATCTGAGAAATCTGCAGCAGGAAGGGAGAAAGAGAGCAGAAAATACAGTTGTGATAAGTTATGGTAAGGCATTGGCTGCATAAAGGTCAAGCTACACATTAAATAATATCACACAGTTTCTGTCACATATGGTATTTTGGTCAAATTGAAGTACTTTGAAAAGAAAGTCAATTACTCTGCCGACCTTTGGATTTTCTAGGAAGGCCTCCAATTATGCAATTTATTTTCACTGATAAGTAAAATTAGAAGGCCTGAAAATCTCAATTTATGGATACTCAGATTAAGTAGGGATCAACATTTTAACCTGCAAATACGCTTACTCCCTCTAAATATAGGAATGATTTTTCAGCATCTCTACAGACCCTACCACGTATTTAGGCAGCCATATATGAAAATAGGAATTTAACTTTAGATACATGTATTTGAAAACTTGATATTTCTAGATTAATATATTAATCTTTAAAAATACCAATAAAGCTTTGGTTTTTTCTTCTAAAAATGATATCTCCCAATATGATGATTCAAGATGTGCAAACTGAGTTTGCTCAGAAGGAGTTCAAGTTTTTAGAATGCCGGAACTAACCTGGGTCAACTAGAAATTCAGTCACTTTAAGAATTTTATGAAAGGAATCAAACAAAACTAATAGCTATACAGTGTCTTTAAGTGATCTGATCCTGTAATCATCAACGTGCGCATACACGTTTATAAAGTCTGTTATCTTCAAAGATTATAAAAAAAAAAATAGAAGAAAACAAAAAAACTAACAAAACCACCCAAAGGAGTTGCGGGACACATGCTCCAACTTCTATTTTATCAAAACTGGATCACAGAAACACTGCTACAGCCTTAGGGACAATACATGGTAAAAAGCTATTTGCCTATTTTTAGCATTCATAATGTAGAAAATCTGTTTGCAGATTTGTACTTTAAGTTTTCTTCTAAATTTGCCTCAATGGCTAATCTAGCCTTTTAGCAAAGCTTTACTTTTCTCATACAAACAGATGTCAGACTGTTTACACTGAGCAAGCCCAGTAAATATTGCTGTGGAAGGCTGCTAATGTGCAAAGATGTATGCTGTGTGCTTTCTGGAGCTTCAAATGCCATCCCACGTATGTACGCATTCCCTCATGCTCTCTCAGCGTGCACATCCTTGACACATGGGGCAATCCTGCAGTACTGGACATCACCCCACCTGGGTAACTGGCATTTGGCCCAGAACAAGTAGTAGGGTCCAGGTCACTGCCACAGCGAACCTTTTGGAAATATAAAGCATGGCAAAAAATAATATGGCCTTATCTTGGGCGATGCTGTATAGGTTAGCCTGCCCTAACTTTGTTCAACAGTTGGTATGACCTGCAGTGTGTTCTACAATCAAATAAGAAAGATAGCTTGAACTTGGCTTCCTGACTTTCAGAGGCCTATATGAACCTGTGATTTATGGAAAATCAACTGATTTTTTTTCCCTAAATTGACACAGATAAAACTCCAAAATAGCCCTTCGAAAGAGGCTTTTAAATCTTGCAAGTGCCACTTCTTACGATATAGAAATATTACATTCTTCAGAGGGAACTGGCTGCTTTACACAAAGTTTGTAGCTCTTTTTGAGAAGCTCAAACACATGCTACAGTTGCAACTTATAATTTTAAAAAATGATTGAGTCTTCTCAAAACTTGACATCATTTCCTGTACAGAAAAATAGAAACACCACACCAAAGAAAAACTCCAAAACAAAAAAACTTGTTAACTATCTGCTTAAATTTACTTAAAAATGAGTCTTAAACATATGGTTAGAATTAAGCAAGTACTTTACTCATTCCCCTGATCAAACATGTAAGTGCATTTGCAAACTGTTGCCTGAGGGAAGTAGAGTGCAGAGTCTTCTGTACAAGACAGTTAAAGGTAAAACAATTAAAGCACAAACAATGAATGTTCATAGGTCTTTAAAGGCTGATACAATTCTAGCTGGGTTTTCACTTCAGTCACCTGTGGCTGAGAGTGTGCTTGGCCAGCTGCTCATGAGATCACATTTTTTTCCCAAGTATAGACTGTAATGGAGGTTAGAGGTGGTATTCCAAACCAGTAATCTCTTTCTTTTGGTGTTTAGTGTAGTTTGTTTGAAGGACTGTGTCTATAAATTAATGAAATTTCTATTCTCAGCAGAGGAAAAAACCTTTGTGAATCCAAAGGATGAGTAAGAGAAGGGAAATAAATTAAAAATACTGCAGTGTCATAGTCAATATACAGCCTTGCGGGATTTTTTGTCTTATCTGGTGGAAAATCAGTAGTGCCTTGTATCTCCTTACTCTGGCTTTCTGGGCCAAGACATAATTGGGGTTGAGCTTTGTGACTACTGCCATGAGTTATATCTTACCCAGAAGTGATTGTCTCAGGAGCACCAGCCCTGGCTTGCATCTCCCCAGCCTTTAGAAGGAATCAGCATACTTTCTACACTCTGAAAGTCTTATAGGATGAATTATCATTGAGAGTGGAAGACTGGTTGGGTGTTTGATAGTTCCTGTCATTTAAACTAATTTTTGTCTTGGATGAACATTTAACAAAAAAGCATATTTAACATCTGGGACCAGGTCGTTTGAAAGGGCAGTTCTTTTCCCTTCTCCTTCTTCGTTGCCATGGTTGCCATCACAGCAGGACTTGGCCTCAGACACAAAATCACTTATGTAAAAGAAAGGCTGTGAAAACTCCTGAGGTTTGAAACTCACTCAAACCCAGTCCCAGTCAGTCCCAGCACATTGACCTTTTGGGCATGTCAGAGGGCCCCTTTGTCACTAGCCCAGACAGGAGTCAGTAGGAAATTGTGCAGGGTGTATGTGGGAACCTGGAGGCTTCTCCACGGTTTCTCCACCAGTAAAGACCCCAAACGTGCCTTCTGCAGGAATTAAAGGCCACCACAAATCTCATCACTTTCTACTCCAGATGCAAGATGCGGTTCTTTAACTTGACAGCTTTACATCAGCACAGAGTGCCATTTAAGAAAAATTCTCAGACTCCACTAACAAGAAAAAAACAAACAAAAAGGTTTTTACTTCACAGACCCTTCCTTCTCTGGGGAGAGACAGAGAGAAGCAGCAAGCCATACGTGCAATTCTTAGTTACACTGCTCAACAGGATAAGGGAATGCAATCAGACAGTAAATGAAGCAGAAATTATATTAAAACAAAAGGTTTTGAACATATTTTTACCTACAGAAGTAGCTGTTGTGTTAATTACTGGACAAAAGGGTGTTTTTTTGCACTACTTTGATTTTTTTACCACTATTTAAAGCCTAATTTTTTATTTATTTTTTTTAACAGAGTGAGCATGTAAGTCAAAACAAATATCTAAATCTGCTTATGACACTGTGCAAATGGCTTCTCTCTTCCCCACTGCATGTCCCAAATGGTGATACCAGAATGCTATGTGATACCTAAGGTGAAGCAAGGAAAAGTAAAACATCGACTAATCCCAATAACTCCTGCTTTTCAATGCTCAACTGAATTCTCTATAGAGGAAACTTGCCTTGATGACTATAACTTACCTCTTCTCGATGTTCTTCTCCAGAGCGCTGAATATACCACCTAATAGAGGCTTGCTGGGACTTAGGAATACATTCCAGAAAAGTTGAATTAAATTCAATACCAAAAATCACCTTTTCATCAGCAGTTTCATGACTAATGCCTGGAAAGCAAACATGGTACAGGAGATTAACCCTGACCTGGTTTTTAAAGCGATGGGAAAATAGCCTGATTCAGAACAGATGCTATAAGAGTGAGTGAATTATAAAAAAGCAAAAGGAAACTTAACTTTTAGCTTAAACTGTAACTATGAGGATTTAGAGGCAACTGCTAACCTTCCTTCAGTGCAACTGGTTTTTAAGGAGGTCAATAAAATCTATATCATGAGCTTGCTCCATTTTAAAGTTGAGGATTTCACCTCTAAGGAATTTAAAATCTGACCTGTATTTTTCCTTTAAGTAACACAGCTATTAAACCCGAGCTAAATCTGCTAAAGGTAGATTGTATGGTCTGGTTTGTTCATCCCAAACACTTTAAAAGACACACAGGGCTAAAGTAAACCGAAGTTTACCTTCCTTCAGTATAATTTGAAATGCTCTGTAGTATGTTTCAGACCAAACACTGTAAGAGCCATGAGCAGATCTGGGCTCCTTTCTTGGCCTTCTGTAAACCTTAGCAAGCATTTTTTAATCTCTGCATCTCCATTTCCCTTTCCAGCCTTATCTGCCTTACCATCAGAATAAAGCCGTTTCTTATGCCCTGCCAATAATAGAAAAGAAGGTGAAAGCAGTGGTGTCTCCTAAATCAAAAGTTAGCTCAACAACAGAAGGAATATAATTTTGGATTGTTTTTTCAATATAATAAGTACCTATACGAGATCTATAGAAACTCAAGCTCTCCGCATTAAATGCTTTTCTTTTATTTCACTGTGCCACTGAGATTTCAGTAGAGCCAAAAAACTTCATGCAGCCAATGAAGTCTCTGGGAGGGAATCTCACACAGTGGAACACTGAATTTAAATAGGTTTGGGGGCCATAGTGTTATTAATTATCACAAACAGCATAATAAGCCCAGAGCCTGGTGTGGCACAGGTCAGCTTTGTGGTTTTATGGCACACAGGGGTCATCCCCAGCTGGATAAAATTTCTGTTGGTGGTTCTACATCAGGGCAAAGGATTAATATCAATTTCTGTGCTAAGTCGTTTTACGTTTGTCTAGTAAAGCCAACTCTTCCAGTATCTCTTCATCCTTCCAGGAAAATGTGGCATTGTCAGCTTTTGTGCTAAGGTTTCTATAACCTTGAGCTTTGCACAGTCTCAGATACCACTATTCGGAGAGCCATGGTAAGCAGCAAGCAAGGAAATTCTGGCTCTTGGGAATGAACAGGAGTTTAGTAGTTGACTTTAATAGAAATGAGATTTTACCCTGACTATTTAGCTATGTCTGCAACCACACATTGTACAGTCAGAGTCCTCTGTACTGTGTAACAGATTTAAGTCTTTGATCCTGTGGCAAGCAGCCTTGATTTCTGCAGTGACTCACACCGAGATCTGTGACAGGCACCCAGCACCACAGTGGCACAGAAATAACCAGAGATCAATGGAAAGTGGTGGTTCGTCCCAAATCAAACGTTCAGCACGGTGATACAGTCAATACTGTTTTGACTGAGCTGTTCATTCTAATAAGCGGCTAGAAGAGCCCCAGACAAACCCACGCTTGGTTTTGAATGCTTTTCATTTATTTTACGCTGCCGCAGAGATTGCCGTGTAACCGCAAGATTTCATACTGACAGTGCTTGCTGTAAGAGAAGTGCTTCAGTTGCCAAAGGAGCAAGACAGACCCTCTGGCATCTGAAAAGAGGGTGTGGGAAAGGGAGGGGGAGGCTGACAGGGAGAGCAGGGGTATGGTTTTGTTAATAAGAAGAGTATTTAAGTAGCTGCAGGGAGGGGAAGGGGCCGGTTTGGAAGCTGGAGCTGGGCCTTGGGACTTGTGTCAAGTGTATGTGGTGGAAGGGGAGAAGATGGCGTGTTCCCTGTTTACCCCTGCAGGATTCCTTGCAGAATTATCTCCCCTGTGTCTGGATGAAATATCACACGTGTCCCGGTAGCTGCTTGTGAGGACTTGTATGACGTTTTTACTTCACGGGCACATCTCCCTCCCCTGGGAGGAGGGAGGATCTGGGGAGGGTTGCCCATAAGGGATGCGAGGGTGCTGTCCTGCCCTGGCTGTCCTTTATCATCCCCGGCTCTGCAAATTTAACTGCGGGAGGGGTAATGTGTGTGAAGTGTGGGAAAGGCAATTGCTTTAACGGTGTTATTCTGCCAAGCTCAGCAAGTTTTCACAGACAATCAGAGACCCTTACAGCAAACTCTGCTGTTAGCGTGACAAAAGAGCAAGAAAGGTGCAAAATACTCACTGTCTTCCACATCCCAGCATTGTGCAACAGGGTCTCCATATTTGACATCTTGCCTTCTGGCTCGCCTATGGGAAGAGCATGCAAACTTGTAACACTTCAGGCATAATTGCTGGAATTCAACAACAAAATACAGAGGAGCTCAGCAGATGTGGACTTACATTGCTCCCACCCTACTGCTGACAATTACGGTCTTAACTAAAACCAGCCTCACCCTCAAAGCAGCATGTGGCCTAGAGAGATTTGTACAATTGACATCAAGAGAAGGGCCTGTGATTTAGGAAAACCACTGGGAGGGGAAAGAGTAAAAGGGAGAGAAAAAAATCTGCCTAGAGTAAAGGCTGTGCAATATAGTGACAGAAAGAACTTCCAAACCTGTTTTAGGAGCACAGAGCATGGGGCTCCTGGTGGGGTGGACTGTCTTGGAAACATCTAAAAATACCCTTAATGTTACATGACGTGGAAAAGATCCACGGTACAACAGGTAATATTCAAAATTGGGCTCAGGATCAGCCCAATGTAATATTGACTATTAAATCAACCTTCAAAATGAAGAGAGAAAAGCATATGTTTTAATTTGGCAACAAACAATTGACAAATCTGATGATCTTTCATCTTTATGGGCAGCAAAAAAACTAGACACGATGTGAGATGATGTGCTTCCTTCCACAACTAACTTGCCTGCTTATCTCTGGGTGTGTCACTTAAACTCACTGTGATTCAGTGTAATTTCAGTGTAATAGCTTTCATTAAAAAAAAAGCAAACTCTTCCTCTGTCGATGATTGCATTTATCTGCCTAGAGCTATGAACAGAAGTTTTTATCGAAATTTTTTAGTAGAAGAACTGGAGACCCAGGGGGAAACTGGTTCCTCCCTCACAGTAGCACCAGAGATAACAGGAGTGGGACCTCCTATGTGCAAAGCAACACCTTGGCAAGAGAGCAGGTTCCCTAGGCTGAGCTGTCCACTGTGGTAAAAGCTGTAGACACACTGGAAGTGCAGGCTGCTACACAGAAGAAAAATATTCAGGTAACAGGTCTACTGGAGGATTCCTAAGGCTAGTCACCTTGTTTTGGAGCCACAGACATTTGGCCTTCCCACCAAATTGCACATCTGTTAAAAAGCATGGACCATCAATCTCCTTGTCCCAGCCCACCTCAGGCTTCAGCAAGCCTCACGTGTCACTAACTTTGCAGTGAGCCTGAACACTTGCTTTTCTCCTTTCATTTATGCTTCTCTGAATTTAGTTTGCTTTGGCTTTGAGGGAAAACACATAAAGTTCCTTGATACCATGACACGATAACCTATGAGTCATTAACTTCAATGGTTTGTCTAATTGCTCAGGTCCCAGCCCTGAAGCCCCTGAGGTAGAAAGTCTCATTCCAGAGCCTGAGCTCAGACTGCAACCTCCGACCCTCACTGCAAGAATTACTCTCAGAAAGGCTTCATCCAAAGGAGAATGAAGAGGCTGTGAAGGACTTTGGCTCAATAAGTGAGTTCAGAGCTCTGGCTAAATCAACCAAAAACTCCAAGAGACACATCCAGCAACTCAGGTACTGTACTACTAGAGTCTGCAGTGTTCTCTTCCTCCATCCCGATTCATGCTGCTGTCCTAGCTGGTGAGTGCAGAAAGTTCAGATGAAGCTTCTGTTACTGTGGAAAAACTGCTCCTGATGCGGTCAAATCACAGTAGTTAAATCTCTGTCTCCCTCTGATGGTTAGATCAGAAATAGAATTGAGGAGAGTGAGCCAAGTAATCTGTGTTAGCTAAATCAGACAGGAGAAGCTTGTTCATTTAGATCAGGGAGTTAAGTGTATTTTATTACTGACTTCTCTGGGATACTATGTGAAACTCCACTTTATAACTATGATGGTGCCCTATGCAAAAGGCAGAAGTCTTAGAGAGGCTCTTGTATCTCGGGCAGAGTCAGCCACAACCAGCTCCATCCGAGCATCTCATGCCTTAAGGCATTCAGCATAGAAAAGAGAAAGTGATGGATTTATTAAGTTAGCTGCAGTAGCCGAGTTATAGTCATGCACACTTAAACAAAGCTACATTGTCTTCACAGCTCTTTGAGCAGGAGTGTGAAACTTAGCCAGAATGACGTGCTAAGTAAAAAAGGCAACACATTCTGATTGGGAACCTCTAAAATGCTTGCAGACTGCAAGACCTTTTACAGCCTCCTATTTTTTTTTCTTACCTTTTAGAAGTGGGGGCATATCTGGAACACGAGTTTCCATCCCAGGCACAGTATGGGTCTCTGGCAAGGCAGCAGTCTGCACAAGCCTTCCCATACGTGTGACATCTGTGCAGAGAGAGCTGAACCAATCCATCCCTGGAACCAATGTACAATTGTTGCTGCAAATCAGGCAAAGCGAATGAATTAGGAGTGTTCTCCAAGTAGCCCGTTTAAAAAGTTCCCTTCTTCAGTACCACACTTGTAGACTCTTAACCTTATCCCAGATTTTACAAAACAAGGGAGAATTCCTCCTTTGCCATAAAATGTTTCTCAGGGCTCAGTGTGAACTGGTCAGTCCCCATCCATCCCTGCCAACAAGGCAGAGAGGGAGGGGGACTGCAGTCCTGGAAAGACACCAGCACTCAACACCCTTACACCTTTAGATTTGTGCTGTAAAAAAACATAAGAAGCAAATCGCAGAAAGAATGGTTTACTAACACATTTAAAAAGTAGTGGCTGGATAGCCATTGCACTAAGAATCTGGGAACTAGGGATGACCTTGTGTGAATAAAATTTCATCTTCTACTTCTGACCCTTAGGTAGGATGGGGATAATATTACTCCCCTCTCCCCAACTTGTGAGTAGACTGCCTGTTGAGACAAGGGTGGTCCAAGTGCTTGCTGTTGAGCTGGAGCTGGCTCATGCAATGCTTCCAGCTGGCCTGCCACCTTTTTTCAGGGGAGATGGGACCCAGCTGTGCTGTGCGTGCCTGAACAGCAAAATACACCCTCCAGTGTGAGGGAGGCATGTTGTGCCGGAGCTGCTCTGGCCACTTCTGCAGGGCAGAGAGGGATGGCTCTGGTGTCACACTGCCTCCCGAACATGCATGTACCCATCATAGAGCTCGGAGCTGCCGTAAAACCATTTCCCGTCAGCAGATTCCCAACTGGGACCATCCCCTGTGCTGCCAGGATTGGACCACCCAGATTTAGACTGCAGTTTTAGAGGAGGGGGACTGGTTTTCCGTTGTGTGCAAGCAACTTTAAGCATAGTGAGGCCCTGATCTCTCTCGACTACTAATAAAAATAACAACAATAATAGTAATAGTAATTTATTACTAGATTGTAAAGAGACAAGTATTTCTAGTTCTGGAAAATGAATGTGCATTTGTGACTTCATTCACAAATCTCACTACCATATGACTAAAGATTTGTTTCCATGAATAATTACCTGCTCAGGTACCCAAATTACTGTTTGTAAGCAAATGTGAATTAGGCAGGCAAACAAGTTCAAACATATCTCCTTCTTTCCAGATACATTTTAAGAGTCATTCATGGAAAGCCTGGCTAGTAAGTAACAGGCGTCACTTGAAAATAACAAGCTAAGTGTTCACTGTACCTTACGTCCTGCAGTAATTAAATGAGCTTGTGATTACCTGCTTCTGAGAAATCTCCATGGTTGAGATAAATGAAGGATGCTGAAAAACAAATTAGTAAAGTGCATTAGTTTACACATTCCCTGTTCTTAATGAAAAAGAGAATGGAACTTAACATTAAAAAAGCAAATAAAATTATAGATCTATTTGTTTGGTTTAAACAAATATTAAAAAAAAATACAGAAAGCACAAAATTCATGCTTCCAAAAATAGCTCCCATAAATTCTCCCTGCTGCTTATCAGGTAACTGACTTTAATTCTTAGAGTTCTCAATCTGTCCCATCTTGGAGACTGGCAATGAGCCTTCACATCAACCTAAGTTCTTCATAAGCACTATTTGAAAGGCTTAGATGACATTTGAGGGATATATAGGCAAATCCTCTGCACAAGGATGTATTTCGCTGCTATGAGAAACAGTGAAATTTTTGCCAGTGACCAATGTAAGAACACGGCAAAGCTCGGAGTATTATCTATTGCCTAGTAGAAGATGATTGACCTAAGCCTATTGTTTAATGTTAATGCAGTTTGAGGAAATAAGGGATGTTTTTTCAGCCCTTTACCCCCTTCAATTTTCTGGGTTCAAAAACATAAAGGTGACAGTTATAAATGTTACCAATAAAAACATGAAGGAATGTCTGCTGAGCAGGAAAAAAATAACCTTTTTCTGTTTTAAATATGATATGGTACATTTGCCCTTGACGTTATGTTTTAAGAATGAAGCAAATAGGTGCACACACTGAAACTGCTGATTACTTGGCAGGCCATGAGTAATCTTGAAATTTTCAAAGTGATATTTATAATTGGTGTCCAAGATAGTGAGAAGAAGACATGGAAATCTTTTAAATCAAAGTTTCATCATACACATGACATATCAAAAGGCATATGGAGAAATATACTCTTTGAGATAATTGTTAAAGATCCTGTCCTTATGCTTGGAAAACACAGTCTCTAAGTCACAAAGTAGTTTATTTAGTGTGGACAAAAATTCTGACTAAGACCTCGTACTGCACATAGGACAGAAGATGTGTGAGAAAGTAATCAAAATGCTAGGGATGCACACAAACTTTGACAAAAAAGCAAGGTGAAAACTGAAGAAGAGTTATACAGGATGAGAAGAAAGCAAAGTTAGAATGCAAAGAATAAAAAAGAAACTACTAAATGGAAAAGAAAATCAGTAGAGGAGACACAGGTCTCCATTTTCCTCTGTAATGCTATGTCAACATCAGGACCCTCACCAGCGAGAGGCTAATCAGAAATTGTGTCCGTGCAACAGAAAGGAGGTTTGGGCTTTTTACAAGCACTATTTATGAAGCTCCATTGGTGTTAGAAGGCTCCAGTTACTTTTTTTCTTTATCTCTAATCCAGAATAACCAAATCAAAATGGTCCAAAACATTGAGTCAGCCTTCACCAATAAATAAAAACATATTGATAATAAAAACTAACTTTGTTTTATTTTCTTTGTTTTCGATTCCTAAAGTTGTTAAAGAATTTCTCTGCATCTGTGGAATTTTGTTTGTTTGTTTATTTGTTTTAAAAAAAACTTTCAGTACTAAGAATAGTCCCAAAGTTGAGACAATAGAAAAATTGGCATTAAAATAAAATACTACTAATAAAAATGTTTGGGCTCATAAAAAGATTTCAAACTAGAACAGGATAAACGAGACTTTCTGTGAGTTTGAAAAATCATGGTCTGTTTGGTTTTGGACTTTTTTCAATTGGCTTACCCAACGAATACCAAGGCACTTAAAAATTTACATAGTGTCCCTCTGGAAACTTGAACTAGTTCCAGTAAACAAACAGCCAGACAGACAAAGCCGGTTTGGGCCTTAAAGTCCCCTGAATAATATTTAATTGATGTTGTGGCTGTTAATGCTTACCTTGAATATCTGCAGCTCCTCCAGCACCACCTCCTCCTTAGTCCACTTCTCCTTTGTGATACTCACAACTTTCAGGACTGTGCCTATGTCTGAAACAAATGTTCATCATGTAAAATCCACAGTGGTGTTTCAGTACGTATGCACCACTCCATTTCTTACTTCATAGCACCTTGATATCAGATTCTTTTTTTAAAAAAAATAAAAACAAACAAGGGGTGCTGTAAAATTAGGTTACAAAGTAAAAATAAAACCTAAAAACTTAGCCCTGAAGATGAAGCTAAAGCATCAAGGATGTAGCCTTTAAACAACATCTATCCCTATGTGCATCTGTTGCTATCTACATAACCCTATACAATACTTTTAGAGTTTTACTGTATGGCTGAGCCAACACAATTGTAGGCTGCTCCTGGCAGGGAAGGTCTAACTCTCGTGCTACACAAGCACATATGTGCACACAAACACAGACAAGCACATCCATGCTGCCAGCTAGAAGTTTCTGCACATTTCCTTGAGCCAGAATTGAGACCCATCTGATCCCAATGAGATCCAGCTTAGGGGACTAAATTGGCAGAAAATTATCTCTTCTTTTTTACAGAATTAGTTTTCATCCAATATAGCACCTTCATCAGAAGTAGTTTTGATTTTAATGTAGGGAGTTAAGAAATGCAGTTTTTTTCATTTATCTTTTCATTTCAGGGAAATTTTTGAACAAAATCTCCAATTGATTATGACATAAATCACTTCTTTGGAGTTATCTGGAGAATTTTTTAAAGTTAAATCTGTTCACTGATTTCATTCTGAGTTTCTGCTTGGGGAAAAAAAAGCTGTTTATTTCGTCTCAGACCATTACACATCAGTGAATACTGAATGGTCTTAAAAAGAACCCTTAAAACTGTTCAAGGGAAGTGGGCTGGGTGCTGGGATGTGCAGAGTGGAAATGACACAGCGCAGCTGAGTCCTGGGCACTATGCATAGTATTAAAATGATGAAAAATTATATACTATAATGGAAAGAATGAGATTTTCATCCTTGTTTTCCCAAAATACTGAAGATCATATTACTAATCAAAGCCAAAAGTATTTCAGTTTACCTTATGTATTAGAGATTTTGTTTGTTTGTTTGAGTGACACAATTGCCAAAGCCTGCACATGTACAAGTTAGTTGTATATATTCGAACATATAATAAGCTTCTGATCTGCTGCTCAAAATCTCCTGGGTTTCTTGGTACATCTGTATTCAGTCTCTCTGTATAATATTTGAAATATTACCTTCGAGTTTATTTTTTTCCATAGTACTAGTTTAGAGGATAAAATAGAACAAAAACATGTGCTTCTGGAAAAGAAAACTCACTTTTAGGGAAAGCCCTGCAGAGAGAGAGATCTGCATATTATGCAGTGCCACCTAGTGACTGTATGGTAGATGCTGGCTTTGTCACCTCTAAACCAGACAGTTTATTCTGAAAGAATTAGCATCATTGCTGGGTAGTAACAGTTAACCTGGGAGTATTCGAGTTGCTGGTCTCTCAAAATTATTTTTTTTCCAATGACAAATTTTATAGTAGAGGATAGCAAACATTTGAAAGCACCTCTATAATCACTAAAAAAATATTTTTTGCATTTTAGCTAGTGAACACACCTTTTCGGACAACTAAAGTTTTAAATTACTTTTCCTCACTATTTTCACAGGAAAAGTAAGTTTTAGTGAGTATTCGCAAATCCTCAGCATCTCACAGCTTGGAAATGTGTTCCCTTTCCTCCTCTGGTGACTATATTAAAGATTGCATTCAGAAAGCAGTAAGGATTTTCTGTCATCTTCACTAAAGCTTGTTCCCAGCCTTCTGAGGGAGCAGGAGAGCACTTTAATGCTCTTTTTTACAAAACTGTGCTTTTCCATGTGACACCGCTGTACGTGACTTGGGGGGATCATAGAGGGACTCTCCCACCTTTTATGGAAGACAAGAGTTGTGAAAGGGATTGAGCTGAAAGGTATAAATGGTCCATGAGAGAGGCTATCTTGGGACTCGTGTGTGTGATAACGTAGCTGTGAAGCTCCTGAAGGCTGAAACAACCCACTCTTTATACAAGGCAATGCTCTGTGGCAATTCACTCCTTACCCCAAGTCACTTCAGAATATCCATATCTCTCAAATGACATTCGATGACATCAGATTTGCTTATAGGCCAGATAAAATGCTGTGCAATGCAATACTACTGGGGTAGGATTCAAACAGAAATCTGAATTTCCCTGCAGCTCATGGCAGTAGCTCATCCACTGCCTTTGGATGAATCTTGTCACCTCCGTGTACCTTAGTTTCAACTGCTGTGAGATGGGGATGATGGCAATGACCTCTTTATTACAGCATTCAGATCTACCAGTGAGAAGTGCTTTATAAGACCTGTTACTAGTGAGAGAATGCCAAACTGTGGGTTAAGAACAAGAAATTCTAGTGGAGTAAGACTGTGGATAATTACTTCTGAAATCTTATAAATACATATGTTAATTTTTCTTAGCATACCATGCTGTTGGGTGCTTCATCCAGTGATCCTAAATTTAATTACTATGGTAAAACTAGACTGTTTCCTTAAGGCATACAACTATCATAAAAATGTAAATAGATACATAATTATTCTTAGAAAAACTGCAAAGCGGGTCTCTTCCCTGACAGAGTAGTTTACCTCTCTCTGTTCAATCCTGGTCTTCTTGTTTGGAGCTATTCATGTTGCTAAGTAATATCTTTAGAAGTGTTTAAGTGGAATTGTTGCCTTGGGCTCAATTTTAAATCTTTCTTAGCTGTTCAATGTCACATGAGATTTAATGCTGAAGCTCCATGTCACTTCTGATAACAGGAACTACTCCTTGGAGTTATTACAGTTAATTTTTTTTTTCTTTTAGTTGACTATTGCTGTGCTACCAGCAGGAACTGGAGCCAGACGTGTAATGTAAAGACAGGTACTGAATGGTACTTGGAGGGTAAGAAAGTCCAGGCACTCTGACCCTTAACTGGTTTATCATCTAGGGACCTGGAGCCAGTAAAAAAAACAACAGTAGCAATCTTTTGAGCTGTCAAATTAATCTACTCTTAGCATTTGCATGAAGACCTGGCACAGAATCAAGAGCATCTAAATGCTTCCCAAAGCTGCATGCATAGGAAAAAGATACTAATCAACAGGTTTATTCAGGACCTTCTGGAGTAAAAGTGGATGTGATTTGTGCAGAATGACAGTGGAAGTCCTCTCTCATACCTGTTCCTAGGAAAATAACATCATATTGCCCATCCTCTGCCATGACGTGATCCACCACAATCTGAGTCAGACGATAGTCCACATTGATTCGAGTGAATACTGGTCCTCCCATCACTGGGTAAACGGATTTATACATCAGTGGATGGCGTTTAATGAAGCTAATGACTTCATCGGGAAAGTCTCTGGTGGACTTTATGAGAGGATCATAGGTTTTGCTTGGACACTAAATGGAAGAGAAGGAATAAGGAGATGAGAGGAATATTAGGAAAGAAGGACAAGAAATCTGCAGGTTTCTTTGTGCAGTTGGAAAGCTGCCTGGTCCAGGTCACCTGTATCAGTTTGTAAAGCACATATGCCAGTGGCTGATAATTAGATTTATAATTCAAAAAGCTCAATGTTGACTAGAAACCGTGGGAGCACACTGGTGATGTACGCCCCTCTGGTACTTCAAAGGGTCATTTGCTCCCTCATTTCTTCACTCTCGCCTCTTCTGTTTTCATTTTTACCTCTCTTCAAAAGCTTTTCCTCTTCATCTTAATTTTCTTTATCCTGCTCCCACTTATTCTCCTTTATCTTTTAAAACCACCCAAAACTTGTTAATTTGTTTCATCTCACTCTTTTGTACTACTACTCAGAATTATAAATCTTCTATTCCTGCTAGTTATATGCCCAAACCTGCAAATACATATGTATGCAAGCTTTGAAGAAAAAAATTTATAGGCTTTTCTTCTTTCTCAGTCAGTGATTTTTGTTACCTAAATTAAAACTCAGAGGGGAGATGAAGTTCCTTAGCTTCTCTAAGATACTCAGGAAAATATGACAGTATTAGAAAAGAGAAGTTGTCTGTCTGATGTTGGATAATATATGAATTAAATAATATATATTGCATTTATATATTTGTAAACACAAACTACTAGAAGCTACACAAATATTATGAGTTTTATCATCAAATAGTCTTTAAGAACATAACCAAGAACCTTTTTGTTTCTTCATGTAGCAGTATGCTTGAAAAGAGTATAAGACATGCCTTAATATTCATACTATCAGCAATAGTGGAAATGTATTATTATCATTAACATTTAAGCAGTACATTCAGTACTGCGATCTGCTTTGAACTTTTTTTAAATCATATATTGGAAACAGTAAAATTTCGCCATACACAATCTAATAGTATAGGAAAATATCTATTTTTTCTTTAAATATTTAGAAACTGCTTGTATATAATACCATAACAGAAGTCATTAGTATAGGCTACTTTGGAAATCTGGTCTTCTGAATAAATCACAAATTCAGTCTAAATTCAAGTAGAAATCAAGTTTTCTGTGAGAACGCTTGTGAAGCCAGCAAGAAATCAGGTTGCTCAGTAATTTTTCTCACCCCAGAGCAACACTCGGTCACCATTACCTCATTTTTCGAAAGCATTGCTCTAAAACCATCGAAATACTCATGATGGGCTCAGTACATCTGTATTGAATTTCATCTCCTCGTTCTCTGCCCCACTCACAGGCGCCTTATCACGTTGGATATTTTAAAAAGACAAGGAAATCAAGTCTTGAGTGAAGGCGACCTGTCACACTGTCTAGCTTTCATTTCAAGGCACAGGTACCAACACGCCGTTGAATTTGCTACATGCTGCACAGACTACTGCGGGTATTAGAGTAACGGCCCTTCAACAGCAAGTCTAGAGTGCCCTCCGGTGGCTGCAATAGGATAATCGCAAGTATTTAAAGTGCAGGATCTTCTCCCATACCAAATTTTTTCCACATTTTGTATTTCTGCTCTTCTTATCGAGGCTGAGTTTCTGCCCTGTTGATGCAGTGAACCAGAATTGGGCAAGACCTCACCATCATGCCCTGATGTTACGCAAAGTTAGACTAACGGCTTGGTTTCTCTTGACTCATAGAATCATAGAATCATGGATTGGAAAACACCTCTAAGATCATCAAGTCCAACCATCCACCCAGCACCACCATGACTACTAAACAATGTCCCAAAGTGCCACATCTACATGTTTTTTGAACACCTCCAGGGATGGGGACTCCACCACCTCCCTGGGCAGCCTGTTCCAATGCCTGACCACTCTTTCAGGAAAGAAATTTTTCCTAATATCTAATCTAAACCTCCCCTGGCACAACTTGAGGCCATTGCCTCTTATCCTATCACTAGTTACTTGGGAGAAGAGACCAAAACCTGCCTCACTACAGCCTCTTTTCAGGTAGTTGTAGAGAGCAATAGGGTCTCCCCTCAGACGATCCCTGTAGCTCATTGTTTCTCAGAAGTGACTTTCTTCACTCATTAACATAGCTGAAACTCCTGCCCAGGCTCACGGCTCAGCTGCTGCAGCATCCTTTTCTCTGGCTTTGAACAGCACAGTCTCATCCTCTTCTCATCCAGACAACTGCTACAGCGATCACGCCCTCAGACACTTCCCCAGTGTCGCTTATTTACTGCTGGGTCTGGCTCCCACCTTTACTAGATCCATACTGACAAACTGATGAATTCAGCTGTTTCTTTGGCTTGCACAAAGTAAGTTTGTTCTCATAGATCTTGCCTGATGACCACCCACAAACCCATCTCCTCAGCCTCCCTCAATTTTTTCCCTTTCTGTGCCTTTCACGGTGAGCCCAGGAACATACTTACAAGGTCTGTTATGTTGGTGACCCATCATCTGTATGCTCACCAATCTCTGCTTTCCTTCCCATGGCTGTTTGTATATCTTTTCTGTCCCTTGTTGTACATTCAGTCTCCAATCTGAGTCTGAGAAAGCTTCTCTTTTGAATCTGGAGGCATCTACATGTGTTATTGGGACACTACAAATCCTGGATAATAATAAGATCAACGGGAAATACTATTCCAGTTGATGACACCCTTTTGCATACAAACTGTCTTTTTTAACACTGTTTTTGACTAAGTAATCCCCGTGTTTCCTGCCAGGTGGAGCCATAACACAGTCTGTAAAGAAAGAAATGTGATTAAATCATGCCTTTGTAGTCTGCCAGGACAAAGCTCTACATTCGTCCTTCAGGGCTAATTTCGGCAGAGGAGACCTTAGTCTGCATTCCCGTATCTCCAGTTTGACATGTGCTTTATCTATGGTGCCTGTTAAGGGCTTGCTGTTAGGATCTGTTCCACTGTGTAAGGTTTGGCACTGTCCAAAACATTTGCATTAGGGCCAATACACACAGAGCCAAGGGCTGAATGCATCCCTCCGCCATTGCTGTCAAATTCCCTTCTCATGGCTGCACAACAGCATCCACTAGCAGTGAGTCCGTCCCTGTGGGCTCAGGACCAGCCTGGACCCTTTTCTCCCTTGAATTTTCACTGTCCCTTCTCTGTCTGGGCTGAGGGATGCACACAGCTGAAAAGGGAATGTAGCTTCCACCCAGTGGGTACAGGTATTGCACACCCATGCCTAAGTATGAATTCTTTATGCAGTAAATATGGCTAACACCATGCAGAATTATTCTCATCTTATCCAATTCTGTGTGAACATGCACCTGTATAAATACCCTAAATGCAAAGATAATAACAACTAGTTAAAAAAAAAATTCTGGTTGAGGATAAGACATTCAAAAGTATCAGAGATTACCTGTATATTCAGAAACAAAACAGGCCAGTGAAGCACAGACCAGCTGGTGTTCTACACCCACAGCTACGACCACATCTGAAATGCCTGCTGGGGACAGCTCCTGATCTGCCTTAGACCCCAAACACTGCCACAGCACAGTACCTGTCGGAGCATGCCTAAACCATGGCAAAGCCTGTACTAGCATTAAACAGTACAGTGACTACAGGTCTGCACTTGAATCTGACCTCTGGTTTCACTTAGCAAAGACGTAGTCTGAGTGATTTAAGAGACTACAGTCTATTTCCAGTTCTTGTTTGGACTGATTTTTTGTGGCTATCTAGAGACATAATGGATTTTGTGCAAGTGCCTGCTTGCTTAGCATTGTTTCAATCCATAAGACTGAAGTCTGTGCATCCTCATCTTCATAAAGGCTCTGAAATTGCTTACTGAAAATAGGGCTTAGGCTCCTGAATCACCTACTAGATTTTGAAAATTTCTCCACGAAAAGTAAACCTGTAACAATTTGAATTAAGATATATCCCATCACATATTAAATCATTTTTATTCAAAATACAATTTAATGTATGGCTGTGAAAGAACGGACAAGAAAACAGAGACTGGTTTGTATTGTGGTCCTGTGATAACTGCTCAAAGGACATCCCTTGAATATAGAGTTGAATACAAGTAAAAAAGAAGAAGAGTAAAGTCCTCTTGAAAAAAAAATAGTTGAAGTGGAAACATATATTTCAGTGAGTTATCACTAGGGGGTTTTTCTAGTATTTCTGTAAGAAGTTCAACCTCTGACTTGCTGAGTATGATCTTCAAAATTCTGCTTTCTACTGTGCTTTCGCAAATTAAAGTCTTTTCAAGGTAACACCCTTGAGGTGGCCTGTAATCAACTTGGTTTCTGGAGATAACAGTATCAGTTAAATAATTTCACAAAGAAATATACGCTTTTGTATTATATAGCAAAAAAGACTACAGAAAGGGTGGGACAAAATAAAAAGACAATTTAGATTTTGACTTTGGAGTAAAAAAGTAAAGAAAATCTTAATACAGGAGAAATGATTCAGACAGTGCAATAACTACACAGAAACCAATTCACGTGTACACTTGCTATACAAGCATTAGCTCAGGAATGAACATTTCTCCTCACCTTTAGAACAAGCAGGATCTAAGTCTTTGCCACTTGTACCAGAATCACACCTCAAAAACCCTATTGATTTCAAAAGCATTTTTCTCTTTGCAGGGGCTGAGCCAAAGTTTGTTGGACTCAGTAAATAGAAACACATGTGCTTTAATTGCATTTGGATCAAAATTTTGCACCAATTTATTTTATATAGGATGAGAAACCAATTCGCTTCTTCAATTCCCCAACTATGCAATAACTCTCTTCCACCTCACTATGTACTAGAGGTTGATTTTCCCTTATCTGTGCATTTTCTGTGGTTCATGCTCTCACTCACTACTCTGAGTTAGCCCGCATCTTTTGGAATTTCACTGATCGCTCACCTACTCACAGCTCTATCCCAGAAGTCCATTTCTATGTGAAAAATGGGAGTAGCCCCCTGGGTCTTCAACAGGTCCTATTTTTTGTTGCCAAAAATGCATCAACAGAGGAAGATGAGAGCAGTGACATCACTTGCTAAAATCCACTAGGATAAAAAGTCTACTGATATGCAACTATAAAGTTATTACAGCAATCCCAAAGGCCCAAACCCTACCATGCATGATACAGGGAAATCTTTGCCAGCTTGCACAGCTAATTTACTAGAAACAAGGACTAAGGGTCTGATGCAAAGGTCCGCTTGAGTAAACAGTGCCTCTTCCAATTATTTCAGTGGGCTTTGGATCCCATCCTAAGACAGCATGACCACCAAGAACAGCTGGGCAGGTGTGATCCTGTTATGCTTGGCCAAGGGAGTTGTGTCGAGAGTCATCACTCAGTGTGGCATGATGGATGGAACGGGGGAACGAAAAATTCATTTCAGTCACCCTTTGGCAAAGTCCTCAGACAGCTGTTTAAATTTGTGTCCACCCATTGCTGCAGAACAATTCCTGTAGGCTTGTGCTTCCTCTCCTAACAATCAATAGGATGTATGAAGATAAAGGTAGCATGGCCAAGTGGGTGAGTGAAGCAGCCTTTCACCTCTGAAAATGTGATTTTACATCCTGTTGCTTGTCTCGTGATAATGATATCGGTGTTCTCTTCCCAGTTCACAGAGGACATTTATTCACATCATCAGCACCAGATGCTGTCTCAGATATGTGACGTCTCCCACTGGAGACAATAAGAGATTTACATTTATATCAAATGTCACAGGAGTAGATTGTCAGGGTTGTTTCATGTAGACTACAAGAGAATGTGGCTCCATAAAAGTTCTTATAACACCATCATTGTCCTCTCGGCACCTTCTGCTTTTGCAACAGTGTGGGATTCATCTCACCTGACCTAGATTCTTATCTTGGCTGTGTCTGAACTGCAGAGAGGAGGTGCCTATCTCTTTCTTTCTGATAAAAAAGTCTAAACAATTAGCTCAGACTTGATACTTTTCTTCTAGACAGCTGACATCAAGAGAAACGGATCACATTAAATTAGTAAAATCAGCACTGTTAGATAAGAATACTGCAAGAAACGTCTTCACCATATAATTTATTCTTCTGAGGTTGCTTAGGTCTTCATTGCCAGGAATGATAACTTGACACAAGTATACATGTTAAGAAATCAAAATTAAACAAAACAACAAAAAAAGAAAAAAAACAACAGAAACAGAGTTGGAAGTGCTAAGGATATCTCTCTTCAACTGCTGTATAAACTCTCTGGCACAAAACTTTTAAAAAATCGATTCAACAGTTACTTAAAATATTTCCAGTGCCTTCTGCGTGACTTTGATTTGACAACAATCACCCTGGACTAAGCCCTGATCCCAGATAATCATGAAGCCTTTTATTCCCTCACCTTTTATTTGTATCCAGATATAACCAGGACGTGGCAAATTAAGGCTAATCTTTCTAAAATAAAAGCAAATAGTCACTAACTTAGCAACACCCCACAAATGTAAGCTTTTCTCTTTTTTCCGCTTGTCTTATTAAATTTGCAGCTTAGCAGAGTGCTGGATATGTAGATCTCGCACAAAGACATACAGTGTGACTGTGTTAACATGATGTGGGAACCCTGGCCAAGATTTTAAAAAGCTGGTGCCAGAAGTTAGGCTCCTGAATATACGTCCAATTTGCCAAAATGCATAGTGCTTCACAACATCCAGTGAAGTCAGTAAGAGCTGCTGGATCTAACACCTATTAAAATTGTGACAATTATTTGGTAACCTAGCTATAAGGTATGTGAAAAAACATCCTTTACGTTTAATGATGCATCTTTAGTTCAGCAGTGCGGTTGTCTCATTACAGTTTTAAAACAGAATGCTGTTCCCTGTGAGCTTCAAAAGGGTTTCTATTTCAAGTGTCATGAAAATCTCAGTTTAAAAGCAGCTTGTCACCTTGAGCCTTAGACCCACTTAAGAATGAGACTCAGACACCCATAGGCTTGATACACAACAAGGACTTGATAATTTTGAATGCAGTAGGCATCTGCTTGGCGGATTTCACAGTCTCCAGGCTGGGTTATTTTATGCATTTCACAAGAAGAACTAAGCACCACACCAGCAAGTCACTCTCTTGGGAGCATATGAAGTAGCCAGTGTGAAATATTGAGAAGTGAAATATTCCTTAAATCTCTTCCATATCAGGGAATTAGATGTCTTAGTCTGGGCTTCCCTCCTAGGGCAGGTGACCCTCCATTCCAGGTGCATGGACCAGAGCCATCCTGGGGGCTCCTCTCTCATTCCTGTTAAAGGTGTTTCACTTTTTATGGGATAACTACCTCTCAGCTTAGCCCAAAGTAGCAAGAATGTTGCTCATATGTTAACCAGAAAGGGTTTTCCTCTGAAAAGCTCTCTGTTTCATGTTTAGTACAGTAGGAACTAAAGCACCAGACTTTCCATCACAGGAAATGAATTAACCACATGGTCTTTTTCTCTCAAGGTCTCAGTGAAAGAATATTTAACTAGCATGGAGATATGGCCTTGTAGTCAGCGTTTTCCTACGACGTAAAGTCTTCCAAGCTCTAAATAAGTTCCTTTATCAGTGATCCATCAAGCAAAAAGCAAATGAGCAGAAGAACTACCTTCAACTAATCACTTCTGTGTTAAATGGGGACCTGCCACACACCCAACACATTGAATCTTCTTTGTAGAGTTTATAAAGAAATGCAAAGTCTGAGTGCTTAGGGGTTAAGATGTAACACTGACGACTGGTGTGAGCTCCCAAGATACCTAAAAGTGCATTAGCAAATGGGGTACTTATAAATTTATGGTCTTCTGTGGATTAGGTGACTCTCAGGGCTTAGGCATGTAAGTGCCTTTGGAGATTCAACCATCAGCCATTCTGAAGATGAAACTTGGGTTCCCGAGTGGCCTAAATAACATGTGGCTTCTTCTCTGTAGTCTGATCAGAGCTGCACAATACATTTTGCATTTGGACATGCCTGCAAAAAATTGTAGTGCTCCTCTACAGGATGGATGGGTTGTGCCAGAAGGACTGGACACTCATCAGGGACACTTTCACACTAACATTGCAGCTACTCAAACCAAGCCTGGAACAGGGCAGGGGAGAGGAGAATGAGTCAGGTTCTGCAGAAGGCAAACAAACAGTGCAAATTTTAAATGGAATCAACCTCACTCCACCACCACCACAAAAAGCACAACGCAAACAAGTTAAAAAATCCTTACAAATAGATTGAAGTGTTCATTTTCTTTTAAGAAAGACTTTGCAACCACAGGATGTGCAAGATTAGTTCTATGCTGTTCCAGTGTTTATCTTGAGCAGTTTGTATTGCTTTTCTATTTAACACACCTGTGTTGTTGATAGAAAAGGCTGACATAAGAGAGCATTAATCTGAGGAGAACTGGGATGAGACCAGCTAGGTGGGTGAACTTGACTTTGACGGTGGCACTTTGCATTTCTCTGTTGACCTCTGCAAGCGGGGAAGGTGTCTGAGCTCATAGCATTTCGAAAGGCTTCTATGAATTGAGAGGTGATTCATGTTGGGGAAAACAGGTTGGTAGGTAAGAGGAGGTGGAGGAGGCTTTCTGAGTGAAATAAACCCATAAAGTGAAACATTCCACTTAATTAAACAGCCCCTTTTACAGTGGGGAGATCAAAGGACAGAGGTATTGGAGAAGCAAAGAATGCAGTCTATTCCATAAAAGATCAGGTGAAAGAGGAAGATAAGTCTAAAAATAACAAGGGAAACCTGTGCAACCCTCAATGTTTTATGAACACTCTTATTAAAGCAACAAAACTAACCAGACGGGAGGACGGGGGAGGCTTTTTGGCAGACAGTATTTCTCTGTGGCTCAGCCAAGTCCCAATGGGATGGACAGCACATCTCAATCAGCCCGTGCACTGGATTAGCAGAAGAAATAATGGAAGGGGTTTCACTGAAGAAAGGGAGAAAAAGCAATGGAGCAAGAAAAAGATGAAAAAGAACACAGGAGAATCTGAGAGCTTGTAAGGGAACTTGTTTTAAGAAAATTATACAAAAAATTCAGGAGCTTTGGGCCATATCCAGATCTGGAGCAGAAAGAGGTGAGACATTAAACTCTTCAAATGGAGAAAAGCAATGTACAGAGCTGTTTCTTCTTGTAGCTAAGAAGTGACTCAGACCACAAGAATCTTACTTTGCTGATTCAGAGCTTTGTTTTGAACCTTTGGCAAATCAGTCAGAAAAATATCTAGGTCTATCAAAAATGCATGGTATTGCCTTGGACAGCAGTTAAGAGTCCTAAATTCTGCAGTAGATCAGACTGACAGTTAATCTGCATCTTTCAACACTGACATTCCTCTAAAAATCTGACCTCAATGACATCTATTCACCATCAATGAAATGAGGATGATTCCTGTGTATCTCCTCAGAACTGCCAAATGGGCACCATGAGTTGCTGTGATACTGCAGTGGTTACTGCTAAATAAATAAGCTAGAAATATTTTTTCATTCCAATTCACTGAAAATAGAATTCAAATGTCTTCTGTGATTACTGGGAAGGCATTAGGAAAACTCTTTTTCAGAGTAAAGAACACACTTTAAAGAAAGTCCTTGATGATTTCATTATCAATGGACAATTTCCTGCATGAAACCCTAAGAGACTGGAAGAAAAACAGATTTGTTCTCTGGGGACAGCTGCAGATATGCTAGTCCAATTTTCAAACAGCTAAAGAAGACAGACCAAAAGCTCCCTTGGCTTTCAAACCACCCTTTGTGCCAAGGCTGCCTGCTACAAGTTTTTTCTGTCTCTTTTATTTTTCAGTTTCCAAATTGAAAGAGATTCGAAGCCTTGTCTCTGTTTAATTCCCATTATTTCCACTTGCTCTTTAATACCACTGGGAGACGTTAGACTAAAAAACCATAGGTTTCGCAGCATCAATGGTGTGGAGCGTGCCTGACCCCCAGTCCCCATGTCCGGGGGTCTTCCCAGGACACCAGAGGGCAGGCGAACCCCACGGCAGCACCCGTGCCCCAGGCACGCAGGGGCTCCCGCTGCCCGCATGCCGCTTTGGCATAGCGAAGGCGTGACATCATGGGCTTGTTGGGAGTTTATCTCCGACACAAATTGCCACAGGAAGCGTTTTGTCAAAATTTCAATATCAAAGTGGTCACAGCCTCTATAGTGAACAGCTTTATTTACTTAGGAGATAAAGACAGCTAGGCAGAAAGTTAAATTGGGGTAAGCAGTCTCCTGCTTCTGTATAAATGCTGAGAGGAAGTAAATGCCTCTCTCAAAGACAAACATCAAAGGAAATGCATTTCCCAGTATAGTCATTTTTAGACTTTGCCAGTAACTTAAAATATAGGAAAAATAAAATCAGGGCAGTCCTGGCTATGCTAACTGTAGGCAACACTTAAGTAGTGCTTAAATTTCAAAAATGTTCTAGTAACTTAAAAAAGGATAAATTATCCCTCTTTGGCTTTGTTCTGAGCATTCCTGAACCACCTCATAGTTGGCAAGAATTAATGACATTAATCTTTAAGGAAGATCATTTCAGCATTCTCACTGCAGTGTTCTGCAGGGGTGTAGCACACTGCTTCTTTTCCTTGCCTTTGAGCACTGCGCTGCTTTTGCAGATCCCAGTCTAAATCTCTTCATATTCAGAGGACTGGCATAGCCCTTTATAAGATTACAGCATGGCATGAATCCACTTCTTTGGATACTCTATATTAAACTACTGAGCCTGAAGTATGTTGCAGTACAGCTCACTAAAGTAAAAGATGAACCGTGCAGCAATATGTTTACCTTCTCTACACAGCAAATATTACAGACAACTTTCTTTTGAAAGCTTTCTTCAGTAAAATCCACTTCTCAGTCCTTGGTCAGACAAACTCCTACAGAAAGCCACTGAGTATGGGGATCCTAAGGATTTTTATGAGACCATTTTCTCACAGCTGTTATCAGGTGCTTAAAGGAAGCAGTCGGAGAGTTAAGGGGTGGCTTATGGAAAATACATTTATCTTTAAACTTTACAACTTTTAAAATACTTGCAAGTATGGGTATTCAAATCAATGATAAAGATCAGCATTGACATGCTTCAGCATGACATGTTTCCTTCCTTGCGAATCCCAGCTCAACCATGTGATGGCTAATACACTGAAAAATGCAATGAGCTTATGACCCATCTATCTGTGCAGAGTGTTCCTCCTTATGGGGCACTCTGAGTTTTTCAAGAGAGTTATTTTAATCTCTTTAGATGCCATGGGACAAGCTATTGTTCTCACTGGCACCATTTTTGTACTTAAAACTAAAGGCATCTGCACTTCTTAACCAGCAAGGCAGTTGCACATACTTTAAAAAAAAAAAAAAAATAGTAATCTTCTTTTCTGGAGGCACTATATACTCTGCATGAGAAAGAGATGCGTAAGCCTACAATGCCTAAATTGTCTAAATAAGGAGCGAATATGCTCCAGCAGCACAGATCCTAGGCGGGCCAAATCAGTCTCCGGAGCTGCCTTAGTCTTTACAGAGAGAGCTGCACTCTGCGACTTGCCTGCGGTTGAGAGGAGGAAAAGAGAGCTCAGGGCCTGACCTGCTGAATCCTGAACAACCGAATGTAGCAAACAACACGGGCTTGGACCATGCAGTTGAGTCCGTTGGAAGAATGATGAAGAAAACACAGACACAAGGAAGTGTGTGAAAAGAAGAGCTAAATAGCTATGTAATGTGGCTTGAAGCAAAGGTAATACTAGTGCTGATGTCAGAGAACTAGTGCCAAAACACCCTGATGGCTTCGAGGCAAGGCAGCAGCAGCAGTCCAACCTCAGTAACTCAGTGCTTGGCTGGATTTATGCAGCTACCCAGTACTAGTTCACTTAATATCTGACCAAGATAATGTAACCTATCCTTGATATCTATCTTACTCCTAAATCATTGTTTTTTTACATTCTACGTATGAAGAGTTGCTCAAAGTTGTGATGACTTTTTTTTAATGTAGCTGCATTTTTTTGGAATTGTCATTTTTGCCTCAGTTGTAATGTAGGTCCTTGCTTTTTCAAATTTAATACCAAGACAGAAGTGGGGGAAGATTTCTTTAATAACAGTTTCAAAATTTTCCTCTTTTGTTTTGGCCCAATTGTTACATCTGAAGTCTGAGATTGGGATTTAGAAATGTTTCCAGATATTAAAGTTCTCTTTTCTTCCAGCAACTCCTTATTTTACCTCAAAACACAACACATGCACAAACACACATAATAGAACGAATGACTGTATCCCCAGGAACAAGATTTTGACAGACACAAAGATAACAGAAATAGAAGACTACAAATAAAATACCTCATCATAACTTAATACTCCATAAAGAAATGTTTTTGGCTTTTTATGAAGTGTTGATGCCTTAGAGGTGAGCTCAACAGATAGAAATACAGCTGTACAGTAGGAGACCACAATATGAGAGACAATCAGGAAATAGACAGTCTGGACACAATGTTATCTCAGAGACATGGAAAAAAGTATACTTTTATTTATAAACATGCAGAGGGTAGGCAGAAGTCTGAGGTGTCAACACAAGAGAAAGAGTTGAGAGGATAATTTGAAACATCCTGAGTGGGAAATATAAATTACCAATCTAGGGGGGTGGTGTGTGAAGTATGATTGCTTTTGAGTAAAAACAGAAGTATGTAATTAAGGAGACACTTACTGTACCAGGTCTGGGATATGGGATGCGACCTTCAAATTGTACCCACCGATGATCCACACTCTCTTTGTGAGCGTAAGGGCCATTGAAAACAGCTCTGATATCGGCCATGCTGTACACACAAACTGCAGAGCCCTTGAAGACAGAACTGAAAAAATAAGACAGATTGACATATATACTGTAAACACGTCTTCAGTGCATTCCTCATGCAGTGAGTTAATTAGTTCTGCAGAGTCTGATGGGTATTGGATCAGTCCTACATATGAGAGCTGATGTAAGTGGTGCTAAATAACAGACAACAAGTACAGGTCTCCTAACTACAGATTTTTATTATCACTGTCATTACAGTTAAAAGCTTGGGTCAGTTGAAACCCGGACTTAGCCTTCAGAACCACTTGATAGACTGTCATTTTTTCTAGTGGCTGACAGTTTCCAGCGATCATTTATTAGCTATTATAATTAGAAATTTTTTGCAAATGTAGAACATTCCTTTACATTGTGTTTACATCTGGAAATTGTATTATAGTGATATTACAGGTGTCGTGCCTGAGAATTACAAGTTGTATTGAACAGATAACAAAAAGAGAAAGAAATAAACATTTATTTGTTTTTCTATGTATTTTTCCTCTTTTTTTTTCTACTTGTTTTAAAAAAAAGAAAATCTAGAATGTTCAGTTTTCTGAAGAACACCATGCCAGGTTGTCAAGTGGAATGTACTTTAGTTATTTCATATGCCATTTCATTCATTGTGCAATATTTCATTCAATATTAAATATTTTATGGGATTATATATTCTATGGAGCCACTGCAGTGAATGCTTCTGAGTTAAGGAGTGCCTTGGCAGTTACTCATGGTACTCAAACTCTTCATCATTTGGCTAGTCCTTACTATTTACACTTAATTCAAATGTTCTGGAGACAAAAGAAAGAATTATTTATTTTATTTCTGATGATTCTATATAGAGCACCTCACTATTGCACCTGTGAAGGGCATAAGTTAGTTAATCTATCCCCCTGAGGTAAAGGTGGGTTGCTCTTGCATCCACTCCTGTCCATACAAACACTGAACTGTCACTCTGAAGCACAATGGGTTTTGATCCTAAGAAAAAGCTGATGTCAAGTTGCTGCTTACAGAAATAATGCTTCATGGAGATTATTTGTCTTAAATAGTAACTATTGGTTGCTAAATAAATACTATTAAAATTTGTAAATTCAGCTAGACAAGATAGAAATAAATTAGAATGCTTTTGATTGGTAAATTTTCATTATCATGACTAGCACTCTCAAAACTGAGGCACACAAAGGTCAATGGACATAATTTATATTTCTATTCCTGAAAATATTGTCCTTAGTAACTCCAGTTCCAATATTGCAGGCAATTTTCTCACTGCTCTTAGGAATCAGGATTTAGTAAGGGAAGGGTTTGATAAAAGGCTTGACTAAGATCTTTAGCATTGGCTTCCAGAGATAAATGTGACCTAATGCATACCTTGTTGTAGTGAAGACTCCATATACAAGTGGGTTTCTCTCGTCTCTTGTAGAAAGTAAGAATATATCTTCTGCAACAGGAAAAATATTTTTTTATTTAAACATCCATCAAACATTTCTGCATTTAGCATTTATAATTTAGAAATTTTTAAATATATAAAAAAGCTTCATTTTTGTCTGAGTTTTAATTTCTGCCATGTGAATTTGTGCTAATGTTGTGAAGTTTGTCCATTTGCAAATAGGTTTGTTTTTTTTTTTTATACAGAATCAACTTTTCACTTTCCAGCTTTTGGAGTGAAAGATAAAAACCTCATATTTCTGATCAGACTAATTCCAGTTATATTCAGGGACTTCTGATAAAATACAGAAATTTTGCCTGCACTGTTTCCAAGATGAGTATAATCAGAACAAGGCATAGTGTTTCTACAAAGCAGTAAAAAACCAAGCAAAACTGATGTAAAAATAAACTATTAAAGATAACTCAACTCACGCAGCTCATCGAAATGTGTGTCTGCTCCTTCAGGACCAGGTATCGAGCACACAAGCCTGGCTTTCAGAAAAGTAGTCCACTTGTTTATTAGGCTCCTTTGGCCTCCCATATCATTCTAATAAAAATAAAATTAAAAAACTTAAATATTTAAAAAATAAGAAGAGTTTTAACATATGTTATTTGAAGGTAGCACAGAATTAACTGTAGTGCAGTCTGATTTCATAGTTTGATCTTACAACTACTATGGTAAAAAATATGGCTTTTTTCTTTTTTTTTTTTTTTTTT
>Ga0065711_1031121_pt1 | contig 30506 bp, 22 predicted proteins | sample Hoacrofraction12_FD_59098 | JGI IMG/M metagenome (GOLD analysis project Ga0065711, IMG submission 59098) | Hoatzin crop microbial communities from Cojedes, Venezuela - Epithelial fraction 12 v2 (version 2) | ecosystem: Host-associated > Birds > Digestive system > Esophagus > Crop | place... | reverse complement strand
AGGGGTAATGGTTTTAAACTAAAACAGGGTAGGTTTAGGCTGGATATAAGGAAGAAATTCTTTACAATGAGGGTTGTGAAACACTGGAACGGGTTGCCCAGAGAGGTAGTAGAGGCCCCATCCCTGGAAACATTCAAGACCAGGTTGGACAGGGCTCTGAGCAACCTGATCTAGTTAGCTGTGTCCCTGCTCACTGCGGGGGGGTTGGACTAGATGACCTCTAGGGGTCCCTTCCAACCCAAAACTTTCTATGATTCTATGATTCTCTCTTTTGCACTTTTTAAAGACTCACTTCTAGTCTTCCTGTTGTCACAGACCTCTCCTAATCACTATGACTTGTCAGAGGCAACACACTATGAAGTCACACAAGCCATTTCTTTCAACACTCTTGAGAAAATCTCATCCAGCCCCATAGATCTGAATATATCCAGGGTCTCCAAGTAGTGCCTACTGGTTTTTTTCCCCACTGTTGCCTGTCCCTCCAGTCTCCAAATTGTGCTGATATACACAGTGGTCTGGGAGCAAGTTTTGCTTGTGAAAGCCAAAGTGAAAAAGTTATTTGAATTTCTCAGCCTTCTCCATATCATCCAACACTAACTTGTCTCCTCCAACAGACCCACATGCACTTTTGCAACTAGTGTACTGGTAGAATTCTTGGTATCTTTAAGATCAGCTCCAGGGCTTTGACTTTCCTGATTTTGCATGTACATACCCAAGCAGTGGTTTCATACAACCCCTTTGCTGTCAGCCCTTGTATTAGCACCTGGTATACTCCTTTTTTGCGCTGTAGTTCATCAAGAAACTCCCCACTTCACCATGCTGGCCTTTTGGTGCAACACCCAGTCTTTCCCGTGAAACACAATGGTTTGTTCCTGAGCTCTCTCTATTTTTCCTTTGAAAATCAGCCTTCCCCCCACTCATGACACTTTCCAAGGAGTGCTACCTAGCAAATCCCTCACTGAGCTGAAGTCCATTCTCCTAAAATCCAGTCCTGACTCTACCACTCACATTCCTATCTCTCCTCTGGATCCTGAACTCCACCATCTTGTGGTCACCGAAGCTGCCATCCATGGCCACATTTGAGCCCAACTATTCCCCATCCTGTGAACAGCACATCAAGACAGCATTGCCCCGGTGGACAGTTTCACAATGTACATTATGGAAGCATCATTAGCACTCTAGGATTTGCCTGAATTGCCTGCACAATGCCAAGTTGCCTTTCTGACAGACACCTGGATCATTGAAATCCCCTCTGTGAGCTCACCTACATGTTCTCCAGAAGTTCAGGAACTAGAAAGGTTTCCAAACTTTTATCCTGGATGCTAAGATATGGAACCACTTTTAAAACATACTGGTTTTTAATAACCTAATCTGTTTGTTATCTAAACAAACACACCCTACCTCCATGGGTAGAATGAAATCAGTTCTATACCTGGCTGCTTCTGTCTGCTGATACTGTCTGAAGAAATGGGATTTCCTGCTATGTCTGCAAAGCTCCTATTTGCACAATGAAGAAGAATGACAAAGATGAGCCATAGCACAGGCAGGGGAAGTGTTTGTTTATTTTTAGAGCAAAGCTAGAGTATAGAGACCTATGAAGGTGTAACACTGACATCTCACTGCACTGCAACTTTTGGAGCCTTGCACATTCTGTAGTCATTTCCACTTGCATAAAGTTAACAGAATAAAGTTAAAAAGCTGGCAAACCCAAAACATCATTTCAGTTGTTTATTCATTTTTGTTTCCCTCTGATTTCAAGCACTGAGGTCGTGCATAATCAGGCCTCCTATACTGTATTAAATCACATTCTTAAAAGGATATATATACAAATGTATGCACTTACTTGTAATGAATACAAGAAAAAAGATCTCTGGCGTAAAAAGGAACAAGAACTTACCCTCTCTTGGAAGAGGAAGGTCATAATCATCCAGGCCTAGTGTGCTTGGTGGGATCATAAACTAGATACATTAGGGAGGTTGTTCTGTCAGGGAACTGATTTTTAGCAGTATCTGGAAGTATCAGTGTCCTGGCAGTGTCCGTGTCCTACTGTCTGAGTAGTTCAGTCTTTCATTTCCCATTATCTGTAAAGATACAAAATGCATATTTCTGGTGAGCTTCTCAAATAACTACCTGGCTGTACTTCTCTCTGCCCTATCGTCCTCACCCCTCCCAAAAGCATATGCCTTAGCCAGAAATATAGAAATAGAAATAGAAATAAGGGCTCTGCCTCTGCTTCTTTCTACTCAAACAGTTACTTTTTCATTACAAATAAACTCCTTTTGTCCTGCTCGTATCCTGCATCTCAGATTGGGAAAATCAGAATCCCGTTAACCTTGCAAGCAGCATCTCCCGCAGCCTTAACGGCTTTTCAGATCCTCCTCCTGTCTCTTAAATCACACCCAGTGCCTTCAACAGAGCTGTGTTTGTTGGCCTCCTTCCTTATCTTACACACACACAGCATTTCTGAAGCTCCTTTCAAATGGACTTTTGAGGTTCTCTTCAGCAGTCTAAGTATCAAGTTATCCATTAACACTCTCTGCTGAGGTCGAAGTACCCAGTGGTTTTACTTAGTGCCAGTTCTCCAGCCTCTCTCCCTAACCAGGATGTTTATTTTCCATAAGACTCTTACAAGTTTAATCTCCTCACTGTAATTTGCATTTGTCTAGAGAACATAAATTCCCTCCTGCTGGCACCCACTAGCCTCCAACAAGGTAAGCTGTTGTTACAGGGTGTCTCGCTCCCACGCAAAGCCAAAACCTCATCTCCTGAGACCCCTTTGGCGTTCACACTATGCTGGCCCGAGGACCATATCAATGTGGGTGTATTTTGCAGGGCCTTGAGGGTGCTCAGTCTGAAGAAATTGTCAGCACCAGTTAGTATAGCCTGCTTGAGCCAGCTGTTCGTGATTTTTGCCAAGTGACTTTAGCAAGATTTACTGCTTTTCGCAGGATTTTTATCAGGACTTATCGATGATTTGGATTAGCCCTGATTTGAGCTCTCAGACACCGGTGCAGACGTATCCATGCAATCCCTCCTGCACAGGAGGAACCAGCCCCTGCACCCAAAGCCTGTCCCTGTTTGGAGGGGCAACCTTCTCCACCAGTGGGAACCGCTGGTTTCTGGGGCTGCGCTTGGAACAGTGGCAGCAGCCACCATCCCCTGACAGGCGTGTTATGCCCTGTCCAGAGACGATAACGCTGCCTCCAAGGCCTCAGCTCTTCAGCTCGCACGGGAACAGCAGATGCTTCTATTTCATTTCCCCGAGTAGATGCCAAGAGCTGGAAAGGGAGTCTCTGTTGCTGTTACACTTTGTATACACTGTGCTAGCAAGAGCACTTCTTGTTAGCATGACTGCACCGACGCTACGGCTGTTGCTGGCATGAATCTTCTGTATTAAAACACATGCCTCTACCCCAGCCAACATTCCTGTTGCAGCCAACATTCCTAGCGTAAGCCTAGCCGGAGCTCTCAGCCGGCTGTCATCCTACACAACCAGCAGTCCCTGTCTGCTCTCCAGTGAGAGGTCTGTCCTGGAGCATGATGTTCTACCAATGGCTCATCAGCAATACTTACCCAGGCATGGAAATCATTCTGAGCTTTTTCATCTTTCAGCCTAAAGAAATTATCTCAGAGTAATGGTAGATTTACACTCATTACATTGCTACCATTCCCATAATTCCTGCCTCACCAGCAACTTTTCCTGGACCTCAGAGAGAACAGAAAATTCCAAAGATAGTCAGATTTAAAGCAAAACCACTACAAAATACCCATCTTCAGCCAAACAACAGAGGTTTGGCAGCACCCGTCACAGTCTAGCCAGCTTCCAGCTACATATGAGCATGCTTACGAGAAAGAGTCACGCTGAGAGACAGCTACTGTCACATATAGCTAAGGAAAATGAAATGCAGGGAAAAGCTCTGCTTCTCACCTCCCACTGATTCCCCCCCAATAAATTCTTCCAGAAAATTAATTAAAGTTTGTTGTGTCTTGAATTCTATATTTGGCTGCAATTCTTTGTGCTTACATATTCTATAAGTGCCACAGGGAAGAAAAGTGTTATAAATTGTTACATGTTATGTTGCAGGAAACCTTTCTTCCCAAGGCCATAAAAATTATACTCACTTCAGCTTCATCAAGCTATCTCCTAGGGCTTGCCTTAACAGCAAACCTTCCTGAGGTTAAGCAAATGTTGTAACAAGGTGAAATATGTGGTGCAGTGGTGGTTGTGGACAGTCAGAGTGAACAAGTCCAGCTATCTCAAGTTCAGGGGCACCCCTCTGAGGGGTGTCCACCTCAGAGGACAAGGACAAAGAGAAAGATCAGTCAAAGAGTGGCAACCCCTGGTACAATGAGGCAGGGGTAGGAAAGATTGGGGACTACATGTGTTAGAAGGTCTCTAGCTGCTCCACTTGTGATGGCCAGATGAGGCCTCAATGTCGGTCTTCTCCAAATGGAGAGGGTAATTCTGGTGGCAAGGCTTCGCATCAGGTGAAGGAGAACCGGGAGATTTGCTCTGGGGATTCAGCTTGAGCTGTGATTTATGACTGTCACGTCACTGCCTAAGGGCTACCACCGAGCTCACAGGCACCAGCAAACTGTTGCATGAGCCCGTAGGAAGACCTTGTGTTGAAGAGGAAGCACAGGTGCTGAATGGCAACGATGGCCAAGGAAAATGGAAGAGAACCCGTCCATTTAACGCTCAGAGTATAAGACAATAACTTACAATTTTGCTTTACAACCCTTGAGTCTTTCAGCTTTTTTTTTCATAGCCCCTTAGTCCCTGCCCAGTGATAGTTTGCGTAATGATGTTCACCTAATTCTGGCTGGGATTTAGCTTTTTTCCACAAAAACTTGACATGTGGGCAGTTGTGCTTGGAGCAGAGCCTCCAGCAGCATCTTTTGCAGAGGCAGAGAGACCTAAAGCCGCAAAGAGAGCTGCTGCAGTGGTGACCAGCCTTCAGCTGGCTGCCTCCCAGAGACAGATTTACAGTCCTTGACTATGCCAGCGTTGAAGGATAAGAGGCAGAAATCCAAGCTAGAGAAAAGGAAATGCTTAAAGGAAGGGTGTAATATAACCTAATGCTCCCCACTCCTCACGGACGTGGATGTCTTCCCTCAGGCTCCTGGAGCCAGACTGCCAGCCTGAGTCCCCCAGCTCGCTGTCTGGGCAGGGGTGCTCACCCCTCTCTCAGACACACCTATGCCTGTGCATTGCATCAGGGACGGTCTGTCCTCTTTCCAAAGCACAGCCAAGGAACTCGAGCACTCAGCTCTGACCTACCTTCCATTTCCTTTGCACCTACTGCATGCATCTGGTACCTCATCTGCCCGTTCTTGGAAGAACCCGCTGGCTGCCAGTGCTCCAAGGTCTCCTGAACATAGAGGTGCCTGTGGCTTGCTCAGCTACCACTAGGACCCTGGGCCACCTGGCCCTCCGGGAAAATTGGTTCCTATTCACCATTCTCATCCTCAACATGTTTCACAATTTCTTTCATTACAGAATCAAAGAATAGTAGGAGTTGGAAGGGGCCTCTGGGGATCATCTAGTCCAATCCCCCTGCCAAAGCAGGGTCACCTACAGCAGGCTGCACAGGACCTTGTCCAGGTGGGTCTTGAATATCTGCAGAGAAGGAGACTCCACAACCTCCCTGGGCAGCCTGTTCCAGTGCTCTGTCACCCTCGGAGGGAAGAAGTTCTTCCTCATGTTCAGCTGGAACTTCCTGTGCTTCAGTTTGTGCTCATTGCCCCTTGTCCTGTCGCTGGGCTCCACTGAATAGAGTCTGGCCCCATCCTCTTGACACCCACCCTTAAGATATTTATAAGCATTTATTAGGTCCCCTCTCAGCCTTCTCCAGGCTGAACAAGCCCAGCTCCCGCAGCCTTTCCTCGTAGGAGAGATGCTCCAGTCCCCTCATCATCTTCATAGCCTCCCCTGGACTCTCTCCAGAAGTTCCTGTTCTTTCTTAGACTGGGGAGCCCAGAACAGGATGCTGTAGTCCAGATGCAGCCTCACTAGGGCAGAGTAGAGGGAGAGGAGAACCTCCCTTGACCTGCTAACTGAGCATGGTCAAGGAAAGGGACAGGGGATACGGGGATGGGAAATACCTGAGAGGAGGCAGAGCAGATACATGGGAGGACACTGCTGCTGGGAAGGAGATGCTATGTGCCAGAGGAGATACGTCAGAGGGATCACGGCTATGTGTGACCCACACTGGGGCAAGGACAGCCCTGCAGCCTGTGGACAGACGAAAACAAGTAAGAAGGGAGGAGCAGCTGAAAGAAACCCTTATGTGCAGACCCACCAGCCAGCACTGCCCATCGCCTTACCAGAGGAGCTGGGACGGACTGGTGGAAACAAGGGAAGCTGAGGTTCAGGAGGTGTCCGGCTTAAGTTGAGTCTGGGGAGTGGGGAGGAAAGGTGTTTCCCTAAGTGTGTGTTTAATTGTCTTCTTTTACTCAATATCCAAATCAGTAATTAAAATTTTATGTTAATTTGCCAAAAAATTAAATGAAGGAAAATTCCCCAAGTCAAGACAGTCTTGCCAGCAGCACTCATTGAAAACTGCTTTTTTTGTTAAACAGTAGTTTACAGCTAGTCCCACTGGTCTATCTGGGATTCCCAAGTCCTTTGATGAGAGACCATGGTCTGCAAACACTGCCCTTATACTAGAGATAGACTCGAAAAACAGCTACAGGCCCCTTCTATGTCTCAATTCCTCCAAAAATCCCTTTACCCCTTTTTTCTAGTTCTGTTCTCTGCAGATTTTTGAGTTTCTAAGTCCACAAATATTCCTCTTGAAATGTATAGTTCATTTTCTCCGATACTGTACACTGCCTCAATCTTCACAGCTTGGTGCATAGAATGGAGTCAGCTAAGCCAGGTTTCATTTAAGAGCAGCCTACGCACACACACACACACATTCTCAGGTCTTTTCCTATTCTTTTTTTTAAGAAAAAAGCTACCCAGCTGTTGGACAGGTCAAAACCCATCACCTCCAATGGACATCTTTGCATGTTAAAGCTTGGTCCTTTCTACGTGTTCACTCCTCCAGTGACCTCCCTTGTTGCAGAGCAATGGAGGTAGAACCTATCTCACCAGCTAGGGAGGTATTTTAGCGTGTACAAAGAACAGTACCACCATGCTCAGCACTGCCTTATTTTATGCAGAATATGGGGAAATAGTTGTGCAAACCAGTTGTGCATATGGAATCTATCATCCCCAACCTTGGCTAGCCTCACTGGAACACCAAAAGGCTCGTCGCCTCTCCAAGGACTATTTTCCTATAGTGTTTCAGTCTGCTTGCTCCCACCCATTTCAACACCGAAGCTGTTCAAAACAATCTATCACTTTCTTCTTTTTTTCCTTCAGATGGAGGGAGAATATTTTCCCTGTCTACAAGAATAGCTGAGCTTTGTTACTGACACATTTAAACGAAATTAATCCTGGGTAGAAACCTGGTCTGGAAAGCTTCAGCTCAGAGGCTGGAAGTTTCAGCAGGTAATTAGCATCTGAAAATAGAGCTGTTCAACAGGAACAGTTTGACAGCGATATTCCAAATATGCATCCCAATGAGAACGAGGGGAAGAAGCACTCTTTTCCATGCTGAGCACAGATATCTATCCCACTGGAGAACTTAGAGGAAAGGCAGCCTGTAGTGAACAGTGCCACTTCATTATGAGTCCGAGCCCGGGGAAGGACTGTGCCTGCAATAGCTCTCTCAGTCCTTGCCTGGTGGATTTTAGGTACTTATATGACCTTTCATTTCTGTCATTAAACCTCTCCTCCCTCTTCAGCATACTTAGCATATCCGAACCAAAAAAGAACTATTATTTCAGCTTTACAGATAGGGAACTCTAGGACAGGGATACTGAGATCAGATCCCTCAGAGGTATTTTTGGTTCCTCGTTCAAAGGAGAGTGAAGAATTCAAATGCAGGTAAAGGCTTGGGACTAAGCAACCTTCAGAGGCTGCGTACCCACTCTGTGGCTGCAAATCACCTTGGGTCTCCTGAGCCCTGGACTTGTGCTTCAGCACCCAGAGATGTTTTCTTCTGTTGCAACAGCTGCTCCTGAATTCAGTATGCTTTCTTGCTGAATAAGGGAGTGGGACCACTGCACTTACAACACTGACAGATAGAAGCATTGGCATCCCTCCACTGCGGATGGAGAGAAGCCTTTGGTGCTTTGGCCATCACCCTGTGCCAACTTCTCATCCACTGCAACACTAAGTCTCCTTGTCCAGGCAACAGCCTAGGGGCAAGTGCATGGCCACACACCCTGCCTTTGCTGACCATGCTGGCAGGGTGTTCTCGTTCCTGCCTCACCATACCCTCACACCCCCCACAAAAATCAGCATTTGCTCCTCAAACCTCATGCTTTCTCCCCAGGAGCCCCAAGAACAGTGGGAACAGTTGTACTTCACAGAGGGGTATTTCTTCTCCCCTCAGATTTCTACACTATTACGAATGTCTTAAGCAACCGCAGTCAGACCTGATGGCAGCAGATTTTCATAGAATTAGTTCAGGTGTTTTGGAGCTGAGCCCTTCGTAAATCTTCTTGCAGTTCCACGGATTTATTCCTACTGTTGCTTCCTGAGAAGCACACTTTCAACCTCCCAAGCACAAAACCGTCTCTTTTGTTAGAGGATTTAACTACTGCTTATATCCATTAGCAAAGGTACTGTTGGCTTAATTAGCCTTCTAATTTCTATGTTATCCCTTGTATGAATATGCCCTCAGAAACTAGTAAAATTGTTTATAATGTATGCTAATCACCATAATCTAATTTGTCTTTAATTATACACGTAATGGGGAAAATAATTAGAAGATAAAGGGTATTCAGAAGGGTCAAAATATGTAAATCAGGAAAAGAACAGAATATTATCATTAAACAACCAAATAACATGCATTTGAGTATACAGAAGAATATTTGTTTCCTATAGCAGAAATATCAGATTGCTTCACTTCTTTTAGCATTCCTTATTATAACAAAACTGATTCATAAATCTATTGACAGCTGAGGTTTTGGCCTTACAACATCTGCCTGGCCTGAAATGGAACACCTAATACTAGGACAAAAATATGGAAAACTTATTTGCAGAATAAAAGGCAAAGTATAAATAAAGTTGCAAATTATAATAGTGGTTTCCAAATGAAATTTTCTTTGTTTCAGAATTTCCTACTTGCAGAAATAACATCACTGAAGTTTCCTGAAGTTTCCTCTGTGTTTAAAAACTAGTTTGGGCTGGTGAATCTTTTAGCAACTTTGCAGTGTATTTTTTCCCTTTCCATGGATTTAATGGACAATAACAGAAAAAACGGCAACTTCCTGGGCATTTACTATTTCTGTTCTTGAAAAGTACATTTTGTATGAAGTACTGTCAAATTCTGTCCGTGCTTTAAATGTTGCAGTGTAGTGTGACTTTGCAAAGCACAGCAAGGGAGGGAGAAAAGAAATTATAGCTCTTCTATGAAGTTGTCAGAAGGGAGTCATTTAAAAATATCTTATTACACAAAAAGACATAAGTTAGCAAAAATGAAGATAGTATAGCTATTCATGTTTTTTAGCATAAATATTTTAAAGGATAAGCGTTTTCTGAGTAGCTTGCTTTCTGACTACAGGAGAATTCAGATGAAGATTTGGAATTTGTCTGGATGAAAACCAGGTTTTTATTTAATAGTGGTTTTTATCATGGGTTTCTGTCTGGTTGGTTTTTTTCCTATTGTTAGATTAAAGTTGACAAATACCAATACGCAATTGCACTTTGACTTCTCCAGTTCAGTAGTATCTCACTGAACGCTTGTCCTCAGTGGCAGTGTGTACTAGCAGGCTGCGATGCGAATGGGGGAAGCTGATGCACATGCTCTGCCCCTCTCAGCCCAACAGATTTGCCAGAGCCTGTCTGACAGTCTTACCTGTGCTGTCCTTACTTTGTGCCTGACCAAGGAATTGCATCTATAGAGGATTTGCTATTAAAAAAGAGCAGTTGCTAACATTTGCACCAGTTTTCAAACATTTGGTCTTCAGCTTGCCTGGTCCCATGAGTAAGCTACACATCTGTGATCAAGGATGCGGAGAGCATCCACACCAGATTTTCAGGTATTTTAGGAAACTTCAGTTATCATTTAATTGAATGTGCAAGTGCACAGTGCCATCTGGGCAGAAGCTTTCAGAAACCAGGGTGACACCCTGGCTCTTCAGCTCTAGCCTGCAAAACAGCTTCTGTAACTTACCACAGAGGGAAAACTGCTGTCCCCAAGAAGAGCACACTGACATCTCTTGGTACAGCCTGCTGCTACACCTGGTCATGTTCTTGTCCGCAGAAAAATTAGGCTCAACACATCCCAGCAAATTGTCTGTGCTTTGGTGGATATAAACTATTTTCTTCTGCACAAAAGTCCTCAAGGAGGCTTCATGCCGTAACAAGCTGCAGGTTATTTTTGAGCAAAAATACATCAATATCTGACAATGTTCAGCATTTCAAATGAGAGTGCATTTACATTATTAGCAAGAGACTCAAACATTCAAAATTTCTCTTTTGGACCTTCAGTCTGACATTGCTGTACAGAGTGGTGGTCACCCAGGATTCGTGAGGTGGGCAGGACACCACAAAGTAGAGCACAGAAAGGAAACCTTACCTACATGGTTAGCAAGGACAAGGAATGAGACAAAGAATCTCCTTTGCACTATGTTTTGGCATTTAAACAAAAAAAGATAGTAGCTGATTTTTTTTTTATTTTGAAATAAGAAGTCTTGTACCAAAGGCCTTTCTAGATCGGCAGAGTTAGTTGCATTTATACCATTTCTTTCTTGGCTTTATGTCCACCATGGATTTGGCCTGATGAACAGCATGCACATCTCCCAGTTTAGGCAATATCAAGACATCTCCTAATTTAAGCAACTGAAAATACCAACAATTATTTTTTTTAATGACTTGTGCGTACATGAGGGGAGATCCCAGCCTTTCAGCAACTGGCATCCGAGATCCCAGCACAGCTGGGACTGGGATGCAATAATGTCTGCTAATCTTCTTAGGAGAACTAACCACGCAGTGGGACATGTCTTAAAGCCTGTTCTTAATTTTTTAATATATTTCATTAAATAGGGAATTGGGGAATCAGAGCACATTCATACATTTGTTACTTTCTCTGTCAATAGGACAAAACCAGGCCAGCTACACAGAATAAATTTAACATGAGCCAAGTGAAATATTAATTTAAAATAATATTCTGTATAGTCATAGATCTTTCATGATGACAAAATATTCAAAAGATTTTTCTAATTGTCTGTGAATTTGCAACATTTACCGAATAATCTGAACAATTAACTTTCCCATGAGGTATTACAAATTGTTTCAACCATCCGCCATTATTCTTGTTTGGCTGGTAACTTAAGTCATCTGCTAGTGAATACTGCTATTGGAAATTTAAATGGCAACAAATTTAAGCAAAACCAACCTGTACCTTGTGTAAGTGCTCACAATCATGAAATGGTCTTGTTATGACTGGGAAACCATCAACAGCCTCATAAATAGCTGGTAAGTTTCTGAACATTTACAGCCATCAAACAAGATGAGCAGCACTAGCCAAGCATGAAATGATGGTTTTTTTCAGCAGGCATACCACTTTACTTAGCATGCTCTAGCACAAAGAGAGTCTAATTCAAAAATCTCGGTAGGTCAGTGGAAATCTCCACAGACCACAGTGGGTCTTGAATCAGGCCTCCACCTTAAACCTTTACACGGGAAGCAGTTTGTGTGGGTACAATCTGTCTGCAGATGAAGCCACAAGCTAGAAGATACCTTCTGTACTTTTTAAAGAAAAGTCAAACGGGAAAGGTAATCACCCATCCCCTGTGGGCTTCATTTGACCTTGATCTAATGTTTTTCCATGGATCTATAACTGAGCGAACCCAAATGTGGCCACACACCATAAATTACAAAAACGCGCATAGGAAAGATGCAGTGGAGAACGATACGAACAAATCTGGATGACATTTAACATAACAGTTAATGGTCATATTGTTCTTGGGTTTTACTGAAAATTACCAGGCGGGCTCTGGAAAGTATGCACTGTTGGGAATCTGTTCAGAATTTTTATCAAAGCTTCTTTGCAATTAGTGGCAAATTATCATTCATTCCTCTGGAATTCCTTGAAATAAGATCACCCTGATTTCAGCCTGATACTATTCATGGCCTCACAATCTGCATCTCCATGGGAAACGTGTTTTAATAATAAATGTAATAGCAAGTATTTGTGCAGCAAGCAGCAGCGATAAAACGTTAGCACTATTCAATAGCATTTTCACCATCAAGGGACTTTGCCAACCTTAATCTTTACAGCTCCCTGTGAGGTGAGCGTGTGAGCGGTTAATCGGTAAGTGCAGTGATAGGAGCGGCTAATCTCTCCGTCCCGATGCTGGTGGGTCACACCCCGATAAGCACAGCCCCAGTGCGGCAGGGTCCTGCAGCTCGCTCTGGCATCACAAAGGCGGGCTCAGCTGGATGGAGGTGCTGCGCAAATACGTTTCTTTTTTCTTGTTCAGGCACTTCACAGCCCTGTGAGTTAATTATTATTCCCTTTTTTTTCCTGGCCAGAGTGAAGGCAGACACATGGGAGTTGCTTGCCTGAGGCCAGGATACTGGAGCTGAGCCATGGTGTCAGGAGTTTAGGGAGGCTGGCGGCCTCATCCTCCCAGCACTTACAAACAATACGCCATAAACATGGCAGCTTCCAGGCTGCTTCTCCATCATGCCTCCAGAAAGGGAAATCTTTGACTTCCCAAGCCGAATTTCTCCTATTTGGTCACCTGAAGTCCCACATGGGATTGGAAGTACCAGGGCTGGCTGGTGCAGCCTGGCCAAGCCACAAAAGTTGAAGGTCCTCACTGGAGATGTGGTGGAGCCCAGCTGTAGCTCCACTCCACCCTTGCCCCTTCCTTCCCACCACCATTGCTATCAAAGAGGGCAGGTAAAGCTGTGGAGGGAGGAGAGCAGAGACAGCTGGTCAGCCTTTTTTCCTGGGCAGGTTTCCACCTGTGTGTCATGCACGGGCTGTGCCATGCTTTTCTTTCTGAGGGGACACTGCAAAGTCACTGCAGTGTGAGAGAAAATTAGAATTAAATGCCCCTCTATTGCAGAGCCGCGCAAAGTCTTGATGCAGCAGCATCTACCTCATCTACAAGCATGGTGCTTATGGGCCATCAGGGTCCACTAATCGAAAAATAGATTATTATTAGCTGTGTCATTGAGAAAAAGGTGGCATTAAAAGTATTACAAATAGCTGGAGGTTTCTTTCAAAGTCATGACATATGAGGCAAAGAAGATCAACCATGAGGGAAATAGTCGGAGTGGTGTCAGTACTTTCACAGCTATTTCTAACAGCATAATTGTCAGCAGCATGAACCATGGGAAAGCATTGTTAATTTAAACTGCAAAATATTTTCAAGTAATTTATGCAGCAAAAAATGCCCCTGACTTTCACAACAGCCAGAGTGAAGGCATGTAATGATTTTAAAGGCAAAGATGTTACTCATACTTCCTTTGAACGGGTGGGATGCACACTGTTTCTTTTCCTCAAATAACAGCGAATGTTACTAATTTGATTAATGATGAACCTTTAGAGATTGAAAATGCAGCATGGAAATCTTGATTAGCAATCATTGCTACCCGAAGTTAATGATTGTTAATGATTAATTAACAATTGCTCAAATGAGTTCCTGCAGCAATTGGATGAAATTATATAGGAAATTACCATGCCATGGTACACTAGACAAATGATTCCCCTAGTGTGTATTTATCGAAGTAAATTGCACAAGGCAAGCAGCAGAACAATTATCAAAACTAATCACTCCTGGAACTTGGGATCTTGTTTACCTTTTATGGAGGGCTGCGAAACGGGCAGATAACACCCACGAAAAGCAGTGCCACCAGCGGCAAGACTTCGCTTCTGCGGGTGGATGCTCACCCAGAGCGCCAGCGTTATGACAACATATGCTTTTCGTGCTCCCTCGTAACCCTCTAGTTTTGAAGGAAAGTACAAAAAATTGCAGAGACTGTTTTCTGCAGTGATCAGTGCCAGGGATGGCAATAATGGCTTTGTTTCTCTTTAAGGGCTTTATCTAGCAGAGAAATGCAGACAGGCAACCTTATGGGCAACTGTGTGACCACTGGTTTCAAGGAGCAATACAGACCCATTTGCATTCACCCCCACTGCAGGATCAGTTCTCGGTCATTTATTTTATTAAGGTGTTCTTGCAACAAAGTGAGGATGGAAAATGCTTTATATTATGCTGAAAAGAAAATGGAGGGGATAAAGAGGAAAAATGATGCAATCAGCAGAAAATTATTTGAAACAGCAATAAAATGTGAATAGTCTAATGAAAAGGAGAGATGGAATATAAACCTACAAAACTTGTCACATGTTTGTATTTTGTTTAATAAGAGAATTTATTTTTAAGTGAATGGATGATTCACATGGAAAAATATGCTCTAAGTGTTCATCGTCTGTGGGAGAGTACTGTTACAACATGTGTAATGCGGTTTCGGAGAGAACAGTTTGGCTTTGTAATAAAGATGTGGGCTTGAGTTGTAAGAAAAGCCTACTTTAAAAATCTGTCAAGGTTCCAGAAATAAAACTTTCTTTAATGGAAAAGTATAGCGTCATTATTCCCAAGCTGTTATTACGACTTGGTCTTGTCATGCAGAGAAATCCGTGGTCGGTTATCCCTGCTACCGAATCATTTGATGGTGTCCTTGCAAGACACCATCCCATCCATTTTATAACATTAGAGTAACACAGCTACGGTGTAATCATCTTCCCTTACACAATATATGAGGGTCATAACATGGCAGTGGGCAAAAATGTCCACATCCTAAAACTTTCATTGCTCCTTCTGGGCTACAAACCCCGTACCTACATCTGCTGTTGTGCTCACGTTTCTTTCTCTCCTGTATTCATTTATTCAACATGGAAATCTACCAGCAAATGAGCTTCTTTTTCAAGTTTCCAAAGGCAAAATCTTGTTTCACGGGTGCAAAGGGAAGCCCAAGTTCATTGCCTCATCCAAAACCAGTTCAGTCAACGGTTGCACCTGATGGGAACGCTTGGACTGGTGTTTATTCACCACAGGGTGTTCGTGCACGGCACGTGGGGAAGGTACGTGTGGTCCTGGGCACACGCACTGGCGTGAGATAACTCCCACAGATGGAAGCTGAGGTGACTTGCTGAAACGGGTAGCAGAGTTACAAGCAGGATCCAGCTTCTCCATAACTCAGAACCAAACCCAGATGAGTACTGAATTGAAGATAAATGTATCAAGTCTTTTTTTTAATAGCCTTCTCTGAGAAAAATTGTAACAAGGTGGCATTTATCACTTTGGTTGCTCATTTGTTTAAAACATTGCAAATGAAGTGATTTGCCATAGCAGAATTATAGTTACTGCTTGTAGAGCCTAACTTGGGCAGATCTGAATTTCCATTCCTAGCTATGCTACTATCTGGAAAAAGAGAATTTTGCAGCATTTGCAATTAAACCTAGATACAAGTACTTAGAGAAATGGATAGATATATTTGAAATAAATATGTGAGCGGGAAAACGGAAAAAAGAGGAGAAATCTGTTACTGAAACCAGACATTACCACATTAATCATTCCTGCATTTCAGGTAGGTCTGCCAGAGCCCAGGACAAGAGAAAATAACTTATTAAATTCATTAAGAAACAAAGCAAAGATGAAGAATCTTTTCTGCTCTTTGATCCTAACTTCCTGAGGAGTAATGTTTATAGCCAGACCAAAGATGAAAATGCCCATATGCCTCTCATCCAATCTGAAAAATGTAGTATGCTTCACTTCCCCACAAAAATAAGATGCCAGGAAATCTTCAAGCAGGAGAATGCCTCCATTGCCAGGTACTGTAGGACAGTAGTTACATTCCATCAACACTACTTTCCTGTTTAAAGGTATCAAGAGTGCACACTTGCAATTTGGCCATGGCTTTGACTCAGCCTGTAGCTTTGTACAATAAACATCACTGACCACACCATAAAATATACATCTTTCTCTACATATATATATATATATAGTCAAAAAGGCAACCCATTCAATGCGTACTTTTTGTAAGTAATATTCAGGAAAAAAATACGAAACTGAAAACTCCAGAGCACTAGCAGCCACTCTAGAGGAGACAAATGAACCTTTTAGTAATATTTATATTAGTGACTTGTATCAGCAATCCTGACGCAGACCGAAGCAAAATCTCAGCAGCAAGCTCTAACACATGCTGCATACAATTTGAAAAGATCAATATTTTGATACCTTTATTTTGGCTAAGCCTCAGATTAAGACTCAAATCCTGTAACTGAATGATCCCAGGCACTACGGAGTCCTGCTGGTGGGATGCTGTTTGCCTCCGCTCCCAGTAATTTAAAGGCCCCTTTATGGCAGAAGTTTATGAAGAGCTACTTAAGATAAAAGAAACATAGGTTCCAGTTTCTTCTTGGGTATCTCCTAGGCCTGGGGAAATTCAAGTCAGACAGAAAGCTTTTCTTCTACAGACAGGAAAAATCCCAGTTTCACAAGTGGAAGCTACGCAGAAGTCCCCAAACATGGCACGGCTGCACCAGATTTGGCATGCAACTGGAGTGCACAAACCGAGCACTGTCCCTAATGATGAAGTCCAACGAAATGGCATTAATTGGGCCCTTTGAAAATGCTGAAGAATTGAGTAAAACTGACGAGCCAGTGATGACCATGGAAACAAGCCACTACAGCTACTCAGCCAAAAACAAACAGAGCAAGGAGTCGGCCAAAACACTGAATCAAGAAGCAGCCGAGCCTTCTTGTACCCACAGTGCTCTTCTGTGTGAAACCCCATTCTAGCTACAGAGCAAGCGACCTGCCTTCCTGTCCAACTCCTCACTCCCCTTTTGCCCATCAAATCATTGTTTAAAATGTATTCTTTTGTAAAGCTCTATAGCTCCTTCCCTCACCCTGAGACACCAAATACTGGTGGTCTCATTCTGTATATACCTCACCTCGTACAGAAAAACCCTCTGATGTTAACAAACTGTTTGAGCAAATAGTAGTGTGAGGACTTCAGGATCTGGCAAGGAATGGCATACAGAGGTACCTTTGAAACCCTCATTGATGCGCTGCTCACCAGCCTGTCCCTGTGAGCTAACCGCTGCACTCTTCTCGTGACCTCCCTTCTTCCCATCCAACACTCCCTGTCCTGTCACTTCACTTGAATTATAAACAAAACAAATGACATCTCTCAGATTTCAAAGCCTTGACTCCAGGATCAAGGAGTTACATACGAGGATGGTGGAGTATGTCCTCCCTCTCAGGCTCCCCAAAAGGTCTGGTGGGTGGTCAGGAGCCCGTGCCTCAGGAGAACATGGACATGGGGGTACTGCAGGTACCTATGCCACGGCACTATCCACATCAACTCCTTCAGCTCAGTTGTCAGGAGACCCAGATGCCCAAGCCTCAAGCAACCACTGACGAAGGACTACATAGTCCTACATTTTAACCAACTCTGCAAGATGGCATTTAGTGATCTAAACTGTACAGACTGGACACGTGCTGGATAAAAATTTACCTTTTGCTGAATCATCATTTCATCCACAGCAGAAATTCGGAGTGCTTTCCCTTTCTCATCCCTCTAAAAATCATTTAAACTTTTGTTACCAGAGCACCTGCAGCACTGGGCACCAGCGACACCCACTTGCTGCTTGCCTGAGGGCTGGAGTGGGATCCACATGCTGCTGGAGTGACCTTTCCAAATGAATGCTGTCAAACTGTCATCAATACTTCCAACATCAGGTCTCTGTGTTCAGACTCTTCAAACACATGCTAACACAAGCCAGAATTCTACTCAGAGAGCATCCCTTGGAACTTAAGGTAAATTTGTGGGTTTTTATTTGCTGAGTTGGGCCTTTTGCAGCGTAACTTGGTACCCAAGATGAATGAGGAGCCGTCTCCTGGAAAACTGGATTCCTGGAGACATTTTCATCGATTGCTGTCTTAAAAAGTACTTTGAGAAAATATGGAAGTGCTTCAGTTCAAAAGGCTAAGGATTGCAAGATATTGTATGAGCCTCAAATGCATAAATGTTCTAAGTCTACCATCTCTGCTGAACCGTCTAGAAAACATGCTGTGGCAGGAGAGTACAGAAAGGCAGCACAGTGCCATTTCTGTGCTATACATCCAAGAGAGTGATGATGTGTTCCATGGAGAACCAAAGCCTGAAATTCTCACTCAGCTCCAAGACCTGAGCATGGCGTGGCAATTCCAGCCTGTTCATCCCACCAGCTCTGATGCCTGAGCAAGGACAGAGAAATCAGGTCCTGAAGTCACGGCCCTGTTCCGCAAAGCTGCTAGAGAGAACCTGCTTACGATTCATTCAAGCTGATGGGACTTCAGGTGTACCCTTAAGTGTGCATTTTACCAGGAAGCTTACTCCAGCACTGACGGAACAAAAAACATTCCTGGGAACCTCTTATATAAAAATACTGTAAATAGAGATCCCCAATCCAGCAAACTGCTCCAGACTGTAAATCAGTGGAGCCCACTAACCTCCTGAGCTGCACAAGAGTCTGTCCCAGCTGCCTAACACGATGAAAGCCTCAGCTGGGATCAAGCCCACAGACATGGGGCTGGCTCGGATGCCCAGACGCCCACGGCTCGGCAGTTAGGCTGCCTGCGTAATGCACACGGGTGCCTTGGTGAACGCAGAGCAGGCACAGCCCTGCTCAGCTCACACACTTGGTGGGGTACTACCGAGAGGTAGAAACCAGGAGGTGAAAGGCAGGCTTCAGCCCAGCCCCTTGGGACCTCCCTTCCACCGCCCCCAACGTGTGGCTTTCGAAAATGGAGTGGGGTGCTTGCTTTTCTTTCAGACCACAGCTGGAAGAGACAGATGGGTAACAGCTGAGAGGGTAACTGCTCAGAGCCCTTGCTCAGGACTCCTAGCGCACAAAGCCTCGCTTTTCTGATCCGTATCTGAGGAAATGGGCCAGCCCAGGCTGGGGCACTCCTGGCCCTGCAGAGCAAGCTCATGGAGGAGGGTGGATGGAGGAGCAGGGAGGAGCTGTGTGTTTGTACTGGCCTGGGGCCGGACACCTTGGCAGGGAAGCCCTGGGTTCCCTGCCTATCTGGATAACTGCTAGGGTGTTCCTACAGCGAGCAGTCCCTGAGTAATAAGCAGGAACAGCCCTGGGTATAAGGAAGAGCAGGGTGGATAACCCTTCCCCTCTTCCGCACCTGCCGCTGCCAGCCCCACTGTTGCAGGGCAGCTTGGAGCCGGGCGAGGGGACAGCCCTCCGGGACCACTGGCATCCTCTCTGCCTGGAAAGAGAACTAAATCTGGGTTTCCCAGACTCTTGTCGACTGCTTTAATTGCAAGGTTATTGCGCACAATACCTTCACGTGTTGCCTTCAGGGAAGCTAGGGATGGCATTTCTGCCAGAACAATCCTGCCTGTGTACTAAGCACGGCAATGGCTGCGGGGCAGGAACCTTTTCCTTAGGATCCCGGCTGGCCTTAGGCATCCGTGCCAGAGCTGGAGCAGCTCTGGGTCTGCGTAAACATGCAGGTCCAGCAACCTTAAAATCAGGAACAGAGGAAGCATTGCAGTCAGGTATAAACACGCTTCTCCTTTAACTGTCCAAGTCCTCTACTGGATTTGACTCCAAGTTGTGTACGTATAGTCTGTACACAATGAGGTAACACTTAACACATGGAAAAAAATACAATTCAACTTCTCCAGGTACTATGGTATAATATAAAAATCATATCTGACATCTAGAGAACATCAGTAGCAGTGGCAGCTGCTGGTCTTAGGTGAATGTAGAGTGCTGACACTGCAATGTAAAAGTACAATATTGTACATTATCTGCACGCTTCCCTCTCTCACCCTCTCACCCACCTGAAATTCAGCCTTCTGGGAAGACATCCAAGAAAGAGTACACCTAATACTCAGGCCTCTTGTCTCCTGTGACAAAACCTTACAGAACGGAGCAGATTTAAAAGCAACAGAAAACCCAAAGCAAAACAAAGAAAACCATTTTTAAGGGCTATGCCGAGTGCCAGAAGGCTAAACAAAGACTTTATCTACTCCCAAAATAACAAATTGGTCCAATGCCACAAGCAGTTTAGCAGTTCTGGAAAGCATATCACTTACTGCCAACAATAACAGACACCTTCAGTCAAATATGGCCCCTTTGCAGAATTTTACCATATATGAGTAATTCAGATAGACAGTAGTAAATCAAAAGTCTGTTCCTCATCTATACATGAAATTATTTATAACACAGTGAAATTCTAACATTAGAGTGGTATATTGCATAATAATTCTTTTTCATATCTATTTATGCTTCCAACATTTCTTCCCTAAAGTACAGTTGAACTAGGGAGAAAATAATCAAACTATAAAATACTATAAAAATTCAATGGCAATCGGGCTGCTAAGACAAACTAAAATAATACGGAAACTTGATATGAGTTATTTGAAAAGGTCAAGGCAAGAGATGTGAAATGATGTAAACCATGTTTCCCTCCCAGCCCATGTGAAAAAAATACGTTCCTATACACACATGTACACGTGTGTGTGCACATGTCTGCACATGTGTGTGCATTTTGTACCGACTTGCGAGCTGCTCTCAGGCAAGGAGGAGCAAAATAAGACAGATGAAGGCTTTGGGGTGGAGGTAGTGAAAGGACTGCCAGGGAACGGGGAAAATAAAGGATTAGGCAACATGGTATGTCCTGCATTTTCCATACAGCGGGAGCAGGAGGAGCAGAGAGACAATGAAAACAAAATGAGTATCAGGAAGCATTTGTGTAAGCAGGCAAGTAACCCCTAGAATCTGCTTCCATACACATTCCTGAGGTAATTAGTGTAGAAAACACCAGGAAAGGATTGCATTTACACAGATTTGAACATTATATGACGTTACAGTAGCTAAAATACGCAATTCCAAGGACTACTGTCTTTCCTCATTCAAGAAAGACTTTTAGTTGTACAAGTCCAGAGCAGCAAGAACAGTGCCCTGATTGCAGTGAAGCTGTCAATGGTCTCCATTCGCTGGACCAGGCAACCCATCATTTTCCCAATTATAAATGGTCATTTCAAACAGCAAGGCCCTAACGGTGTGCTGAGCCCCCCCAGAGATCCGTGCACAAGTGCAGGGTCTCCATCCTCTGTGGTGAAAACCTCACAGAGCCAGCATGGAGTTTACTTGACCACGTACAATCCCACTCCTGAGCTACCAGCACAGTGAACGAAACATGGGCGAAAAGGCTGGAAAATGTCTGGCCAAGTGCCCCGCCAGCCTTGTGCTTCTTGCCCAGCTGTAGACTGGTGGGCTGGAAGCAAGGAAAGAAACTGGTAGAAGCCAAGGTGTCCAGGTGCCCTACAGTCAATGGGATTTGGTGTGTAATCTGCACGACCAAAAACTGATTTGGTGTCTAACAGCCTGCCTGTCATCTCTCCCAAGGAGAGCTGCACTCCTGCAGCACACCAGCAATTTGACAACATTTTCCCGAAATACCAAACAAGTAAGAGCAACCTGAGTGTGGTGAGAGAGGAGGGAATTTGTGCATGAGAGGTCTTCTGCTGTGTGCCCTGAATTTGGCAAGTCCTCCCTGAATGCAAAACAGCCACACGCTGCTGGAAACTACAGCATTCGTTATCTTGAATGTATAATTATCAGCAGCTAACTCACCCAACGGTTAAATCTTAATCTCTGAGCTCATTTCCCTATTGGTTTCGGTACCAGACTCCAAATGTGATGGAACCGCCCCATTCCCTTCTCTAATTTTTAGAGAAGACCATTGAAAGCATCACCAAACAGTAAAAACTGTGCTAACCTGCAAAGCAGTTTTATTTTTCCTTATGTTTTTTGCAATTAAACTAAAAATCCTCTTCTGTTTTGCATAAAATGACTGCTTTTTAGAAGAGCTAATTACTTGTGATTACTGTTAACCTTTTTGCCGGGAACATAACGCTGAATTGAAAACAGTATCTGGTTGCATGACAACAGTTACATGTACATAAATCAAAACAAATTTTAGTTTTGAATTTCAGGCCCATGTATTTATTCCTAGGACATAAAAAGCTGGTCTTAGAAGAACGCGTACAATGCCGAAGAGCCTTTAAAAGGTCTAAATCTCACCAAGTAGAGATTTGTCTAAATCTCACCAAGTAGCCACAAACTGGGAACAAAACTCTTTTATTACTGATAGAAAGGTTAGATTATGGAATGTAAAATTAATATGAAGGCTTTTTAATGCTGTGATACCTGCTGAAATTTTTCAGCACTTTTTGCACTTTTGCTCCATTGCTGTTACCACAGGTTTTGGTCCCAGCCGTGCTGAGAATTCACTGCTGGAAATATTGATGTTGCAGCTCACTGCAGGAGCAAGGCTGAAACCATGTATGGTGAAGGAGAAACAGACAGAAGGCTCCTCGCTAAATGACCAGCACCATATCAGTAACGCCTGGCATTTAATCTTCAGACTAATATGTTGGCCCTTAGTTAGTGAGAAGATTATAGCTGTAACCAAGTGTGATGGCAATATGGCACTAAGCAGTTAAAACTCGTTGTCCCCGCTCAGCTATCCCAACATTGGCTGCTGCTATCCTGACCTTACAGGTGAGGGGAGACAGCCAAAGAAAAGCAGCGAAAACCCGTCCAGACCTTACAGAAATTCATGGGCCTCTTTCAGCTGTCATTAGCAGGTTCTGGATTTGGCCTCAGCCTTGTCTAGACTAGCGGCTCACCGACTCTTAGGAGAGTTTTGCAGCCCAGCAACACCACCAGAGACCCACCAGGACAACGGCTGGTGGCCACAGCTGCTCCAGCACAAGAGGAAAGAGCAATGCCGAAAGACCCTTCTGCTGTTCCTCCCACCCCGAGCCACACCACCAAGGCTGGTATGTGCACACAAACCATGGGGTTAAACTGCAGGGTCCAGCAGGTCAGTCGATGGGTTTTCAGTTGAGAGTGGAAAGTTTTAAGTGATTTACATTGAACTGATGATGTGTACCTGCACTGAGCTCAAAAGTGCAGAACAAATAATAGAGAACAAATAATGATGTGTGCAACCAAGGATCAAAAATGACACAGGCATCACTATGGCGAAGTGCATACTTACACATACATATGTACATACAGACATATATGGCTATAGAGATTTCTGTCTTGAAATTCAGCCTTTGAAAAAAAGTACAAACTATTTTGAGTTAGGGGAATAAGCCTTTTGGTGGTAAGGAAAAATCACCGTTAAATTCTAAAAATTCCATTGATGTATTGTTTATCAAATCTTTTTGAACATCTGGACTACTACAGGAAAAAATCTAAAGACAAAAAAAAAAAAGAAAGATAAATCTTACTGTACAAGCAGTACCATGACTCGCAAGGAATACAGAAAATACACATATTTCTGCAGCTAGTAGCCAGTCTGGAGTTAATAAACTTCTGAATTTTAAAATAATGTTTTTTCAAGCTAATCATAAAACCTATCCCATGATGACGACTGTCTGTCTCCCTTGTTCAGTCACCACATTGCAAACTGCATTAGATGTTGGTTCTCTGTCCTCATCCAGAGACCTTTTCCGCTGGGACCTTGCATATTATCTTCCTGCTTATCTCTGTTCCAGTTTCCTTTATTACCACTCATCTTTTTTTCCCCCTATTTACACATTTATACACTTACCCTTTTTGGTCTCTTTGCTTCATTTTCTCACTCCAGGTTTCACGCTTTCTCTTCTGCCTGGCATGCCTCTCCCTTTACGCCTACAAAACAGCCTCAGGAATCTTTTTTTAAAAAACTTTGTTTAATCCCTACCTTTTAGACAACAAAACTCAGCAACCTTCCCTCCCACCTTTATTCACTTGTCTTTTCTCATTTTAACTTTCGGGTTAAGCAGGCTGTCTTTCTGACCTCCGTACATGCTCTCTCTTTAATGGTGCAATGCATCTTTTAATTAATTGTGTGGAAGAATCTACATTCCAAGTAAGACCAGAAACAACCCTGTGGTAGACGGTGGCAATTTGCTCAGTTTTAAAGTTTGTGCAGATAGCTCTCCCATCTGTGCTGCAAAAGAAAACAGAGTTTACTGTTGCCCAACATGTAGAAGGATAAACTGACTTTGAACACAAAGCGGAATCAATAAGAAACACAATGGACTCATGTCATTGCCTTGCCCAATGAAGTGTAAAAAATAAACTGACAGCACAACAAAGAGAAAAGAAGAATTGATTTTTAAACGTGTTCCAAAGGTGACATTTGTAATCCAATTAAGGAAAATATTGTAACTTGTTTTGGCTTTTTCTTTACCATGGACTTTCATTTTTGTTAAAGCTGGATCTTCCTTCCCGAGCGACAAGGTATCTGCAGGCCTCCTTTAGGCTCTTGCATTGCTTTTCTTACACCGATATTTCTCCACAAAAGAGATCTGTATTTTACAAGTGCTGCTCCACCCCAGCAGGAATGGTGTGTGCGCCGTTACAGAGTGTGCCTTACGTGACCATGGCTGTTACCATTTAATGCAGCATTAAAGATACCGAATGAGTCAAGCGCCGAAAGGTGACCATCAGCAGCATACGGAAGAGGCACTGACGCCGATTGCCTCCTAGTATTTGGGGTTTGTGCCGAGAGAGAAGGATCGTTGCCAAGACTGTGTGATATGCAACCGCTAGCCCCACGTGGTCTTCCTAAGTACAGCTTGTTTTCACTCGCTGTGTGTGGAAGGAGGTCATAAATTGTTGTCCAAAGAAACCACAGAAAAGCAGAGTGCCTTACAATGATTTGTTGCTGATGATGTATTTATACAGTCAGCTAACGCCAGCATTGCTGCTAGAAATGATTTTTGCACAGTTAGTTTTAACTGAGAACTGTTGTGCACCCTGATTAATGCTATGGCCAACAACAGGGATGGAGCAAGGATGGGGATGGGGGTAGGGAAGAGTGGTGGGGCCAAGGCACCAGGGCAGCGCCTGTACCGGTGCTGGCCGATGCCTGTCTCTGCTGGTGGTAGAAGGCAGCACCCCAGATGAGAAGTTTCTTCTTGGCATCTCCCATCGGGTGCTCACTGCGCACTGCGATCAGTCACAGGGGCGTCTCCAAGCACTCAGTACTGACACCCTGTCCTTGCTGAAACCCCTGTGTACAATAAGCTTTTCCATGGTACAGTTATTTAGTGATAGAGGTAATTAAAATACTCCAACCAGTGATGGTAACTGTATTAATTAATAATCAGCATCAGCTGGTTTAATTCATGAGGTATTCTTTCCTCCTCAGGTGGCACTGAGGTGAACGGTTCAGCTTCAGTTCTGCCTGAAACACATAGGAAATTGCAGATGTGAGGTGTTGCTGTTGTATCACGCAACTGCTGCCCTGAATCCTGCACACCAGGGATATCTCAGGGACAGAAACAGGCCCATCCAGAGCTAATGGAAATGGCCCTCCTTGCTTTGGTGGGCAGAGCCTGCTGCAGATGCTTCATTTCTAGGCAAAGGAAACAGAGGTGGACTGTAGCTTATGGCTGGCTCTTGCTGCTGCTGCCACATCCAAGTCTGAAGCGCCACCACGGTGGTGCCCAGTGCCACCTACTCCCCTTCAAATGGCTGTCAAAGAAGTATAATTGTGTTTATGGAGAATGCTGTCTCTCTCCCACCAGGACACTAAACGTTAGATGAGATATACCTATGCTTTGCCGTTCTACTGCTGGAAAAAACAGACTTCATAGCATGCTCACACACTCCATGGAGACACGTGTTTGTCATAGTCCTTACTGTCAATTGCTAAGTAGGAGTTCGATGCTCATTTTTCGATCAGATGAGAACAGGAGCAACATACAACCCCAGGAAGCCGCTCTGCAGACACTCAGGGTAATTAAAACACTACTGGTTGCGAGTAGACATGCTAGAAGCTACAGCCCAACAGCGCTCAATAGCTTGAGGCTAAAACGCCTGGAAGCTGGGCAGGGTTCCTGCCAAAATTTCTGTTCCTCCGTGTTATAGTTTGGCTGTGGCCGGCAACAAAAGGGCCACGCGGCCGCTCTGTCACCCCTCCCCCCACTGGGGTGGGAAGGAGAATGGAATGAAACAGGCAGAAACTGTTGGGTAGGGATAAGGGCAGTTTAACAGACAGCAAACAAAGGGAACATTAACAACAACAACGATACTGATAAGGAGAACACACAAACAGCAGAACGAAGGGAGCAACTCTCACTGCCCGCCACCGCCTCGCGCTCCTGAGCCACAACTCCTTTCCCGCCGCCCAGCTCCCCCAACCCGAACCCAGCATGGCGGCACATGGTATGGAATACCCTGCTCTGTTTGGCCAGGTTGGGTCAGCCCGCCCAGCTGTGTCCCCTCCTGGCTTCTCATGAAAAATTAATCCTGTCCTGGCTGAACCCAGGACATTCCCTCTCCCTGGATCTGACTTTCCCAGCCTGAGAAAGGCGAGGCATCGCTGCACCTTAGCACATCGCGCTGCCAGGGGGAGGGCCACCAAAGACACATTTTGCAGTAATGGTTTCCAGCAGGCATTGGCACGTTGCTGGGTTTACTGCTGACCACCCTCGAGCTGTTTCTGCGGAGCCCGAAATGCTTTTCCTTTGATGTAAGGATGCAGGAAGCACCACAACGGGATCGTGATGCAACCTGGAAACCATCCATCCTCTTCTTTCTCACACCAGCTAGCAGGGAGCCCTGGCCCAAGGCTGCCGGTGGCTCTGGCGAAGGCTGCTCACAGGTGATGTAAAGCAGCCCGGAGCGGTGCTCCTTGGCAGGCAGGCAGGGAACAGCACAATCACTAGCCTGCCCTGGCACGACTCGCCTTTCAGCTTCCTCTTCTTATCAGGACAAGAAGCTACACGCAGTGGTGCTGGGGTGGTGGAGAAGGGTTCGGGGTCCCAGCCATTAGTGGGAAAGGGGATGATGGGGGGAAAAAAATATCCCACAGGCTCTTTTTTCAGCCCAACCACTGCTTTTTCACATCGTGGATTTAGCGAGGCTGCCATCTGCTATCTGGGTAACGTCTTCCCAACAACTCCCTTAGCAGCCTGATGGAGCTGGGAAGCTTTCCCAAAACAGCAGCGTCAGACCATTTCACCTTGCTCTCTGTGCCTGCTATCTAATATTAAACACACTTCCCTGCCCTCCTCAAAACTCAGTAATGGTATTATTGGAACAAGCTGTGCGGGTCCTTAAATTTTGTCCCTGCGTGAATGAAATCCTTCCAGTCAGTGACAGAGCTTATACATCACTGAGATTACCAAAGCTCTTGCCTTCAGGTTGTTCCACGGCACAGCACGAGGGATAATCTGGCCTTGCGAGTGTACGGTGGATAAACTGAGATTTATTAAAGAAATCAATACTTTTAACCTAAATTATGCCTCCTGCCAGGGAGATGACATCATTACTAGTCCAGGTATTAGTATTCTGCTGAGCTGGCATCTGAAATTGAGCTCATGTTTTGCTAGGCTTTTCAGAAATCTCCATTCAAAACCTCAGGACTTGAATATAATAACTTCAGTGTTTTGCCAGGTTTTTACAGTGCCATCACCTGATAACATCAGCACCAGCAGTCTACGTCATGCTTTACCTTGCTAAATGTGCTTAGGACTAGATGCAAACCATGTGTTTCTTTCATCATTACAGGGTTTAGATAACCCTCACATCAGGCTGAAGCGTTCTGTGCAAGACCCTGGGAAGGAAGCGGAGCTCTCTGCAGGAGTCCAGAACTATCTTCCTGGGGGACCAGGAACACACGGGGTCCATAAAGCTTTGCTGAGCTGGAAAGGGGTCTGAGAGCCTCTGAGTCAAAACTCACTGCTCAGTCTCCTTAAAATCCCACTAGCACCCATAGTCCCAACAGTGGGCAGCTCCACAGTTGCCTTCATCTCTTATCAGAGCCCGAAAAGCAAAGCCCACAGCAAAGCGGGACCCTGGAAGACAGGTATGGCTCTGCCCCTTGGCACCGCTGAGGCGTGTGTGGAGCACACCAGGCGCGAGAGAGCTTGCCTGGCTCCATCCCTCAAATCATTCGTTATTTGCCGCATTGGCCTTGGCCACATGAAGACCAGGTTCAAATCCTCAGGCTGCAGCAGACGTTTGAGCTGCAGCCTCCCACGCAGTGGAAGATGGCCCTGGCGGTCAGGAGGCCGTTGGATGTGGCAGATGCGTCCCTCAGCCTCTTGCCGTAGCGCTGATATATGGCGAGAAATAACCTGGATTCACAGCAAGGGGAGGGGACCGATTGCTTGCCAGCATCACAGTAGTGTGTGGTCAACGCCCAGCACCCTGCCTCCTCTGCACCTCTCTCCCCAACCAGCGAGGGTGGGAAACGGGCTCTGCCGCTGGTCCCAGGCAGGACCTTCCCAGCCCTAACCTCTGGAGAAGAGGAACTACGTCAGCAGCGAGGAGTGATGGATCAGCATCCTAAACAGCGAGCAGTGCCCACCTCCCCCACCTGCCCAGACCCCGAGCACTGGGTTGCGGCCGTCCCTAGGGATGAAGGATGGAAGGTGGCAAAGATTGGTGCTCTCCTGGTACATCTGCACACCCATGGCTGCCCGGCTCAGAAGTAATCTGGGTGATTTACTGACCTCTTGTCACTACGAATCACACAGGGCTATGCGGTAGAGGTAATCTAAGCAGTGATGCATCCGGGTGATGCTCAGTCTCCCTCTGCAATCCTTTTTGTAAATAGTATTAGATGCTTGAGTGCCTATGGTGGGACCAAGAATTCCTCCATGTGGGAAACATCTGGGATGCTGCAGAAGCCTAATACCTTCAAGGACCTGTCCTGAAGCACACACATCTCCCTTGGCCATGACTTAGAAGCAAGCAATTTCTTTAAATTTCTTCATCTTTTAGTTTTAAAATCTTGATAGCGGAGAACTCTTCAGTATCAGTCCCTATATATTAGGAAACAAATATCATGAGGTACGGTATTAAAAAATGAATGCTCTACAAAAAGGAAGATGTGGATAGATTTTGAATAGGGTCACAAATCTGGCTATTGATTTGTATGTTGAGAAGCATCACTGATATAAAGATGTAGGTCCACAAAGATAAAACTATTCAGAGGTTTAATAAAATTATGCTAGCTTTGATGATGTTGTTTATTACACATACAAATAGATATTTCTTACAATCACTAGGCAAATGAGGATTTCGTAATTAATTTTTCCTAAAATTAAAATTTCTTAGAAGTAAAATAATTCATAAATACGACCAATGATAAAGAAATCAATGAGCTTGGAAAACACAGCTTTCCATACTAGAGGCAAATCTGGGTAACTCTTGGCACGAATTAATTTTTCATTAGCTGATATTGCATACAGCTCACTTGAAAATCCCGTTTACTAGGGGCAAGTTTGGGGGCTGGCCAGTGAGAAATTAACCAAGGTACCACAGAAACCACTGTGAGGTGGCTGACCTCAAAGGTTGGTAAATGATAAACTTTAAAGCAACCTTTTGTAACAGGAAAATTAGCTAAATTATAATCTGTCAAGAACATAGTTAAGGGAGCTCTACCAGTAGTATTGGTATTTGGATAAAACTATTCTGACAAAAACGATGTCAGAATATGACTAAACCCCCTGCAAAGTAAAATCTGGACTATCTCAAATAAACTTTCATAAAAAAATAGCAAGGTTTACCAGCAGAGCAAGCAGATTGACTCCACCGTAAGCAGCTATGTGGGACCATGCTTACAAGATCAAAGAAGGATAAAATAATCCCAGGTGAGTGGAAGGCCTGAGGACACTGCTGTGTGACAAGTCTTTTGAGAAGCAACTAGGTCAGACAAGCTGATGATTTATCCAGCTCCCCAAAAAACGGAAAACAACTTTTACAGAAAGTTACAGCACAGCTGAAACTTTGAGAATTTAGTTTTGCGGTGATAAACATGCTCTGGGTCAGTTTTATGAGTGAAGGCAGAGCTGGTTTCGTGTGCAGCCTGTGGGCCTTCCCACCGCCAAGGGAGCAGAAGCAAAGAGCGGCACCCTCCCCGCTCACAGGGCTGCCGAATCGGCAGGGGCAGCGAACGGCAGCTGTTGACACACTTCAACGCTGTTTCCCAGAAATAAACCGTCCCAGTTCTAAGTTGTTGAGCTCAAAATGGCAGAAGCCAGACAAAAAGCTGTCAGGCTGCGGGATCCTCGCTGCCCTCAGGGACCTGGCGTGGTGGCTAGGTGGGAGCTCCTCCCCAGGCCAGCGAGAAGAGGCAATGCCGGAGATATTGGGCAAGCGAGTCGGAAAGAGGAATTTATGTCAGGGAGGTGGGGAAGGACGGTGTTGGGTCCGGAGGACGGCAAGGAGGGTGAAGGGGGCAGTGGGGCTGCTCAGGCACCTGGAGGGACAGGCAGGGTAACAGGGTGAAGGAGTGCAGGACAGCAAGTAGGAATGCGGCAGGGTCGCATGCAGGCTTTATCTTTAAACAGTTCTGAACTATGCCCTCAGGAAAGACACAGACAGAGACAGAGACAGAGA
>Ga0065711_1004991_pt1 | contig 30510 bp, 15 predicted proteins | sample Hoacrofraction12_FD_59098 | JGI IMG/M metagenome (GOLD analysis project Ga0065711, IMG submission 59098) | Hoatzin crop microbial communities from Cojedes, Venezuela - Epithelial fraction 12 v2 (version 2) | ecosystem: Host-associated > Birds > Digestive system > Esophagus > Crop | place... | reverse complement strand
GAGGGGAAGGAGACCCTCCCTTGTCCTGCTGGCCACACTCTTCTTGATGCACCCCAGGATCCCATTGGCTTTCTTGGCAGCCAGGGCACACTGCTGGCTCATGGTCAACCTGTCATCCACCAGGACACCCAGGTCTCTCTCCGCAGAGCTGCTCTCCAGCAGGTCCACCCCAAACTTTTGTTATACACTAAACTGTATTTGTTGAATGTTGTTTGTCCTCCTATCAGTCTCTTCACACACTTTCATGTCTGTAAAATACATCTCTCTCTAGAATTCATCTACCTGGATATAATGTTTATGGTCTCTTGTTATACTTTAGTTGCAGATTTTCAGTATGAAAAAGTTGAAAGAATGAAAGTTCCCTGTTTTTTCAGCTTCCAACTCTTCAACCTGCTGGTTGAAGTCTATAGTTGAGGTTTTTCCAGGCTTAGATAGCTACCATAACAAAAATATTGCCAGACAAGTTTAATTAATACACTGAGATAATGAAAGCGTATAGCAGAAACATATGTAAGTTTAGAGGTTGTCTCTTGTCCATACCTGATGCCAAAGCTAACTTTTGGCATTTTGGAGCTTATGTGAGACGAGTGAAAAATTTTCTAGTGATCAGTAATCAGTGGTTGTTTACAGCTTCATAAGCACCCGTTCAGCTAGTAAAGGTCAAGGCCTTTTTTGGTTCAGACGCAAAGCACTCTTTCCAATATTTTTTGTCCTTACAGAAGGATTATTCAATTGCTCTTTTAAAATTAGTTTTCATGACACATAATACAATATCTCTGAGAAGTGGCAGTTATTTATAACTGCCTTGGAGAAAAAAAAGAAGTCTATTCTTAGTGCAGTTCCTTGTACCCGTGGCCTTTCCATGCTAATACTTTCTGCATTTTGAGCTGAACTAGTGACTTCACCCTGGTTTAGCAGAGCTAATGGCAGTTGCATGACATCGATATCAATGTGACAGAACACAGAACACCGCCGTGGAACACTTTTATTCATTGTTAGTGGGCCATGTTGAGGTTTGAAAGAGGAGATTCAGTTCCCCAAAATACAAACTACGGATGAAGCTCAGCCTACAGATGTTTTGGGTAGCATTTGTGAAGCTCACTCATACATCTGGCCAGCTCCGTCCCTCCCACATGTCGGTAAGGCAGAGCCGTAGCGGTTGTTTCGCTTTGCAGTGCCAGGTAGCAGGCACTGCTGGGGACAGTGTCCTCTGTGTGCTGTCTGGATGCACTGGCTCTGCCAGCCACCAGCAGGACCGGGGTTGGTGGCATCGCAGCTTCAACTAATTTAATTTGACTTATCTGAAGCCAGGTAGCATGGAGTCCAGAAACATTGTCCAAGAAATTATTTAAAAGAACTTTCCATACCTTACTTCTTCAGTTATCTGTATGCATTTTCTTGCTCTCTCTTAAGCTGCTGGCTAATCTGTCAGTGTGAAGTCTTACTGGCTGCAAAACTCTCTACCTCCATCCCTTTTCATGATACTGCCTTATCATATTGCCCGTAATGAGCTGAATCGCTCTTGAAGTCCCACTGCTGCATTGACCAGCTTTCCACTGACTACAACAGCAACTCAGCCGACCTGTTTCCATGTAGACAGCTAAGTTTAGGAGTGATCATATGTAGCTGAATCACATCCTTAACCTCCTAAAGTCTTGCTGATGCACTTTGCAATCAGTCCTTACCTTTAATAACCTCTTTAATATACAAACAAAGTTCATTAGTTTACTTTCACCCTCTTTTCAAGTCATGTATGAATGTCAAACAACCTGTATCCTGCACAGAATGTAGCTCAGCATGGCATTAACTAAAACCAGTTTTTGCTATTAAGCAAACTTTAAAAAAGGTTTTCTCTATTTGCATTTCTGCAAAGTTCTAACATATGAATAAACATCTAAATAGTTTTATTACCATATATACAAACCTTCTCCATAAAGAGGCTGAGGCATTTAAAATGACAGATTTGAACTCTGTTTCTATAAAAATAAAAATACATGGGTTTTTATCGTAACAGCTGTTTGTACTCCCTACACCAGTACCTAATAGTACAGCTGCTGCGAGGCAGATTACATGACACCAGTCATTGGAAAGAAAACCGTGTAATGTTTTTGTTGTGGTGAAAAAAAGAGCTTTTGGAAAAACATTAACTTCAGGAGGAGTCCCATCTGCATTCAAGGCAGCACATGTATGAGCGTAGCTCTCTGTGGGTGAAGTTGCGAAGGAGCAAATGATTTGTGGTAGGAAGCATCCCTCAGAGTTGCAGTCCTTGGGAAGGTCTGTCAGAGGCTGTCAGAAATAGATGCGAAACATAATGTCCGTTTGGACAACAGGACAAAAAATTTGGAAGACGCTTTCCAAACACAACAAAGGGATTTGGTTTATTGTTTTAGCTGAGAGATGAGCCTGTATTCATCAAATGTTGTTTTTCAGAATGGAACAAGTTCCTACACTATTTCAGAGGTTTAGTTTTGACAAATGGAGCCAATGTGCTGAGTGGCGCTTGCTGCACCCAGAGTAGCCTACTTACTTACGCATAGTAGTGCTGCTGAATTACTGTTATTTTTATCTGATAGATTTTTTTTTTAAATATATTTTCGATTTTGCATATCTTTTGTGTTCATTCTGTGGGGTGTGACAATACATTGTGGCACAGCAGAGATCCCAGGCTTCCCTCTCCACGAAAGAAATGAGGACTGTGAATTTGAACAGCTAATACTTAGCATACTGCCTGGCCTCACAACAGCCTGTGCCTGTTTCTTTCTCACTGAGGCACCTGTTCCTTGAAGTGCGGAAGTCTGAGCCTAGCTTGACTGTCTCCAGGCCCGGAAGCTACATGGAGCTGTATCTGTTAATGTTGCTTGTCAAGTGAAAGAGCTGTTGCAGTAAGAGTTGGTGGTGAGGTAAGGGAGCCTATGGGCTGAAAGGCAAGGCTGCTTGGGCACCAAGCTGGTGTGCTTGACTTAATGTTCCTCCAAAACCTATGCTTTGTGGATCTTGACCAGCTTTGCAAGAAGCACAACTATGAGTAAAAGTGGCAGAAATAATTCTGCTCTTGAGGGAGTGTCTACGCATGGACATTTGCTTGCAAAACTTTCTATTGATACCTTAATACAACAGTTTTACTTGTATAGCTCCCATGGGGATGATCTCGCCCTGGAAGCAGAGCACACCACAGGGCTGGGTGTGTGCAGCTACAGCACTGCGGCTTTGCTGATGCCATTCTGCCAGTGCACTTCTACGCACTGATGCACAATCAGAAGCTGCACTTCCATTGATGCTTAGATGCTTGTGATCTGTTGGCATGAATGAACTTCGGTAGCCTAAATTACTACTGTTGGAAATGAAATGGAGGCTTCTAAGTCACTAAAACCTGTTTGAAATTGTTGCTTTTAGTACATAATATTTTCTAAAGGACTAGTATAAAACATTTTCCTACATACTTCCCCTACTTCTTGTCTAAACAGAATCAGCCGCAAAAGCCCCAAAATTCGGATAATTGTTGGCTTAAAGGACAACAGTACTTAAAACAGAGAGTCTGTGAAGAGAATTAAAGAGGAGACAAGTATGAGCTTTTGTTGTATTATTCTTGGCCTTCCCTAAATTTCCTGCTGATGGGAAATACTTAATAAAAATTATTTTTGATCAGCTGATTTTAAAAGGACAGTTTGTTCAACGCCAAATTAATCCCATGGAGGAACTGGAAGTCTAGAAGATGGGCCATTTGAGGAATTGCTGTTGTTATTTGATCAGTTTCAAAACAAACACAGGAGTTAAAAAACAGCTATGAACAAAAGGGTCAATTTCTAATTGGCTTTATATCAGTAAAAATTGCATTATTTACCATAATCTGGATACACATCAATCGACTTTTGACTCTGGTCGAAAGGCTGCATGAAAATAGTATTAGGAAACCCAAACAATAAGGTCTACCTAGTAATACAGCAAACTTGTTTGCTATATTCATATAATCATAGAATGGTTTGGGTTGGAAGGGATCTTAAAGATCATCTAGTTCCAACCCCCATGCCATGGGCAGGGTCACCTTCCAGTACATCAGGTTGAACAAAGCCCCATCCAGCCCGGCCTTGAACAATTCCAGGGAGGGGGCATCCAGAACTTCTCTGGGCAACCTGTTCCAGTGCCTCACCACCATCATAGGAAAGAATTTCTTCCTAATATCTAATCTAAATCTGCCCTCTTTCAGCTTGAAGCCATTAGCCCTCGTCCTATCACTGCATGCCCTTGTAAAAAGTCCCTCTCCAGCTTTCTTGTAGGCCCCCTTCATGTACTGGAAGGCTGGAAGTTATAACATCTCACAAACAGCTGAATAGTTTTATTACCATACATACAAACCTTCTCCATAAAGAGGCTGAAGCATTTAAAATGACAAATTTGAACTCCGCTTCTATAAAAATAAAAATACACATTAACTAATCTTATATTGTTATTAATTTACCTGACTAAATGTATTTCCATTTAACAAAATGCTGAATTTGCATGTTAACAGCAAACCTATGGCTTAGTACAGAACATAATAACTTCAAGAGAAAAACATTAGAGAGTAACAGGAGATTTCACTCAAACACAGGTAGGAGTTGGGAACTGGCTATTTTCACTGTGTATCTCCTGTCTTCTGAAGCAGTCATCTTGGCCCTGTTCCCCAAGCAAGTCCTGAGCAAAGGATGAGTGTTATTCAGTTTGTTTCCTGTTTTACTGACTTTCTACTGCCTATTAGCAATGTTTCCATAGAAAGACGTTAAATTTACGAAAGAAAAATTATGCTGTTAAAGCCAAAGTCTACATTATTTTCTCTCTCTCACCAACTTAAAATACCAAGAAAAAATGCAATTCACAGCTGTGCTTTTTATTTTCTTAGACATTTGCTTCACATATTATCTGCACTGTAATGTAAAACAAAAACTTGAATCAAAGTGTACCATATACCTTATTCAGCTGTAAAACATGTAAAGAAAATTACAAAAACCCCATAGGAAAGAATTTTGTAGTTCTTTTATCACACACAATTAATGAACTGAGTTTGCAGAACATCAATTTATAACGCTGGGTCTAAGATAGAGACACTCAACTCTTGTCGAACTGCAGCTTATAGGAGCAAGAAACTCAGATTTTGTGTTTCTTGTCTGACTAAGAATGCAAGGATGGCCCACAATACAATTTTGCTGGCTGATGCACCCATTTCCAAAATCCCAGAAGACACCGTCTTGCTTAGAGAAAGACTAAAAGTACCAGAAACAGCAAGTCCGTAAAGAGAAAAGCCATGCCACTCTCGGGTATGCTCCAGTCATATCCCATATTGCTGCCTAGCTGGCCAGGAATTGCCTTGATGGCTGATTAATAGGTGGTTTGGGGATCTAATCAGTTGCGGTTGCTTTTGCTTGGTTTGCCTCTACAAAGATCACATTGAAGTCATTACAGGAAGCCAGAGCCTTTAAAAAGGGAACACAGGACGTAAAGTCAGTATTCTGTATTAATAGAAACAAAAGATTTACTTGCTCTATAAATGTAATATATTCTATCATAAGCAGTAGTGTCCAGAAACATTATCTTGTGAGAATCCCATCTCTCTTCCAAACATTCCCAGTAACTTGTTTTCTGTCATTTTTGTACTTAGGTTTTACATACCTCTTAACTGCATTGGTTAATACAGTAAAAGAGCATCTGAACTGGCTACTGCATTTACTTTTGTTGGATTTATTTATTACCACATATATTATGTTGTTATTTTCTCATTACAGGACAGCTTTACCCTTCAACAGCAATTAAAAAAACAGGAAAAATGCAAATATTCTAACACAAAAGGACTTCATGCATCTTGGTTTCCTCTGAAAAAGGAAATGTAATCACCATGTTTTTCTGGAAAACAAAGTTCTAAGAATTAATATAATGCCCTTTCTTTTGGTTAAGCAAACTTCTCAGCCCTAAGGTTCTGGCTGCTTACACTTTTGCAAAGCTGAAGTATCTCATTGATGTCAACAATGTCAAATGTGCACATCCACTATCCCCTAGTATTCTTGGTGTTAGATAAAAATGAATTTTCAGCATGCATATGTCTATTAATTTATTCAAAATAATAGGCATTATTTTGTCTGTTTTCATTAATTTATTAAAAATACTTAACCAATATTTATTTTTTAAAAAAACCACAAACGGCCAACAACATGTTATATACAGTATCACCAGTAAGGTTCCGTAAGAGTGTTTACACTCAAGGTAATTTTGAAAAAGCGTTTGTTAGTGGGAGGAATAATTGTAACTATTTGCAAATTTCAGTGGACAATTTACAAACAGATTGATATGGTTACAGATTATAAAACTGGGGCATAAAATCAGGAGGTGGGCATGACCTCTGTTCCACTCATAAAGAAGTGATGAACAGGGAGTACTTGTGGTTATCATTTCAGATGTGACATTGGGTTTGTTTGTTTAAACTCTTAGACCAGCTACTAGAAATAAAGTACACATTTCTAGAAATCATGATATATTCATGGAAAGACTGAAAACAACGCATTCTTAAAAGCCACTGCTATAGTAAGAGCCTCTCTGGAAAATTTCATATGCATAGTGAGATTCTGAATTAGAGTCTAAAGTTGTATGAACAGACGTGTATTCAAACTTGTAAGGAAACAGTTAAGTTTGAATGTGGGTACGTTCTGATAAAAACATCTTGGGATAGTTCTATGAAAAATCCATCATTGCGTATTTCCCTGAAAATGTGTCCCAGAATGAACTGCTAAGGGATGCTGCTGCTTTTCTGATGGCTTATAAATTCTTTCCTTACTTATGAGGCAAGTTACTTCTTTCCCAAGAGACTGAAAAATCCGATTTCCCTGTAAAGAAGTATAGCTTCTAGGTACCTCAGCTAGCTTAGAAGTAGAAAATATCTGTTAAAATATCTGTATCTACTTCATTGTAGTTGCCAAAGTTTACTTTAAAGATAAAATCACTGTATTTGAAAGATTATTTTTTACTATAGCTTAATCATTATTGCATTATAGACTGAAATGCAGAGTCTCTGTGTCCCTTACAGTAGGTATGTGCTTTCTTAATAGTAAAGAAGTTATTTGTATTGGCACTAATCGGTACTTGTCACAACATAACACACTGTTTGGGGGAGGGGGGGAGATAGACTGTTAAGTATATTCCAAGCTTAAAATGGTACAGTTTTAATATGTAAAACTATAATTTTCCTGTAAAACTGTAATTTTCCTTCCCACTGCTCTAGCTGATAGTAGATGCCACCTGAAGGAAAATCCCAGTAGGGAGAGAAATAAAGAATTTGAGCAGAATGTTAGACAATGGAAATAATGGAATATCAATATAATACAATATTACTTCATATTTTATATTATATCATATTATATTAATAAATGATGCTAATGTGTTGTAATATATAATATTATATTATAAAATTGTTATAATGGAATTAACAGGCATGATGTTCCGTCTTCTTCTAGGTTTAAAGCTGCAGTGGTTGCACTGCAAGTGTATAGTTATTAGAAATTCAGCTTCAAGGATAGTATGTTTATTTGCTTTCACTGTATATTCCCATTCCTACATCTTAGCTTCATTCTTTGGCAGAAACAAACTGGTAGATTTCTGGAGGAGGATCTTTGAAGTCATGTTTTATACTTCCATTGACCTTTCAAGTTCAAAAATTTAATTGGAAGGTTTCAGAACTCAGCATATAAAATTTCTCAGTATACACAAAATTCCCCTCCCCAATACCTCCCCAGAAAATAAACATGTTTTGCTGAAAATAATTTGTAATAGTTGTGTGGCTACACTGGCATTTTTAGAAACCTGTTAAATATGCAAGAGAATTAGGAGCTGCAGTCAAAGATAGCAGTAGAAACTGCAGTTGTGATACTCAGTTGTTGCTATGGGAAGAACCTTGAGTGCAATGTTTAAAGCATAAACACTGCTTAATTTCTAAATGCCCATATTTCTAGCAAGAAAAAAAGCTGAAGAAGCACCAAATTATTGGATAAAGTCAGGACAAAAGATATTACAAAGAATAAATATATATTTTTATCTTTCCTGATGCTTATGAAAGAATGGCTTTGTAACATTATTATCTATCCCAGCAACTTGTATGGCCAAGATATTGACCCTGCTCCTAATCTAAGCATTTGTCTTTAAGACATTGATCTTTTTTTGTTTGTTCTGAGTTTTTTGGGGGTTTTTTGATTGTTTTTTACTTTAAAAACATGTTTCTATAGCCCTAAATGAGGCTGTGGAATGACACTCTGGTGGAATATGGTTAAGGTTCCATTTGCATTAATAATTTCTTTCCATTTTTTTTTCTCCAGGGAGAGCAAGGCCCTTTAGGTCCCTATGGTCCTCCAGGACTCCCTGGTGTTGGACAGCCAGGACCCAAGGTAACTCTCAGTAATATGTCTGTTAGATTGCTAAGTGTGGGCAGTCATCTTCTGGACAAAAGTTCTCACCTGCTGTTTTATCAAAGTCAAACTCTTATCATCTAAATGTAAAACTGATACAATATTGACAGGTTATCGTATTTGCATAGGATGGAGATAACAGACCTTTCCAGCAGCTATAACTTTTTATTATGATCCCATTGATACAAAAGAAGTCAGAAATAATGCCATTTAAATGGGAGTTAAATATGTGAGATCATTTTGAAGCACTAGCAGATGCTTGCACTAATGAATAAACCATGCTTCGAAGCATGGAAATACATCTCAGTCACTGTGATATGCAGTCAAGTGATGGATTTGCCTTGTTAGTTCTTCACTGGGGAACAGATGTTCTTGTAGGTTATAAAATTCTCTCTCTCATACAGCATTTAATTCCTCCATCTTATTTAATTGCAAAAGACTAGAAGGTGGCATCCAGTCTTGCTAGCTTGGAAAAGTCCTCTCTGCCTATGCTGGCCACCCAAATCTCCTTTTGGAAAACTGCAAAGGCATCTATGTAGGAGACATGACTACTTAGTTTCTGAGAGTTTTGTCAGAGACCTACAGCTCAGACTCAACCAAGAAATCTAAAGTGGGCAGAACTAGATCTCACCCTAGTTCTTTTGGCTGCTAAATCTTTGGTGTTGCTTTATGCCATTTTTTCCCTTATTTTTGGACCTAAGTGTCAGTGTCTAAAATACCTGCACTTTTTATAATTTCACTGCTGTAATTTGTGCATTCAATGAACCCTGCATATTTTCTGTGCAGTGGGGCAGACCCTGCAACACAGAGAGGGTTTATATAGCTCAGAAGCTAGTAATTTGTCATGTAAAAGGAACAACACTGAGTCATTCCAGAAGGGAAAATAGTTTATGGAGAAGGAATGTCACTCCCAGTCTCTGTACTGCTCTGGGGAGAGATAAAAATCCTGTGTGCCCTTATCCTTGAGGCTCATAGTTCTCGGTAAACTGGAGGAACTGTGAAGATTATGACACTTTATAGACAGAAGATACAGAAGCTGTTCAGTGCCTGGAGTTCCCGTGCAATCCCATACTTCACTGAAGCAGGCTTCAGTTCGAGTGCCTAGCTAGGGGCTATGGTGAGGATTCCTCACACCTGAGCATACCTGCTGCATGGTTTGGTTGTACTGCAACCAAATGTAGCCCGACATCACCCCCTCATCCCTATCATCTCTCAGGTCCTGTGTGTTTAAGCAGGTACCCCTGTGCAAAGTGATAACACCCCTTTGCTGTTGTGATGAGAGATGGAATGCAATCTAGTGCTCCAAGTATTAATCGAAAGGTACTTTCGAATGTTTCTAAATTGTTATTTATGCTTTTTTTACATCAGAAGATGTTACACATTTGATTTCAGACTTTTCTGGTGACATGAGTAAGTCATCTATATGTAAATGTTAAGCTTTTCAAATGCATCGAGTTGAATTAGGACTGAACTTTCTAATATTCTTTTTCACAAGGGTGCTCAAGGTCAAGAAGGTAAAATTGGATTCCCAGGACCTCCTGGAATTGGTGAGCCAGGATTACCTGTAAGTCAGTGATATTGGAAGTGGAAATACCGTAGAATAAGTCTTAGTGAGTGTAATTGATTGACAGCAGCCATGTTGGCTACTGATTCTATAAACCACCTTGAACTTAGTATGGAGCAGCAGAAGTGTGTTCAGCTATGCCAGCCCAATATTGAGGCAGTATTTGCACATGGCTTGCTCAGGTGTGAGAATAAAGCTATGTCCAAACAAGTTTTGGGTAAATAAAAAATTGCTTGGTCTGTGTGAGCAGGATTGCAGTATCCAGTTTTCAGAAAGACCTGGAGTTGTATATAAATAGCTGTAGCCCTACTTGTTTGAATTGAGGATAATGTTTAAAAATTGTCTTAAATCAAATTTTAAGGAGATGAAAATCCAAGAGTGGAGACGTTCCTCAACTCCTGTGTATAATTTGGATTGCAAAGACCCAAATTACACGCTTTCAGTTATATCTTTGTCTTCTCAATTGCAGAACTTGAGCAAGCTTTTTGTAACTTTGAGTTGGTGCTCACTGGCTGCTTTTTCTTCCTGAAGTGTATGAAATGTATGTTTTTCTCGTGTATTTCATTAAAAATCTCAAAGAGATTGTTAATTAAGAAGCCACCGATATAGATTGGTCTTAGATTCATTCTAATAGTATTTTTGAAAGTTACTTTGTGGACATAAAAGACTATTTTTCTCACAAAAAAAAGCAGAAACTTTTTACTTATTAATGATCATCCTTAAAAACTCCTTATTAGCTTTAAATGATAAGATAGCCGAATTTTGTCGAAGAACAGAAACTATTACAAAAACAGTTTTTTCTCCACTTGTTTATAATAAAATAGGCATTCTCTAATTTTGTGTTTAACCTGCATTTTGTATCAAAAAAACTACGTTCAAATTAATGATTTTCATTATGAAAATAATGAAATTATATGAAATTATAGGGAATATGTTACACAGTGGTAAACATATTTATTATAAAAAAACTAAAGGTTCATTTGAGTTTTAAGGGTACAATCTTCAGACGTTAATTATGTAATTCACACCATTTCAGCATTAGCTTATTCTAATCTAAATACTCCAATTAAGGGTTGCTACAGTTCATTTTAATTGTCTGGACTCAGATGGCTGTTACAGAAGCATTTTTACTTACCAGTGTCATAACAGTTGCAAGAACCTATACTAGCAACTTAGACAAAATGTCAATAAAATATGGAATTGCTGACATAGTCTGAATATATTTTTCTTTTCTTACAGGGACCACGTGGCCCTGATGGTCTGCCAGGTGAGAAAGGTCTACCAGGAGAGGGCATTCAAGGCCAAAAGGTAGTTTTATGGAAATTATTATTTTAACATTGTGGGCCAAATTTGCAGTAGTGTCTAAGTTATTTCAGAACACTGATCATTCCACTGGTACAAAACGTCAGCTGATGGATCTTGGTCTTCTGAATCACAGTGCTCTCTGAATATCCCTCTGAGTTCAGAAACTCTGTCATGATAATTACAAAAAAGCTGTACAGTCCCTCTAACACTAGTAAGTTAATGATTCTCATGTTTGTATAATGTGTATAATGAGATACCTTCTTTTGGTAGCATAAATAAGATACACTGCCTTAGGAAAGACTACTTAGCTATTTATGTTCTGTATTGGAAGAAAACATTCAGGAACCATTTTCATTCTGTCTTACCATTTTTGGGAAACTAAAGATGGGTTGTATGAGTCTCTATGGACAGTTACCTCATTAAGGGCACTTACTAGGTTAATATATGTGAACATTCCTTTTTTTTAAAAAAATGAGTACAAACAAGCAAAGATTTATGATTAAATCACAACTGGGCTTCCCATCAAAATGTATCCCTCTTTTTTAGTGGCTTCAAGATTCTTTAGAGCCTTGAACTACTAAGTGAAGAAGATTTTTCTTCCTTTTATGGAAAAGATGTTAGTCATGTCCTTCCACCAGGTTCTGAACTGCTCTCTCTGACCAACAAACATATTAAAGCATTTTCAAAATGTAGCTTCCTTCTTCATAGTATTTCATTTTCTCCTTTTGAAGTCCTGTGTTCAACAACACAATGAATGCAGATGAAGCATGTTACGAATTGTAACTGAATCATTTAATACTGATAATGCCATTGATTATTCTTCTTGTTTGTTTGTGGAGGAATACTTTTTTTCGTGATTATCCGCATTGTGATGACCAGTTTGTCCAGGATGCTGTTCTTTACAAATTCCCAAATACTGTTACAAAACTGTCCCATATTTCTAGGGTGAAAAAGGCTCTGAAGGTTTAGCTGGTCCTCCTGGACTGCCAAGTCAACAAATCAAAGGTGACAAGGTGAGGCACAGAGTATTTTTCTAATCATATCTATAGTTAATAATATTTATAGTAAAATTAATGGTGAATTATTAATGCACTATCACAACAATACAGAAGTATGTTTTACCTGGAATCTGAGGAACCAGACTACACCATTCTGTGCAGCTCCATAGGCTACAGTCATCTATACCGGTAGCTGAACCTGTTAATGTTAACTGAGAGCACTAAGGATTGTATTCTATGCAGCTGGGAGTATGAGGGAAGAAATGGACTTTTTTCCTGCTCAATTTATTTCAGAAATACTGTATTCAAAGTACTTCAAATTTTATCTAAATATTTTAAAAATGTTAAAACCCCTTTGAGTCAATTAATCTAACGGAGCTGGAACAGGTAAAGAAACACTGGCTTTTGAAATTTGTTAACTTTTTGGTGTCCAGTTCCCCAAAGAGGTATCCAGAACAATTCTAATTCCCTTGGTCTGATGAGATTCCAGTCTGTGTCTTGTGCACCCCCAGAGAGTGGCTGATGCAACATGCCCAGATGTCCTACAGAGCAGAGTCAATGATTCCAGATCTTCCTTCTCATGATGTAGTGTTATAGCTCTCCTCCTACTCCCCATCATTTCCTTCCCTCCTGTCCCCACGACTCCTGCTGTCCTTGTTGCCCCACACTCTGCGTAAGCTAATGTTGACTGAGAGCACTAAGGATTGTATTCTATGCACATAGAACGTGTATAGAGGAGAGGACAGCACTCCCATCCAAAGTTATTGACAGCTTAATCAGCAGAGAGTGCTTTGTGGATGTGGGAAGTTTAACTTGAACTTACTCACCTCACTGCCCAGTCAAATGGCTCTCCAAAATCTTCAGACCAACCTAGGTGGTGTGGTGGGGTCTGATTTAGCCTATCTGTGACAGATATGCTTGGTGGGCACCTGCCAGACCATCTTGCTCGAGGCCTTGGTTAGAGGAAAATTGGTTACCTGTGCAGGAATGAGTCATCTTATTCCCCATGTCTGTATAGGAAGAATGCAGTGATTGGCAGTGAATGCAGTAAGTGTTTGGGACCATTTCAGTAAATAAGTGTTTCTGGCATAAGTGAAACTATTTTTTGTTTTCTAGGGACTGGTGTCACACATCTTTGACACCTTCATGGATCTGTGCCACTTCCAATACCCACATGACCTCCCCACATATTCACCTATTCCCATAATTCCCTCTGCCGTCATTCCTCTGTTCCCTCCCCAAGAGCTGTACGATAGCATTACAATACCACATGGCAAGGATTTTTTCAAAAATACTCTCTAGCTGTTCTGTTTACATTTGCAAGTTTTTCCTCTGGGTGTGTGTAAGAAACTGTGTACATTTCCATTAAAAAAGAAAAAAATCTTTAAAATTAATCTCAGTATGTAAAGATAAGCTATGGATCCTTCTAATAATAAAGTTACAGCTGTGATCATCTAATGTTATAAACGAGATAGAGTTTGTAGGTAGGAAGGAGTATTATTTTTATTAGATCAGTTGCCATAGGCAGACTTTCAGGTATTCCAAACACATTTAACTTAAATAGAAGCAGGAAACTTCAAGATAGTACAGCTTGGGGACTTTTACTCTTTATTTCATTTAAATATGTTAATCAGCTAGCATGGACCATTGCGATTTAGCTCTTGGGAATACTTTTTTATAGGGTGAACAAGGCCAAGTAGGACCACAGGGCCCAGCAGGACCACCAGGAACAGGCAATCCAGGAAGCCAAGTAAGTCTACGTTTTGGACATGTAATGAGTATTTACATGTAGTTTTCATTTTATACTGTATCAGAGCTTTAATTTTGATGTGAAGACATTAAAAATCTCAGTTATTTTTAATTTTTAGAAGTATCGAACTAGTCTTTAGGCAAAGCTAGTAAATATAAGTGATTCCAACTGATTTGTGTGGTTTTAGACTCAAGCAAACAGAAATTTGGTCTAACCTGCATAATAATTTGCACAGGATATAAATCAAATTAATTGCTTGGATGATGATGTATTGTAGATAAAGTTTCACAAGGTAAGAATCCACCACTTCTGAATTTCAAGCCCTTTGAAGCTTGAACACAGTCTTTAGCAGTTGGGTACAGAAAAACTGAAACATCCCAAAAGATGGTTTGGGTTTTGACTTTTTGGAAAGAAGGTAAGTGTTCATGCTTCGACCATACTATCCCAATGAATCAGGGCTTAGATGCAGATACTGAGACACTTCTCATTTGTTTTGTACTTAAACAGTAATTGTCATTACACTTGGGTACATAAGTGAAATCCAAGTGATAGTGACAAAGGAAAAATAAAATAAAGATCTCAGAACAAAGCCTGAGAACAGGCAAGCAAATTGTTTTCTTTTAAAGATAAGATAAAATCATTATTAACTGAAAGATGGGCATGGGGTGAATTTCAGATGTGGAAGAGTGTAATGCACTGACTCATTTATTTTGCTTTGTAGGGTATACAGGGTCCACAAGGAAATCCTGGGGCAAAAGGATCTAAAGGTTTTGGTCTGCCAGGTCCAAAGGTAATGATTCTAACAGTATTTTTTAAAAATAGCACCAGCAAGAAACAACAAGCAACATATCTTGGCCAGGCCTTCCAACAGTGTGTTTGATGAGATGGAAATGTAACTCTTCATTGGAGATAACAATTCACTTTTGAATCTTTGAGGAAAATCCACGGTGTTATTTGAGGGAAAATCAAGGTGTTCCCCAAATGGAGCATATGGCTTTTGCTTAGCGTCAGCCCTTAACCCTTGTGAATGTGGATTTGGGGTTCTAAAGGAACACAAATTTATAGACAAATTATCTTTCAGACACGTTTATATCAAACAATTTTCGTGCCACATACACATTGTGTTCAGCTAAAGCATTCTACCTGTAAACCAGAGATGGTTTTGAGACTTAAGGCTAGTCACAGGATCATAGAATCATATGTTCAAAAAGACCTCTAAGATCAAGTCCAACTGTCACCCCAACACCACCATGCCTATGAAACCATGTCCCGAAGTGCCACATCTACACGTTTTTTGAGCATCTCCAAGGGTGGTGACTCCACCACCTCCCTGGGCAGCCTGTTCCAATGCCTGACCACTCTTTCAGTGAAGAAATTTTTCCTAATACCTAATCTAAACCTCCCCTGACACAATTTGAGGCCATTGCCTCTCATTCTATCACTAGTTACCTGAGAGAAGAGACCAACACCTGCCTCATTACAACCTCCTTTCAGGCAGTTGTAGAGACCGATAAGGTCCCCCCTCAGCCTCCTCTTCTCCAGACTAAACAGCCCCAGCTCCCTCAGTCGCTCCTCGTAAGACTTGTTCTCTAGACCACTCACCAGCCTCGTTGCCCTTCTCTGGACACGCTCCAGCACCTCGATGTCCTTCTTGTAGTGAGAAACCCAAAGCTTAACACAGTACTCCAGGTGCAGCCTCACCAGTGCTGAGTACAGACGCACGATCACCTCCCTACTCCTGCTGGCCACACTATTCCTGACACAAGCCAGGGTGCCCCGTTGGCCTTCTTGGCCACCTGGGCATACTGCTGGCTCATGTTCAGCCGGCTGTCGACCAGCACCCCAAGGTGCTTTTCTGCCGGGCAGCTTTCCAACCACCCTTCCCCAAGCCTCTAGTGTTGTGTGGAGTTGTTGTGACCAAAGTCCAGGACCCAACCACTTCTTCAGCCTGTCCTTCAACCTTCAGTGGTCATCATGGGAAAGAACCAAAACCAGAGGTAGAAACACTAGGAAAGAAAAAAGAGCTTACGTCTACTCAGTAGCTGACACTGCAACACAGAAGGAGGGAAAGCAGGAAGCAAACAGGAAAGTGGGGCAAACAGTTGCTGCTGTCAAAGCCTAAGCCCTTAGCAATACAATGTCAGGTGAGCATCGTAAGAGGAGACAAAGGGAATTGCTGAAATACTAAGGAGAGAAAGTGGAATGAACTGATGAACTGTAAAGCAGAAGTGTGCTTTGTAATCATCTTGATTTACAAAAGGATGACATTAGTCACTGTAGCAAAAGCAGAGAGAAACACAGTAATTTTCTTCTGGGCATTACTTTGGCATGGAAATAGCAGTTACAGCAGCGATAATATTAATGTAAGGAAAAATAAATAGCTGTGAAACATGTTAAGTATGAGGGCAATTTTCCTAGTGTGAAAAAGTATTTTTAAAAGCAGAATTGAAAAATGGGATTCCTATTTCTTTAACTGTTTTAGAACTACTGGAAGGAAGAATTGTGAGGGTAAAACTTTCTCTTACACAGACATTCTGATTTTTCTTTATTTGGACTCACTTTTCATTCAGTGACCAAAGAGTTTTTCATATAGTGGTATAAAGTAAAAAATAAAATGTATTAAAACAAAAACGAGAAAGTTAAAATGATTCACCTAGACTTTCTGCCCACTGCAAGGTTGAATAACATAGATGCAGTCCTACAAGTTACTGGGGTTTTTAAAGAACAGAATTTTCCAGTTGAAAACTGTTTGTCTGATAACTTGACCACTTAGAATCATAGAATCGTAGAATATCTCTGGTTGGGAGGGACCCGTAAGGATCATCAAGTCCACTTCTATGTGTAAAGCAGTTAGTGAAATAATGGAAGTAATGAATGAAGCTACGTTGTGTTTCTTGGTTAAACAAAAGACTTCTTATTACTAGGGTCAACCAGGTGAACCTGGACAAAAAGGAGAACCAGGACTTCCAGGAACTGGCATACGAGGACTTAAAGTGAGCCTATTTTTTTTTATTTTTAACTGCTCCTTACAGGGTCTTCTATTTCTTTCACTAGTTGCTGATAAAGTACGTAGAAGATTTTTTTGTATAAATTGACTATGATCAAAATAAGAGGGAATTTCAGTGACAGATACTCACTTAACTTGGCAGTTCTAGCTTTTAAAATCAAAATGCTACGCTAGAGCTCCCTCCCTCTCTCCTAAAATCATAGCTGCAGCCATAACTGGAACAGAGTTTTCCCCCATCTTTTCTAATCTAGCGACGAGGTATTTCTAAGGCCTGTTAGAAATGTTACTACCTCTGTTCCTCTGCAATAATGTGAAGAAAACCCAAAAGTCTGTATGACAGAGGTGGTCGTACAGCCTACCTGCTAGAATAGTTGTTGAATACTGAAAACTTTGACTGCAGCTCTTCAGCTGCCATTTCGAAGACTGTATACCATGTCCTTAATGATTTAAGTAGGGCTTCCAAAATCTTGGGTAAGATGACCTAGACATCTTGGTTTTGGTGATTTTTCCCAGGATCGTGGAAGAAGCGCTTGACAGGACTGTTTCCTATGGATATTTTCAACTCTTTGTGGGCAGTCTTAAAAGTAATGCCTAGCCCAGTTTGTACAGCCAGCGAGGTGTTAGTCTCCAGTCAACAACTCCATTTAGGCATTTTTGGCTGACCATTCCTTAAGTCCCAGATGTTTGACTTTGCGAGTAAATTGCATTTGTATCATATTGTTCTTGTGCACAGAATAACCAACAGCATTCAGTCATGTTTTTACTCACTGAATAACTGTAAATTTATTTAATACAAAACTCAGATTTAAGAAGCAGGTGGGGTGCTTGGAAGGAAATTTAAAATACTTATTTTAGATTGTATGAGTAGCAAAAATTACTGGCTCTATAGAATATTTAGCTTGCTGGGAATAACAACCTTTTTGAGCAAAAATATTTTATATCATTAATTAATATTTTAACACACTGTTAGATCCATTTTACAGAATAAATAATTTATTGAAGTATGCAGATATAATTATTTGTTCTTCTTTCAGGGAGATACAGGTCTATCAGGACTCCCAGGAGAGAAAGGGGTGCAGGGAGATCCTGGGAAGTCAGGGAAAAAGGTAAGGAAATGTAAAAGGTGTAGATGAAAGAAGAACAAACTGTTATTTGCAGGTATGCAATGGCCAGGAGTTCATCCTGGAGGAGGGCATGTGCCAAGTGCTTTTGCCAGGGAAAAGACACTAGGCTAGCTGAGATGCTTCCAACAAACTTTACTAAGAGTGGCTACCATCTGAATCTGCAAGTGGTTTAGCTGCCCTGCCTTTTGTGGGCTATTGATTACCGTTAAATTTCACCATTCACAGATAGCTTGCATCTTTAGCCTGTTCCTTACAGCCTGTTCAGGTTTTTCCTGACACCAAGAAGTCATGCTCAAATTGATGTGACTTCGGGCATCTAGCAGGATGGTGAGCTGTGGCTGAAACCTGTCAGCCTGGTACAGAGACCATCACAAACGGTTGAAACCACTTGTAAATGTTGTATTAAAGTTACAAGTGGCTTTTGTACTTGGGAATGCTGGGGGGTTTTCTCTTGCATATTGCCTTTATTCTGATGATCAACTTGGTGCTATCACCTTCACTGTCATAATTCATTATAAGTGAAAATATTAGTACTGAGCAGCTACCTTGGGTATTCAGGACAGTGCAAAGAACAGCTTGGTGCCTGCAGGGAGCAGCACAGTGACGTTAGGGCAGTTATTTAGAGGTGTGAAGCTGTCTCACAGAAGTGGCATCCAGACTGATGCCTATCAGCAGCAGGCTCTGTAATGTCACTTCCATAAACAGCTCAAATCAGAAATGGATTTTTAAACTTCATTTTAATCTACTTTTCACTTTCTGAATTACCTACAGACATTCTAATATACTAATCTGACTTATATTATGCATAAATATTTTGTAGATAATGTTCCTTAATAGAACGTTTTATGTGGATTATTTGTGAATTATTTGAAGTAATCTTTCTGGCAAATATTTACAGCCAGGATTAACCTCTGGCTACAGAGTTGCCTAAAATTACTGCCTCTTATAAGTTATTTTTTTATAATTGGTTAACCAAGACCTTTTCTGATAACTTTACAAGCATTTCTCTTCCTCATATGAGTCTCTGCATGCAATTCTTCCTGCAAAAGATTGATGCAATTGCAAATGGCACTACTATAGTTGTCTGTGTAAACAATATGAATGCAGGAGGTGGAAGGGATTTAAGAAGACAGAGTACTTTATTTTTTGCAGGAAAAAAAATTAATCAGATATTCGCTGACATTTTTTGGAAAATTGTTTATGCAAGCATTGCTTCTCCTAAGTCTATTGATTCAATAAAATTAGCTACATGAAAATTAATTAACCATCTAATCTCTATTAGGGGGAAAAGGGAGATCAAGGTCCGAGAGGCCCAGAAGGACCCCCTGGCAAAGGAGATGTAGGCCAAAAGGTATGACTTGACATGCACACTGGAGAAATACTACAAACTTTCAAAGGACCTGTTTTGTAAGAGTTCAGATTCTGGCCAATTTTTTTCATTCATTATATCTTAAGTAGGAACTATATTTTAACTGGTGATTTAAAAGAATGTAACAGAAAGAGGTGTGTTCCTTAGCCTGAACAGGTGCAGCAATATCAGACTATGAACATAGACTCTGAAGTTCATTGGGCAGTAGAGATTTCCTACAAATTCAGTACAGAGTTTTCATTAAAGTTAAGAGGAGGCAAATTATCTCAGTATACTGATAGGGAGAGAAAAGGAGCTAAGAGAAATTAGGTGACTAATCAGATACCTAAATATGAAATTAAAAGCCTGGAAAGATGTATTAGGAGACAGACAGCTTTCATCTCCCACCTCGTTAGATTTAGGACATTTGGGGCATATTCTATAACTGAGTTGGATTTCAGTTGGAATGGAGCATCTAAATACCTTTCAAATTATGGGCGTCATTATCGTTGTGGTTTTGGTTCTTTTTGTATCTCCCAGTTGTAAATGAATCTTTGCTGTCATTAAAAATAAGGTTTGTTTTCATCAGGGTGACCCTGGAGAAAAAGGATCCCAAGGACTGATTGGTTATAAAGGAGTACAAGGCCCAGCTGGACCAAAAGTAAGCTTGTTCCTCCAGGATAATCCTCCAATTTGTATTTTATAAAAGAATCTGTGGAATTTATGTAATGTGCAAATTTCTCAAGCATCTGATGCTTGGAGACTTAACAGAACAAAGGAAAAGCAGAAATGTTTCCATTTTCTGTCCTGAATGACACAAATGTCCAAAGGAGAAAAAGAACAGGTAAAAATTACAGATCCTATAGTTAAGTATGAGCACAGAGAAGCTAAATTTAAGTTGTCCAAGTGATTCTAACCATGGGCATTTTGCAAATTTTCACTTTGAAACATTAGCTTCCTGTTATAATATTTTGTGAGCTACTGTTGCTCTGAATGATAAGGAAATTGAAATAATGCAAGTGTTCTGGTTATTCCATTGGCTTTGTAAGCGGACACAAAAATTAATTAAAATTAAAAAATTAAATACACGGTTCAATCAGTGATTAGTTAAAGCATGAAACTCGGACCAGCTTTCACAAGAATGGTAAATTGATTTATGTTTTTTTCCCAAGTATTGACTGTTTTGTAGATAGGTCTATATTGTAGATACTTTTATGATACAAAACGTTGAAAAAAACTTTTACCACTTGTGCAGAAAATGAAACTGTCTGTTTAAATCTAGATGATACCATTTTGTAACAGGGTGAACCGGGAGAGAGAGGACCACCTGGTGTTGCTGGACCATCTATTCAGGGACCTGCTGGACCAAAGGTGATTACCTGATATGTGTTTGCTGGAGAGCAGAAATTGGAAAATTTCTAATGCACGTTTTTGTCAAAATTAAAAGAATAGAAGTTAAAGAAGTTAAAATTCCTTGTTGTAGTAACAAAGATGACTGAATTTTAGAAATAAGGACTGAAAAATACTAAGAATTAACAGAGAGGGTTTGGAGGCCCATTAACAGGATGCTGAACTTGGTGTTATTGCCTCCTGAAACCATTTTTTAGTAAAAAAAAAATCCTTATTACATTCCTGTTGTGGTTTGGCCCCTCCTGTGAAATTAATCACTTTGACGTCTTTTTTTTTTTTTCAAATTTACTATGCATTTTGTTTCTTAGACTAAAGGTGTCCTGAATGTGGCAGTAAATCCCTGCAGAAATGTGTCTATGTGTAATTCTAGGGAGTTATATGCTAGCCTAGCTGATTTTTGGAGGTGAATGTACATCACTTCCAAGTGAACAGCTGGCCCGTAGATACTACTTTAAATGAAATGTCATGTACGAGACAGCTAGAGCTACATCCACCTCATTTTCTCTATGGGGAAAATGTACCTGAAATGAGTGGGACTGGTCCTGCTGAGTAAAATAAGTGGATTCAGCAAAACTTTGAAGGTTTTAAAAACGTTTGAAAATTCATTACCACCCTATTTTTAAGAATAAAATAGTTGCTCTTTTTATAACATGTCAGTTAACTTTAAAAATTAAAAATTGATGCTTTTCATCTTCGGTGATAGTTTTGGGGGTAGAAAAATCACTAACATACATCCTATTGCTCTGAGGTAATTTCATCCCCATTTTTCTTCTTCCTGAAAAACATATGTGCCCCCCCCCAAGCACATGTAGTTATTGTATGTGCAATGTACTCATCAGCCTGGCAAAAGGACATCACAGAGGGCTAGGATGTGATTTGGACTTGTTTGTGCGTGGAGGAGGAAGGAAGAAGGGAACACAAGCAGCTCAGGGTACACCTGGAGTAAAAATGCAACCGCAGAGAAGAAAGAAAGGATAGGATTTTGGGGTGCTCGTATCTCTTATGTCAGTTTAAAACTGTAATAATGTGCCAAACTTTGTCAGGAAAATGTAAGTGTCATGCTATAAGGCACAACTTGTATTAAGACAGGTTTCGTTTCTTCACATTTTCCTGGTTACTGTGACATTTTTTAATAGACCAGTGAGTCAAGATTGTTTATTGATAAAATTCATGCTGAAAAATAAGAACTTTTTAGACTTTATTGCCTTTTTCACTCTGATTTTGTTCTCTTCAGTACAGTTCGTATCACTTTCATAGCAGACTGTCCATGAGCCCAAATCTACTGGAGTCTAGGAGTTTTTCCAAACTCTTTACTAAATTTTAGATGAGGGCTTTTACATGCAGTGGCTGACATGAGGAAACAAGTGTTGTTGGGTAAATATAAAATGCAAGTGGTACAATGATTACTAGTAATTGTGTTCTTGGAACATCCAGGTATCTGCAGGAGTGAAGCCAGATGTTATAAATTTCTAATGCAGGGAATCTACATATTTTTCAAAGCTGGGAGTTATCATGGTCTGAGGTCTTTTTTAGTACATCTCTAAGTATTTGGTGTAGTAGTGGGTGGTTGATAGAGGTCTTAACTCCTGGCCAGCCATGGTTGTGTCCACTGGAAATTTATTAATTTTAAGCTACACCCACGTTTGGGGATTAGAGTTTTATTTCCCTTGACAACAATTATGCTGTTACTAATATGGAGACAGTAACATTAGATAGCTGTTTTTTCTCATATTCCTTTGTCATAGTTACAGCGGCACAGTGGTTTTGACAGAACATTTGATCTGCATTCCCTAGTGAATGTTTTCTGCCTGTCTTTCTCGCTGGTGTTAAAATTGCAAAAGTTTCAATGAAAATTGAAACTTTATTTTCAAGATCCTTAATGTAAAGTAAAACATCTGTTGCCATAGATTAAACACTAGAAGGAGCCAAATTTTGCTCTATGAAGGGATAACATGAGGAACTTGAATTCTAAGCCTGATGATTACTTTCCAGGAAAGCCACTGACAGAGCTAAGATTACCAAACAGTTGTACTTGAGGAAAAACTCGGTTTCTTCCAGGTCTTCAGATCATGGAGCTTGCAATTTCAATGTGCTGCGCCGTTGCATCTGTAGCCTTTCTAAACATACTCTGTGTCAGCACTTGTCTTTGAATTTCTTTGCTGTTCTCTTACTTGCTCTGGTAGAAACAAGGTTATGCAGCCTTGCTTGTGTGGGCAAAAGTAGGCAGAAGCCACAGGTGAAGCTGGCTACTGAAAGTGAATTGCGATATTCAACCTTCAGTTGAAAACTAAAGTCATCAGGTTAATCATCAAGGCAGAAAAAACTCTTAGACGCAGTTGCAGAGAAGCAAATGTATAAGAGAGGTCATAATCAAGACGGTAAAATCTTACTCTAGTAATACTGGTTTCATATTATCTAGCTCAATAATTGAATACTTGTTCTTTTCTCTCAAACTTCAGAAATTAAAACTGAAAATAATGAATATGGGTTTGGAATTGTTTCTTTTTGTATAGGGGGATCCAGGACCCAAGGGGCCACCAGGAGATGATGGACTTCCTGGAAATTCAATAATGGGACCAACGGTAGGAGTTTTTAGACAAAAGTTGGAAAATAAAGAAACACGAGACATATGCAAAACTCCTGTGAAAATGTAGAAACCACTTGAGCAACTTTTTCAGGAAAGTAACTGACCAGTTCTTCAACTTTTCCATCATTCCAGGTTAAGTCAATTTTTAAAAACAAACTTACCGTCTTTTGAAGAAGAAACAAAAAATAGAATAAATAACTAGTCCAGTGTACCTCACCTTGCAAACTTACCTCGGGAAGTCTTCATTAGGAAGGTAGCTCTTCAAATTCATTTCCTCCTTTCATTATCTCATGTGGTCTTTTATACCTCTGTATGGCAATATGCTCTTTACTGAGTATAAATTGAGGTATTAGTTATTTTAACAGTGGAGTTTCAGTATTACCAACCTTGCACATTCAAAAGCATAAGTAAGACCCAAAATAAAGAATTTTAAAAATAGGTCTTTTGGAAGTACTTATTTACATATGGGTGACAGAATAGGATTTACTTGGTTAGATCCTTTACGTTTTTATCTTGAACACCAAGAATGGAGTACAGTAGTCTGTAGCAGGATTGCTGTGCTCACTGTTCAAGCCTTTAGTGGTTAACTAGCAAGATCAACACACAAGATAAAACTGAGGATTCGGTGGTAACACAGAGATTGCAGCCTTTGCAAGAGTGAGAGACTGAAAAATTCTCCTCTGTAGTACACGTGAGTTCACTGTAAGGCTGCTCGAAGAATAACGTGAGGCCAAGGACCATCCTTGTGCCAATGGGGAATAAGTTAGAAGAAAAGGATTTCGATTAATTTGCAAAGGATGAGATTTATGGGGTTTTGTCACTGTTGAACAGTGAAGTGATCTTTTCAAAAAATGGTTCTCTCTCCTAGTAGTTCAGGATGACTGTTAGGTACCGAAAGTTATGACTGCTTTTTCTCCTTGCATAATGCATTACAGTTGTCAGCATGGAATTTTGCCTGATATTTTATCACCAAATTACTCAAACCCTTAAACACGGTTTTTCCTCAGCTCCTTGGAATTGCCTTTCATTTAACTAATTAGAATAATATGGTGTCATTAAAAAACAGTGCCACTTGCCTTTCTATATTATTTAAAAGCAAACTGCAAAGCACAGTCCCTAGAACACATCCCATGTCCTCTGCTCCCGAAACTGGATGTCTTTTGTTTTGCTTTGCAGCTTTTATCTCCTCCTCTCTAATGCATTTTATGATATGATATTGTACTTCTATCAGTCACAATCTGGGTTGAAACTTTCTATAAGCCTTCTGCCAGTTGTGATAAGGGAATAGTTCAAGAAGACTTCCTTCAGTGTTTGGGAAAGGTACCTTTCTTGTGATCTCCTTTCCAGACTGAAATCAGGAACCTTCTTAGTAAATCTCTTCTTTTTTCACTTTTACAATGACTGCACATAAAATGTTCCACTTAATTCCACTGTTTCATTTCTTGGGAATATAGCTGATAGACCGAAATTCAGAGACCAATTAGTTTATGTGTACCAAATACAATGTAGTTCAAAATAAAGCAATTTAATGCAGTAGCTTTTGTGTGATAACATCTTAGGAATACCAATAATGCTTTACTTCTGGCTTGACAGACTTCTACCAGTACACCTACCAGAGGATGCTGAATAGCACATGGACCCACATGCATTTGGTAGCTTGTATTTCTGAATTTTCAAAACCTCTAAATTTATTTACTTTGTCTATAATCTAGACTGCTGCTTCACCCTGTTTTTCTTTTAAAAAGAAGTGAACATGACTTAATTGTCCAGTTGTATACTTAATCATGTAGGTTTTGATTATGGCAGTACTTTTTTTTCTTAAAAACGACCATGGACACAAGATTTATGTTCATATTCTGTTTGTTTTGTTTGAGATTTTTTTTGGAAGAGTGTAGAAGCAACTATTTCTATATTACTGCTACAGAAAATTACTTTAAAACCTGCCCTGGAAAAGTTGGCAAAGTAAAGTAGATGAATTAATTCACGTGCCATTTGTGACATCAATGGCACTTGCCTTGTTGCCAGTGCACTGACTTAGAGTGAATCGCTGTGATTGTCTTTTTCAGACCCCACAAAACCATGGGAAACAGTAATCACAGAATTGCTCCTGGGCCATGTCTTGTTTATTTTCGGTGCAGCTATTAAAAAAATTAAAACTAAATAATCTGGACCAGATAACTGTGTCTTTTTTAGCCATAGATTTGACTTAAGTAGATTTATACCTGTGTTACTAATGGCAAAACCAGCTACTTGACAAAATCCCAATTCTTACAGAAGAGAATGTGTTAACATGTATTTGGTATTTACAATGGTCTGCTGAGATAAAATGAAAACATCTGTATGGCCATTTTATTGTAGTAGAATTGGAAGTAAAAATAGAGATGCACTCATGAGCCATGACTTCCCTTCTTGCTAAAAAAAAAAATGTTGCTAAACATTTCTAAAATGTTTCTCATTTTATCTACAGTTTAAGAACTATGGATATTAAAAATGAGGAAGAGGTAAAATTGGCTTTACATCATAAAGCTATTTATGAACTAGAAGCACATTTGTTGGTTAAATTTTCACAGAACTGGATTAGAATTCTATCATTTGAAAATTAGGAAACCTGAAGAAACATCTTCCAGGGCTGATGCAGTTTGGATCTGGTGATCATGTTGTGTTTAAAGTCTTCCAGTGAAACTATCCCTTTGGACTGGAGAATAGGAGAGATTCATACAGGAGCGATCTACCTTGTATGGTTTTGTTTATCCATAAGACATACTTGCATCCCTATCCCAAATTCCATCTTAAAGGGGTTTCAGGGTTTCATCTTAACCAGGACATAGAGTCTACCTTGTCTTCTTTGTCCATTTGCCTCCTAACCTAAACCTGTGATGTACATCTTTAGCGGAGCCAAAACAGCTCTTTCGTTTTTCCTTGACAGGGCTAAGCTCGTTAAGAAGATCTGATTACTTGTGCCTATGGTAGAGACATTCACGGGACAGGAAATTTGGACTTGAAGTCTGGTTTTGTTGGATATCTGTCTAGAATATGAGTCAGTTTATTGTCCAGTCATAGACACTGTATTCAGACAGACCAGCCACTGAGATCTGAGCTGCTATCAGGACTTCATTCGTGGTTTCTTGAAGCATGGTGTTATTGCAGAAATCTCCAGGCACAATGCACTGATGAAACAGCACGTTTCAGTCATTTGCTTCTTTTTTCTAGCAGTTTATATGTACTGGAGTAGACAGGGAAATGTTTGCTATTTCTATGTACTTATTCTTCAGGATATGTTATCTGTATGCGTATTAACAACTGACCCTTCAACACTCTACAGGAGAGTCCATTTACATTTCTTGGTTCTGTGGGACTGAGTGGAGGGTATACACTTCTCCCTGTATGGCCGTATAGATACTGTGCTTAGGAGTGGGATGGATGTGTGACCTACAAGTATCAATAAGGATTTCTGATGGGCAATGCTGCCATGTGGACATCTACAGCACCGATTGCCAGCATATCTTGAGGGATACCTCAAAGTAATATGTTTTCTTTATTGGTTCTGTGAAGAATAGTCTATTGCAAGCTCAGTTAATTTTCTCTTTAAATGTCAGGAAAATGATCACTGGAATGAGGGAAGATGAAAAGATTGCTGTTTGCTTTTCTTCTGATTGTGAAAGGAAGCATTGAAGTTTTGCAACTGCACAAATCTTTAGTGGGACTCAGTGGAAGAGTCGACAGAAGGAGTGATTGTCTCGTGATACAGAGCATTTTAAGATAAACTAAGACAAATTATATATTTCTTATAACTGTTTGTATCTCTCTTTTCCTTCTTTCCCTTGTAGAATGCAGTTTTGCGTTACTGTATGAGAGAACCAATGTGATTACCTGAAGCACAGAATGTGCAGCATATGATTACTTAAGGGTGGCATATTGTGTTTCAGTATTGTTAAATTCATAGTTCGAATGTCAGGACTTACCCCCAAAGTCATAAAAGTTTAACTTTTTAAAAATAAATTTAACTTTGTATTGGCTGAAGATAAAGTCAATGTTCTCAAGATTCTGTGTGCAACTACAGATTTAGAAATTAATAATTTCCTAATGAGAACTCTTAGTCTTCTGAAGTCTTAATTTGATCAACTGAAGCAACAATAAAAAAGCACAAAAATTTCTGAGTTTCACAAGCAAATTGCAAGAGCTAGTAACTGATATTCTGTATTTCCAAAAGGATATTAAATAGTTTCCTTATGTATTTGTTAATATTGTTACATTGTGATGATCCAGTTACTGGCACAATGCCTGACTTACAATTTTGTATTTAGGGCAACCGGGGACTACCTGGACTACCTGGACCTCGTGGAGCAAAAGGCGATGGCCACAAAGGTGAAGCTGTAAGTGCAATTTTAATTCTGCACTTTGTGTTCATAAAAAAAAAAGAAAAATTAGTTACTTAACTAAGTGCAATTAATCTTCTCTTTCATCCTTTAGGTAATTTAAATATTTCATATATATTTTGAGGTCCTTTCCTGTCCTAGATACAGTGCCAGTTCCACAGGCACCAGATATAAACTGTTCTCCTTTCAGCATCATGAAAGGGATACTGTGTCATTCCATAAAAATCTTCATGGCTGCTCATACATGTTTAATATAATCACTGCTTTGAATTATTTTCCTTCCCTCCCTCCCTTTTCTTTACTGTTCCTTGTTCAAGATCTCTAATAACATCTGCTTGGCCAAATCTTGCAGTCTTCAATTCCTTGGTTTTTCAGCTGCTTTTCACACCTGGGGGTTAAATCCTCTTTTTGAAGATTTCCACCCCTCCTTGCTTTTCTGGTGTCTAGCTCCAGAGGGAATTAGTGCCTGAGTATTCCAGCTGGCACATTCCATTACAAGGGCATATCATCCTAAATTTCAGTCATTCAAAGCCACACAGACATGTTTGACCAACCTTTCACTATAAGTGAATATACCGTTGCCATCCTTCAACCACCACATGTCAAACTTCCATTAGCACTATTTTCTTTATGTCTGTAATCCAGTTTTATTTCAAACTAGAACCATAAAGACACTCCCAAATACACTGAAGCGGGTCCTGAGTGCTTCCAAGTAAATCACGGCTCAGCTCCAATTTCCTGTCATTCAAACTGATTCTGGGCAGGTCTTTTGGGATCAGAATTGTTCAGAGAATTCACTCAGAGTTCCTGGTGTAATGCCATGTGCCTGACACATTTCACAGCACACAGGGACACTAGACCAGCTCAAGACTCCTTGGAGGTTCAAGCAGTGCCAGTAACGGACCCAGACCCAGTAAACAGAGGACATGCAAACAAATGAAAAAACCATACTGTCATCCCGAATAAAAATGAAAGGCAAATGCAAAGGCAATCATGAAGAAGACAGTGATGCAAATAGATGGCTGACAAACTTCTAGTAGACCTTAAAATGCCTCATAGGAACTGAAGTTTTAAGCTTTACAAGTAAAAATATCTGTTTAAACTGTATGAAGAAGCAGTGTTAGTAGATACAGAATCAAAGAGGTCAGTGAGAAGCTGAAAACTTTTTATTTAATTAATCAAAGAATTCAAGAGAAGCCTGGTTTGGTAACCATTGATTAATAAAACTATACAAAACCCAGTTGTAGTCTGCCCAGTCACAGGACGACAAACTTCTGTGTATATGCTTCCTGCATTTCTATTAGTGACTACACAATAAAAAAAAAAAAGAGCTTTGCTCTGAAGTAGTGTTCCTGAAATCATGTCTGCTCTAGGATTCCCATCTGCAACTGCCATAAGAGTCATGTTTCTCTGCAACTCAGTCTCAGGCTTCAGTAAAAACTGGTTGTGTTTCTTGCTGACACATGAGTACACGTCCATGAAATGTGTGAAGGTTCTGTTGTGCTGCAGCGTGCATCTTTGCCCTTCTTGGGCTGCCTTTCCATGCCCCATGAGCTGGAGAGACCAACTTTGTAAACCACTGGCAGACGCGGACAAGGTTGATGTAGCTAGGTCTCTGCAGCATGATGGGGCAAAGACATCTGCCCTATGAATACTGAAAGGGAGCCTGGGGATGCCTCCAACAGTATGAAGGGCAGCTGAAGGGGCTGTGGTGGACTGAGCAGAGAGCTCAGGAGAACAGACTATCAAACACAAGTACACCCAAGTATGTTAGGGTTACCCAACCCCCGAATTAAGATGGGTTAGCTCTGGTATCCCAGATGTGTAACGTCTACAGTGTATGAATCGTGGAGCAATGTCTGCCTTCTCACTGGTTTCTCTGAGCTGAGAACAACTCTGATGTTCTTAAGTCAAGAGCTAGATTTTTTTTCCACCGCTCTGGTAGTCTTTTCAGGTTTCTGCCTGGGACTGAGGATGACTGTTGCTCAGTACGCATCAGAAATGTGAAGAACTTGACAAAACACAACAAAACCAAAGAGATTAGTAACTATTGCTGAAATTCTCTTCTTTGTTGAAGAAAATAAGTACTCTTCTTTTAGGATAACTACTAACATACTTTATTCCTCTGCTGTACCAGGGACCTCCAGGACCAGCAGGCCCCCCAGGACCAGCAGGCCCAAGGGGCATGGGAGATGCTGGACCAAAGGTACTTGTGCTTGTACATGCACCTGACTAGTAGACAAGGTAGACAAACATCTTCCGAAAAATGCATTAGATTAGAATGTAATGTGTATGACAAAATGCTGCAATCTCATCTCCCGCTTTCCATTTCAGTTAGAAGAAAAGCTTACAACAGACTTTTCTGCCATGGTAGATACAAACCGGTTCTTGCTTTATCCCCAGATTTGATGCAAATCTGCAGGTTTTCCATACATCCAAAGACCCAGGATGTTTCTAGATGCTGGAGTTTCCATGTGGAGGTCAGAATCCAACACAGGCAGAGTATTGCCTAATACAGAATCACACACAGAATGGTAGGGGTTGGAAGGGACCTCTGTGGGTCATCTAGTCCAACCCCCCTGCCAAAGCAGGGTCACCTACAGCAGGCTGCACAGGACCTT
>Ga0065711_1031120_pt1 | contig 30511 bp, 20 predicted proteins | sample Hoacrofraction12_FD_59098 | JGI IMG/M metagenome (GOLD analysis project Ga0065711, IMG submission 59098) | Hoatzin crop microbial communities from Cojedes, Venezuela - Epithelial fraction 12 v2 (version 2) | ecosystem: Host-associated > Birds > Digestive system > Esophagus > Crop | place... | reverse complement strand
TGGGTTTTAGTCTAACTTTGTCCTTTTTTTTTTTTTTTTTGTCTGTACATTACCTCACTGACTTTCAGTCAGTGTTATGTAAGAGATTTATGTGAAAGAGATATCATGTGACACCCCACCTGGAGTCCTGCGTCCAGCTCTGGGGTCCACAGCACAGTAAAGACATGGACCTGTTCAAGCAGGTCCGGAAGAAGGTCACAAAAATGGTCAGAGGGCTGGAACACCTCGCCTTGAGGACAGGCTGAGACAGTGTGGGTTGTTCAGTCTGGAGAAGAGAAGGCTGTGGGCATACCTTCTAGCAGCCTTTCAGTACTTAAAGGGGGCTTATAAGAAAGACGGGGACAAACTTTTAGCAGGGCCTGTTGCAACAGGAAAAGGAGTAATGGCTTTAAACTAAAAGAGAATAAATTTAGATTAGATATAAGAAAGAAATTATTTGCTATGAGGGTGGTGAGGCACTGGAAGAGGTTGCTCAGAGTGCCCTCTCCCTGAAAGTGTTCAAGGCCAAGTTGGATGTGGCTTTGAGCAACCTGGTCTATTGGAAGGCATCCCTGCCCATGGCAGGAGGGTTCCAACCAGATGATTTTTAAGGTCCCATCCAACCCAAACTATTCTGTGATTCTATGGAGACCATACCCGTGTTCATTTCAACATACCTTCCTTTTCAAATCAGTCAAAATAGCCACTAATCCATTTTTCATACATATTACTTTTACTAAGAGAGATTTCATCTTACTCCTTTGACTGGGATCTAGCCAAAACAACCTGGTATTTTTCATCCACCTACCTCACAAGTGACAGATACATAAGCCTTTGCTGTTTGCTGGGCTCCTAAGTTAGTAACATTAAATCTCAAAGGCTCCAGCTCTGGCAAGAACTGAAAAGGCACTTAAGTACACTCATAAAGCCCTCTTATTTGGTGAGATTAAAAGCATGGCTTATGTCCATTTCCATAAAGAAAGCATTAACTCGCAACTTCAAGGCCAGATAGCTATATGTGCTTGTGTATAGTCTCCTGTTTAAAGCACGTGCATAAGAGCCCTGCTAAATCTTGACCTTGGAGTCACATATGTACCAGAAGACCAGTGTGCTGCCTGGAAATGTGGGTATCCATGATGTTAACAGCTGGAATAAGCAAATAAGAAGGTCACTGACTTCAAAAGTACATAACGTCAACGATTTTTTTCTGTTTGATAAGAGAGGTGCATAGGCTATGCAAAACTTCAAAACATTCAGTCCTTCTGCAATCTTTGCCCTTGCAAATGAAAAGCCAAAAGAAAATCTGAAAAAAAACCCCACTAAAATGTAGAGAGTTGCCATATCCAGAGAAGATTTATTCTTTTCTTCATTGGGATATTTTTGTGAAAGGGGCATTTAAAAGGGTTTAAGCACTTTTCTTCTTGATACTGTATGCCAGGTAGAAGTTCTCAGGTAATACAATTACTTATGGTGTGGGTGACTGATAGACAGTCACAAAGATCCTTGCAAACTAAAGCTCCTAGATATTCTGGGGCCATCAGAGCCAATATATAAAATGAAAAAGTGAAGATTTGTCTTGGTTTTCTGGGTGAACCATTCAATAGATATGGGAAAAGTATAGATCAACAGCAGGAAACAGTCCTTAGAAACAGAGATCTCCCACCATGCAGTGCACCAGTAGCTGCAGTGAGAGCCAAGAGGGCCTCTCAGTGTGCCTTATTAACCCAGCAGCTCATGGGACTCTTTCTCCCGCAGTGTATTTTCAGGTAATATGGTCTTTCTACAGCATCATTTGGGGCTTCTCCACTCTGCCCAGGTAAGAGAAGGCAGGAAGGATAAAATGTTGTTGACACTTCATCAAAGAATTATGTACTGCAATGTTTACAGTTAAAAAGAGGGCAACTTCTGAGACAAAATATTAGAAATACGTCCGGTCATATTGCTTTGTGTAAGCTGAAGGTCATCCCACTACAGCTCTCTGATTTCCAAAAGTAAGCAGTGATATATCAAATGTCGGGGCCCTGAGGGCACCAACAGGGCCTGAGTACCTGCTCCCCATCACCACCACCACCGCCACCACCACCACATTTCTTGGGCTCAGGAGTCCCATTTCAAAGCAGTGCAGGGCCATTCATCTCTAAAGTGACTCCACAGCAGTGCCAGTCTCTCAGGGAGCAGCCAGCCTTCGCTGCCCCCCTGACAGTAAGCAGGCAGAGTTGGCAAGAATTAGATACCTAAGATGTATGTGTGTCTGCGGCGTGCTGGCCATCTGTCCATCAGAGCAGTTTGCCCTCAAATGGCAGCTCTCTTTTGCCATTCTCATTATGAACCATCAGAAAATGCTCAGTTGTTAAGGATCTCACAGTGCTCTGATGTATCTTTATAAGCTGCACACTGAGGGAATTACACCTGAGAGACAGACGTTGAGGACACAAATTCAGTGGCTTCACAATATCACTGGAGTTTTCCAGCTGCTTTTCAACCATGTTTCATTAAGTATCCATTCATTAGCTTATCACTTAATAAAAGAAAACAGTCAAATGGGAAAAAAAGTTTCAGAAAATTATATACATATTTATCTGTACTGATCGATAATAACAGTTTTCAAACATATTTAAGAAAAAAATCTAATTTTCTCCTTTGTATATACAAAGATACACACACACAGAGAAAATATGCAAGCATAGGCAAGTGCACCCAGACTTTCTTTTCCAAACAACAAACCAGGCTGCTTGAGGCTTTCCAAATTCATTTAGATGCCCTTTGCATTGCATAGCTTCCTGGACCCATCTGTACAAGCTTCTGTCACACAGCCATCCTCAAAGTGCATGTATTAAAATTTAAGCTAGGTTGTTTACAAAATAGTTCTAAGACTGTCCCTTTGTGGAAGTACTGGTTTGCAGAACATCTGTTGCTTTCAATAGTCAACACAGAGCCATTTGTTTCATCTGAAAGAAATGGCATTTCCCTGTGCTATAACCATGCTCCCATGAATCAAACAAAATATGTTAAGACCATTCAGCCATTATTAATGTTTTATCTGGGGACTCTGTTTGTCTCTGATCACATATTTATCAGCATTAATTCTGGCTTGATTTTTAATAGCATTTTCTCTGTGATGATTTCCTCTAAGTAGGAAGACACTCAGAGTCTGGATGGGTGGAATGGCTCAGTGCGGATTTATCGCTGCTTTTGGCTTTATTTCTGTATGTCCAAGTTGATCCATTGTGCTGAAAAAGCAAATAACTAGCAACTGTGTCATCTTCCCTTTGGCTAGCATCAATTTATTTGAAAAGGACTTTCAGCAAGCAATGCCAGTCTGGCCCACAGAGGTTTATTCCCATTTTTCTTAAAACTCTCTCTTTTTCTGTCTTACAAGTTTTGCTGGTGTTAGTCAGAATTCAATATAAAACTAGACAACATTTCTATTAAGCATTATTTAAGTTACATCACTGCAAAGACAGGCAGGCTAAGGGTCAGATGTGCAAAACATGATTCAAAACCTTTGTTACTAAGATCTTTTATGTACAGATTTATTTTTCTTATCCATATCACACCTCAGGAAAGCAGCCAGATTACTGAAGATGTCTGAAAAGTATGAAATTAAGGGCTTGATTTTTCTTTTGGACAAGTTTGCAGAAAAAGTATTGCATTAGTCCATTCTGACTTGGTAGATTCTCATATAATAAGTCACCAGGATGCAAAGCAGTGGGAGTTCAAGGAAATCCCATCTTGAAATAGTGTCCTCAGTAAACGTCTCATTGTAAAAGCTACTGCAACGTCTAAATTCCAAACATCAGGACTAAAAAGATGTAATGATGTACAACATTGGTAAAACAACAGAAATATTTCTAGATCATGTGGTGCTCTCAAACTCTGTGCCTCATATAAAGATCATCAGAGAAACTACTTGTGGTGGATCGGCCCTGGCTGGATGCCAGGTGTTCACCAAAGCCATTTTATCACTCCCCTCCTCAGGTGGACAGGGGAGAGAAAATACAATGAAAGGCTCGTGAGTTGAGATAAGGGCAGGAAGAGATAGCTCAGCAATTACCATCACGGACAAAACAGAATCAGCTTGGCGAAATTAATTTCATTAATAACCAATCCAGTCAGAGTAGGGTTATGAGAAATAAAAACAAATCTTGAAAACACTTTTCCCCACCCCTCCCTTCTTCCTGGGCTCAGCTTCACTCCTGTTTCTCAACCTTGTCCCCTCCAAGCAGCACAGGGGGACAGGGAATAAGGGTTATAGTTAGTTTATCACATTGTCTCTGCTGCTCCTCCTCCTCAAAGGCAGGACTCCTCATACTCTGTCTCAGCTCCAGTGTGGGGTCCTCTACGAACTGCTCCAATGTGAGTCCTTCCCACAGGCTGCAGTTCTTCATGAACTGCCCCAGAGTGGGTCCTTCCCACAGGGTGAAGCCCTTCAGGAACAGGCTGCTCCAGCGTGGGTCCCCCATGGGGTCACGAGCCCTGCCAGCAAACCTGCTCCGACATGGGCTCCTCTTTCCACAGGTCCACAGCTCCTGCCAGGAGCCTGCTCCAGCACAGATTCTCCACAGGGTCAGAGCCTCATGTGGGGACATCCACCTGCTCCAGCGTGGGGTCTCTTCTACGGGCTGCAGGTGGATACCTTGGACCTCTGTGGGCTGCAGGGGGACAGCCTGCTTCACCATTGCCTTCTCCACAGGCTGCAGGGGAAAATCTCTGCTCCAGTGCCTGGTGTACCTCCTCCCCCTACTTCTGCACTGACCTTGGCTGTCTGCAGAGTTGTTTCTCTCATGTATTCTCACTCTTCTCTCCAGATAAATTTGCCATTTTGGTTTTCTCCCCCGTCTTATCTTCGTTGTCCTAGAGGTGCTGTTGCCATCACTGATGGGCTTGGCCTTGGCCAGCAGCGGGTGTATCTTGGAGCCGGCTGGCATTAGCTCCATCAGACATGGCGGAAGCTTCTAGCAGCTTCTCACAGAAGCCACTCCTGTACCCCATCTACTGTCAAAACCTTGCCATGCAAATCCAATACACTCCTAATCATCATTTTTATGAAAATTTTAACTTTCAGGTTTAGGAATTAGTTGGGGTGAACGAGTAAACAGATTATATGGCAGGAAATTCCCTCTAGCTTCTGAGATGCGTTACCATCTCTGCTTTTTACCCTTTGCAGGAAATGCTTTACATTCTGGGAATAATGAATCAATAAAAGAATCAATTTACAAGAAGTGTATGAGAGTCTGGGGAATTCCTCCTGACAGACTGCACAAGCTGAGATTGGATAACCCATTTCTTAGGAGGCATGGACACAGCATCTGAAAAGATGGATGGTAGTGTGAACTAGCCTGCTAATTTTGGTCTCTCAGAAGACAAGTCATTGGAACATGTTTATGGTAGAGATGCCTGCAGTTAAATGACATGGGGACAACATATTTGGAGGGGAGGGATCATGACCTTACCTATATCCAATAACAAAACTTTTAAATTAAAATAGAAATATTTCTTTTTAATAGGAGCTTTAAGAAATTCCTTTTTAAAGCTAAAGTAGGGAAACGTTAAATATTACATTGAACAACTGCCCTACTTTTTTGATTGTCCCCATTACGAATGACATGATAGCATACGTTTTCTACTTGACCCTGGGATGCATATAGCCCTTTCTGAGTCACGTACACACAGTCAAGCTGCTTTGAAACACTTTATTGGAGTATAAAGACGGTGTACAAATTATTGAACTGATAGCAGGTGTCTGCTGAACAGAATTTAGAGTCTGGCAAGCTTCATTGGAGAATTAGATGTTTGTGGAACCAACACTTGTAAATGGATGCAACATCTGCATGTGCGTTCTGGTAGGTAGGTTCAGTTCCCCACCTCTCTTCCTTTTTCCACAAAAATCACAGCTGGTTGTTCTTCTTCCACTACAAAGCAGTCGCTTCAGGTCTCCAGTGAACTTGTGCTTCATGAGATTGCACACTGTTGTGCTGAAACATGGTACTGAATTAGACATTTAAGATACACTAATAGATTGTGCACAGGTACCTTTTAGATTTTGACAGACTTAGGCCATTAAATATGCAAAAAAATGGCATTAAGGCAGGGGTCATACAATTAGGGTAAGGAAATAAAGGCCTTTAAATGTTACAGTTTGAGTGCTTGCGTTAGTCTGAAGGATTCTTGTTGCTGTAGTATTTTCTGCTCACTTGACTTCACAATGGAAATCCTAGTAATCATCATTCATTTCAATTGCCCCAGTTATGTCACCTGAAGCACAGAAATTTTTCTGCTTGCTTTCTCAAGCACGTATCAGACTGCAGAGGCTGTGAAAGGAGTGCTGTGTGATTCCACCAGGAAAGAAGAAGAAATAAGATACCTCGAGGGAAACCTGAGTTGCTTCTTGATTGGAACAAATGCTAAAAATACAAAACTTCCACCAGCCAATAATATGGAAGAAAAACAGCCCATGACGATTCTCTTTCAATTAGTGGTTTTTAATATTTGTTTCTAAACTACTACAACTTAAAATTAATAAGGTAATTTTTCACCTAGGAATATAAAAGCAGGAAGACTGCCATTTCATACATGTATTTCTTGAAATTTTTTTTTCCAATGAGAAAAGCTATCAAAGCCAACTCACTCTTGTGGCCAGTATTCTTCTTGAAATAGCGGAAGGAAATAGATCAAAACAATTTTGCAGGAAATTTTTGAGTTTTATTTGGAAAAAAACTCTAGCTGGATTCCCTTCTTGACAGTACCTCAATTTCTACATGCCCTAGATTCAGGAAAAAAACATTAGTAAATACCATTTTCCAGAGGGAAGAGATTAATCCAAGCGAGATGGGATACAAAGAAGATGTCCACTTTGTACAGCATGTATAGCGATTGGCTACAAGTTTAATCTCCATCTTCTTCTGAACACAGATGACATCTCTCATGGATGTAGGGAGGGTTGAAGATGCAACATAATGAATATCGGCGCATTCATCCTTTCTGAACAGCAGCCACTCTCTGTCTGTCTGTGAAATGATTTAACTTTTGCACGACTTTTGCAGGACTTTTGCAGGGCAACACTTTGCAGGCATCGTACAGGCCAGCATTTACCAGACACAGTGCAGGGTAGGTATGCTGAGATTGGTGAGCTCCCAAAAATAGTCAGGGAAACTCCCATGGTGAAAACTGTGGTTCTGGACATGTTCAAAGCAGTTGACTGATGAAGCTGAGCACTGCAAAGCTTTAGCATTTAGAATTCTGAAAGCAAACTGTCCAAAATCTCTTTTACTCATATTTATCCATTCCAAAGGTTAAACTTTTGTTTCTTACTTATAAATGTCCAAAAAGTCAGTGGTTTTCTCCACTAAGCTTTATTTTTCAACTGAGACGCAGTGGCAGAGGTGTAAACTGAATGAAAGGCTAGTGGGAGGAATGAACTGTCTTCATGTTATAACCATTTGGATTTTTACTTACAAAGACCTTTCCAAGAAAATAGATGGTAACTTACTTTATGATTCATTATACTGTGATGAAAATGAGGAGAGAAAGAAAGTGAGAGCTTGTTCAGTTTTCAGACTTCCATTGGCAATTTTATTTTGTTGTAAATATATCTCTTTCCTACCTCTAGCTCAGAAACCAGCTTGTTAAGTACTCAGAATTGCTGTAGGGTAGAGAAACCTGTAGGTTATGAAGTAAGGAGCCCTTGTGGGTTTCTGTTGTTGCTCAGAATAACAAAGCTAGAAAAATAGATCTCTTAGGCTAGAGTTGAGGTTAAGAAAGTACTCCCTTCTAGGTATAAGCACAAGGTTGCTTTACTCTTAAAAATCACAAATATATGTGGTTTCTGAGTAATTATAACAAAAGGTCATCAGTAATCTTTGGGAAAGTTATCTAATATTTTACACGGTAGATCTACTATGCAAGTAGCATTACGGATTCTCCATCTGGCTGAACATGTTCACATAGAAAGCTTTACAGAAATTGAACCAGATAACGACCTTCAGCACCCTGTAGCAATCTATAAATCCAGAAACTGGTTTTATACGTGTGTGGTTTCAATGTTTGGGTTTTTTCTCCCTCAGTATTCATCCTTCACCTTAAAGGTCACTGTCAAGTGCATTGAATTTTTTGCTGTCTGTAGAAGTTGTTAAAGCTGACTTCAGGGTTACTGCTTTAAACACTTTATGCTGCAAAATCTCTCATTTCCTCATCTCCTGACGTTTCCTCTCCAGTTTCCAGTGATGAAATCCATACTGAACCTTAATTAACAGAACCACGTTTACTGGACTGAGCAACATGTTTTCTAGACAGCTAATGATTAGTTGGGTTTCCCCAGAACATTAAAGTTGGATTCTTCTTGTCATAATGGAAATACCTTAAAAGTTTATCCTCACAGATAAAAATATATGATAAATAAAAATGTAAAATACATAATGAATGAAAAAAATAAGCCAATAGCCAAGGAATTTAGGTGGATAAGTAGCAAAGTTTAAAATCTACTGAATTGCAGTTGGCCTCATTCAGAAGAATCTGACCCAAGAGCAGTCAATTGGGAAAATACGAAGCCACCACTGACAATGTGCAGGAAAGAAGACAGAAGAGCAAAGAAGGAATATGAAGAATAGTTGCCACATGTAAAGCAAACCTGATAAAATTCTCTCGCTATTACAGAAACAGGAAGTCATGAGTGAATTAGTAAATACCAAGACAAGATGAGCAAAAACTAATAGAAATAACAATAGAAATAAACCAAAAGAATTCTTTGAATAGTCCCTTTCCACCATTTTGCAGCAAAATTATACACTCACTAATCCAGGATCAGAAATTTCAAATAGCGAAGACAGGCCACGAACAGAGACTCAAGATGAACAGCAGTACAAGAAGAGAAACTGGAACAAACTGGCAAATTGAACAGCAACAACTCACTAAGACTGGTTGGTACCTATCCAAAAATTCTGCAGCTGCTGAAGACAGAAGAGATTTAACAGCTAATAATATAGGTAATCTCTGGTTAAAAAGAGCAGCTGTATTGGAGGCCTGCAGCGTAGCAACTGTTCTAGGTCTAAAAAAGGTAGTAGGGATCTGGGGAATTACAGATCACAGGGCTTTATGTCACTATCAGTTAATCTTTTCAGAACAATAGTTAAAAATATTATTTTGAAAAAACAGTCTAAAACACCTCGAGGAACATGATAGAACCAATGTACGGTAGAACGCCATATCTTTAATATGTGTAAAATCATTGAGAGAAGATGAGAATGGTGAAGCAGGCAGATTTGCAAATGGCAGAAAATTATTTCATTTGGCAAGACTGAGAAGATTGTAAGGTGTTCTGTAGGAACCTCATAAAGGTGTGCTAGTAAGAAGCATAATGTCTAAAAATCAGTACTGGCTGATATCCAGGAGCAGCAATTGAAACAAACAGCTTAAACTATTTGCATGTATAGTTACCCTGAGCAATATGCTGACTCAAATTGGTTTTGGAGCCAAGAAATCCACAGGAATTTTTTTATTTATGGAAGGCTGTATGCACTGTGAAAGATCTATGAGGTTTATAAGATCTTATGGTTTAAGGTATAGAGCAATTATTAAGCACCAGGAGCTACGGAGCAGTAATCTTTGTAGCAAGTCTTCATCCCTCTTCAAGAAGGGCAAGCAGGAAGATCCAAATAACTAACTAAAGGCTGGTCAGCCTCACTTCAGCCCCTGGGAAGGTGATGGAGCAAACTCTTGTCATCAGTGGTGCAAAGTCCAACTGGCAGCCAGTAACCAGAAGCATACCTCAGGGGTGGACATGGGCTCTACCCCATGCTCTTTAATGTCTGCAGTATCAATCCCTACGGCAGGACAGAATGAATTCTTAGCAAGTCTGCAGGCAACCCCAAATCAGGAAGAACAGTCAATACACTAGAGGGCAGGGTTGCTACTCAGAGAGACCAGCACAGGCCGGAGAAACGGGAAAACAGGAACCTCATGAAGTCCAACAAAAATGTGAGATCTGGGACGGAATAACCCCATGCAGCTATACAGGCTGGAAGGAGACTGTCGGGGAGGCAGCTCTCTAGAACTGGACCTGCAGGTCCCACTAGGCAACAAGCAGGACATGAAACAGCAGTGTACCCTAGCAGCAAAGAAGGCTAATTGGATCCTTGAATGTATTAGACAAGACTGTGGCCAGCAGGTGGAGGGATGTTATTATTCCACTCTTCTGAGCACTGATAAGACGTATCTGGACTCCCACTGCAAGAAAGACATGGACATTCTGAAGCAGGTCCAGCAAAGGGTCACCAAGCTGATGAGGGACTGGAGCACATGACATAGAAGGACAGACCAAGAGATCTGACTTTGTCTGTCCTGGAGCTTACAACAACCAGGGGGCACCTGCATTGCTACCTACAGCTACCTGATCAGAAGATACAAAGAAGGTGGAGCTAAACTCTTCTCAGAGGTCCACATCACTAGGTAGAAGGCAGTGAGCATGTTGTAGTTTGGCCCTGGCCAGCAACAAAAGACCACGTAGTCACTCTATCGCACGTCCCCATGCTGGGGTGGGGAGGAGAACGGAAAGAAAAAGGCAAAACTCGTGGGTCAGGACAAGGGCAGTTTAACAGAACAGCAAAAGAATTGAACAGTAACAACAATAATACCGATAAGAAGGATATACAAAACAAACCACGGAAATGCACAGAGCAACTCTCACTGCCTGATGCCCCACATGCTCCCGAGCCACTATTAACTTCCCCCCAGCCAGCTCCCCCATTCAGAACCGAGCATGACAGCACATAGTATCTAATACCCTGTTTTATTTGGCCAGTTTGCTTCAGCTGGCCCAGCTGTGTGTCCTTCTGGTTTCTTGTGAAAATTAACCCTTTCCTGGCCAATTCCAGGACAGGGCACAACTTGTAACATGGGAAACTCCATTTAGATATAAGGAAAAATATTTTTACCATGAGTGGTCATGTACTGGAACAAGCATCCAGAAAGACTGTGGGATCTCCAGCCTTGGAGATGTTCAAGACTTGACTAGACACGTTCCTGAGAAACCTAATCTAATTAGAAATCCTTTGAGCAATTAATTGGATTAGATGATCTCCAGATGTCTCTTCCAACATAAATTATCCTATGTCTCTGTGATTCCAATTGCTTTCAAAACTTTTCACCACTAGTAGTCATGAACCTTCCTTTGAAGCATCTGATACCCAGCTGTGTAAGAGATAGTATACCAGCTACTTTACACCTCTTTAAATCCCACAGTCTGTTCTAAATGAGTGAGTAGTGCAAGGAACAGAGTCATGCTGACAGTTTGCCTACATGCAAAGGTAGGCAAGGTATGCAAGGTGCCTGTGACCAAGCATGAGAGTCCACATGGAGCAGCATACTGACAGTAAGGCAGCTTTAAAGCTTACCTCAAAAGATAGTAAAGACTTAGCCCTAAGGCATCTTCTGTCTAATCCCATATTGCTGTTGCTGTCTGTTTACCAGAAAAACTCTTCTAGTGGGATTTTTAAACAATCCGCAAGATAGTTGGAAATAAGGGAAAAGAAATAACCAGACACAAAGAAATTCAGACATTCACCATTTTGACCACATGTCATTTGATGGCCCTTCTTTGATGAAGCTGCTTTTGTTGTAGCATCTCAATTTGAAAGTGTATTCATCCTGTTATTGAAAAATCACTTGTACATTCTCAAAAGTACGGAGGGTGAAAGTGAAAAATGGCTGAACTCATTAACATAATCTAAAATATATATATGAGCAAGTTCTTTGAAGATGATGTCTCTAATTGTTGTACTGACATGTCAAGTATGATGTAGTTGCATCAATCTAGAGAGGCAATTTAGACCTTTAAAATTAATTCTTAATTAACCAGTGATGTTTTCTTATACTTTTATGAGCTCATATTCCACTGATATTTATCTGTAGTCATTTCTGTAGTGACACAATTCAAAATCTTTTTCTCTGTTTAAGAATACAGTGTAATAATTGTTCTGAAGAGTGAAAATTATTGTAGTTTGTTTTGCATGGAATGGCAGGTTAGAGGAAAAATGAACTTGATGAAGGACTATACGCAAAGAGGAGCAATATTGACAAGGTGTCAGTATGGATCAGAACAAGGCAGAGGCATATTCCAGTTGAGTGCAAGAAATGCTGTTCAGTTGTTTTAAATCCGTAACTAGATGAAAGAGTCAACAGCGTGTCATAGGTTATATTAGAATAGAAAATATTGCAGTCACTTATGAAATGGAGGGAGAAGGAATCAAAAAGAATGAGAAACAGAAAAATGAGGCCAGGTTTTAAGTGTGTAGACTGACGTCAGTGAGGGGAATAATTCAAAACATAGATATTCACTTGTGTGGAATATTTCAATATATGTAGAGTTACAAATAATCTAACTTGTGCCTAAAGATCAAAATAGATATCTGCTTGCAATGCAATATTGCTGTATAAAACACTGCGAATGAGGGAAGTGATAGTCTTGTAACACATGTCAAGGAGGTAAAATCTTCTGTTTATCACAGTGGCAAACATCAGCTACCACACTGCATACATATCCAAGCACTTCTGCAGAAGAAAGATGTCTGTGAAGGATTTCTGAGAAACGAAAAGAAGAGGAGGTGATTTGGATGTTTCTATTAGGTGAAAAGCTGCTCAGAGCAGGATATTATCACTGTGTTTTATAAACCCTCCCTTGTCTTGGTAACTGGAAGACAGGAGGACACACTAGGAGACATGAAAATCTGTATTTCAAGTAGTGCTACATAGCTAGATCTGCTTGAAATAAGAACCCTTCTTTCTTTCTCAGGCCTTTGACAAACACAAAATTAAACCTGCACTCCACATGTATTGACATTTTTAGTTCCTGAACAAATAAGTCTTGAACATATATTCTATCTAATATGAGACAACATACCTATGTCCTTTCTCCCACCGTTTTTCCAAAACTCCAAATTTTTTGTGCTACTGTCTATAGAAACATGCAGGTGAGTTTGAGAGAACTGTCTTTGCTCAGTCTTCAGATGAGAAGGCTAAGGAGGATATCTTCTTACTGTCTTCAACCAGCTAATGGGAGGCTAGAGAAAATACAGAGCCACACTCTTCTTGAAGACACATAGTGAAAAAGATGAGAGCCAAGAGACATCTGTTGCAACAAGGAGAATTCTGATCAGATGTTAGGAAAAAATCTTCTTCTAACAGAAAGAGTAGTCAAACTCTAGAATAGGTTCTTCCACAAAGGCTGCGAGACCTCTTCCTTGAAGATATTCAGAACTTGACTGGTGAAGGTCATGAGCAATGGGATCTAACCTGTACCTGACTTCAGTGTAGGCCCTGCTTTGGGCTGGACGTCTAGAGAGGTCCCCTCCATCCTAAGTTATTCTGTGGTTCTAACAAGGATCTGGAGGAGAAACCTGCACGCCTGATACCCTTCTTAAGCCAACAGTGCTCACAGGGTGAAAGTGAATGACATATCTGGGAGCAGACATGGCACCAGTTCAGCAGACAAGTACATCAGTCACCGCACCTCATTGCCAGACTCCGCATTTGCCATAGCTTTTTCATTAATGTATTCAGAGTAGGATGATGTCTTTTTGCCATGGTGGTGGGAACAGGATTTGGAAAGTGATAATCAAAAGCTAAACTATGTCCACAGGGAAAGAGGAGTACTCCTCTTGCTGTCTGTCTTCAGGCTTATTTATTATTAATAAGGCTTCTTAACTTAGAAAAAAACCCAGTTTCTTTGACAAACATATGGTCTGTTTTCTCAGTGAGGACTTCCTATAATCATTTATAGCTTACTTCAGAATATTCATTTCTTATACTTTCTTTTTTCTCCTACTGGTACCTTTTGATTTGTAGGTGACCAGATGCAGTAAGGTCTTATTAATAAGATGATGCACATCTGAGATACTTCTGCTGATTTGAAGTAGCCTATCAAAATAGCAATAACAAATTTTACTCACGTATCATAAGTCTAATACATAATCATAAAATTAGCCTCTCCTGCCAAATGGCAAGGGCTCTGCCTGGTATCAAGTTGAATTCAGCATAATACTAAAAAGGAATTTGCAGGCAAATGTTCCAACAGCCAAATGTTTATAGATGTATTAAAATAGCAGCAAGTGTTCCATGCAAAAGTGGATTTAACAAAGAGCAAGAAAAAGCTCACAACTCCTTCTGCCACTACATTCAAGGACAATTTATACCACCCACACATATAAATACAAATGCCCATATCAAAATAAGCGCAAGGTTATTTCACAAGCCCAAGAGGATGCTTGTGTTATACTGGAAGTGAACTACAGGGATGGCATGGGCTTCAGGCACTAAATAAAGTGATTTCTGTGTCATTTTCCTGGCACAGTAGGTGTTTCGGCTTTGTTCCTTTTTATCTTGTGCAGCTATAGAAGCTAGACCCCTTGTTGTTCCCACCACTACAGCAGGTACATGGGCAGGAATTTTGCAGCAGTTCAGAGCCGAGCCCAGCCTCCCACTCCCACAGGTACAGGAATGGAGCTTGGAAACCCCAAACACATCTGACAAGAGCTTATGATCACAGGAAAGGGAGAGGAAGCTCTGCTGTCACTGCTCTGCTGCTGGAAACCTCTGGATATTAGAAATGGTGGCAAATGGGAGCCAGGGTCAGACAATTCATTCCACATCTTCTGACACGGCATTGGGTACCCACGCATCCCTGGACAACCATCTTGGCAGCCTCGGTTGCGCCTTGTAATTGTACTGTGCCAGCCAGGGACAAGAGGGAGAGACAGCCACAAGGCATGTCTTTTTTTCCACATGGCAGCACCTCAGTACAAGCTGCAGAATCAGCAGAAGCAATCATGACCTGAAGAGGAAGGAAGGTACAAAGTACATGGGACCAGGAGGGCAGCAACCTTAGGAAGCGGGACAGCAGTGTGAGATGAAGGATCTGATTACTAGAAGAAGATTGCTGCATCAGAGGGAGGCACTGGGTCAGAGAGGTTGTGGGATCGACTGAAGGACCAAGCTTGAGGTGCCCACCACGAGGAAAAAGCAGGTTTTGATGGCAGCTGTTGATGATGGCTCAGTGGCTCAGACCTCAAGGGCTGCTGTTTAAGCAATGATCTGCTAACTACTCTGAGAAGGTTGAAAAGGAGGAACTAAAGCAACAGTAAAGTAAGGCACAAGAATGAGGAAAAATAAGCCTGGCTTTTGTTAGAGTATTGTGAAGTGTTCACCATCTGACATAACTGTACTCAGGATAAGTAGCTTGATATGTTTCTTTTCCAACCAGGACACAATTGGCCACTCTCCAATCTAAAAAGAACCTACGAATCTATCAATGTTGCGACAAACAAAGGATAAGATGAAACATTGAAAAAATGACTGTGGTAAAAACCTTTGTTGCCTGGACTCATAAATTTGCTGATGTTTCTCTACCTCTTGTACATACAGTTGATGCACTGTGGGATCAGAGCAGCCAGAGACCTGTGATGCAGGTCACTGCACTGAAAAATACAATACTGACAGGAATCTGTAAGAAAGTATTTTATCTCCTTCCATATGCCTTAAATACCCATGAAAAGCTCTAGGAATCCTGTAGGCAGCACATGGATGAAAGAAAGGGGAGCCGAGTTCTACTTCTGCTAGTCACACTGTAAATTTTGTAAGACACTTTCTTCCTGTGTTATAGAACAGGGTTGTTCTTAGGCCGCTCTGCCAGATTAATTGGCTTATTGGCACTGAATCAAGGAGTCACAATGAGTTTCTCGGCCCTATTTTTTCTCTTCGGTGCTCTCCACACACTGCTGCATCTGCATGCAGCTGAAACAGGGTGGGAAAGGTAGCCTCCAGTTAACAGAGGAGAAAACCAGGGGCCTGCTCGGTTCCTATAGATATCAGTAGGAGTAATGACACTGACTCCAATGGACCCTTAATTATCAGGAAAAGAAGGCTTTTGAAGAGATAATTACTGATACAGGTCTCAGAGTGTTATTTAATTACCCATGATGGTAATCACAGGCACTATGCACCATTTCATTCTTCCATTCCACAGTATATATCAAACACTTCACAGAACTGTGAGAACAGGAACAAAACACAAACAAGTGTAAAGAGATCTAATTAGTGAGCTGATGTCTCAGTCGCTCACCAGGCTGATTATTATCAAACTTGGTAATTTCCCAGGTTAATCTATTGTGTTTTCCGAAAGAAAAAAATAAAAAGCACACAGTGTCCTCAAAACAAGGGACGGATTCTGCCACACTTACTGCTACGGAGTAATACCATGTCCCACAAGGTCTTCATGCAAGTCAACTGAGAAAAGGGATTTGACGCTTCTTACAGGTAACAGGGCTGCAGTAAAACACGTGTTTCACGCAGCGTGAGCAGAAGCAGAAGAATAAACCCAACACAAATCTAAATTGTGCTTAATGACCTCTTTTACATATGACAGCGGTGATCTCACTGGCTACCTAGACATGGAGTACACAAATTCAGAAGTATCGATGTGAGAACGCCAGGTCTTGATTGCAACCTGTCCTAATACATGACACGCACAAAAGTATTGCTGTATCTCTTTGAAGAGGTGGTACGACATAGCACAGTTTATAAGATCATTTTAACTGCTGCATGCCCAGTTTGACTTTGTGAGTGAAACAATGACCTCTTTCACAACACTTTTACATCCTGCTAAAGAAAAAGATAAGTTTTTCAAGCTCTGAATAGTTGTAAGTCTGGAGAAAACTGGACCTTCAGACTAAGGTGTTTCTTCCTCCCAGGCAATTCCCAAATCCAGTCTTGTTCACTGGTTCAGAAAGATCCTGAATATCCTGCTTTCATACTGAAGACAATTTCCTCAGCATTGCAAACAGAGCATTCAGAAGTCTCATTACAAAGAGGGTCTCTGAGCAGCGGAGCCTGTAGCCTCACACAGAATCTCAATTCCTTTTATAATCTGCACAAATAACTGAGAACCTTTCAGGAAACGACTTTCAAATTTTTTCTCCTTCAGTATTCCCTCAGCTGGAAATGTTAATCTCAAAACTCATCTGTTTCTATTTTTAACATCTTCTGGAGGGTTGGGTTTTTTGGTGGGAGCTTCTGAAATAACACTGTCTTTTTACCAATTAATCTTTGCAATTGTTTTCCCAAAGAGTCTCTTTTTAGATTTCTTTCTGTAGTCAATTTCATCGTAACAATATCCTAAATTTGATCTCCAGCTATGCCTTCTTTCTAGGGTGATGCTTCAGGGTATACCGCTAAGCTTTTCAATAAATTAGGGAGTCAGAGGTAGGAAAATGTAGATGCTGAGTCTCTCCCTTATTTTCTGACATTCTGACAGCAGATAAATTCAGATTGCTTCATTTCCTTTCGGGGATGCTTGGGATACTTGGCATTCAGATGGATGGAAGGTTTCTGCAGCATCAGTCCAGCAAATAATCTATCTGGTTTTAACACAGCTGAGGCTACTAGCAGAGTGGTATGGGGGCTTAAAAGAAAAAAGTCAAAGGTAATAGGTAGTTATTTACAGAGCTGCTGAGCTCTCATGGCCTTCTACCAATGAGACTTCACTAGTTTCTCTCTTACAATGACAATTTCAATCAGAAGCACACAAACCTCACACCCTCCACAAACCTAAAAAAAATATACTGACATCTGGATGTATAAGGCAATGACCCACAGATCTAAAGAAAATTATTTTTTCCGTATCTCTGCATATGTTTCTTACTGGGTTGTACGGATCAGAGGAATATCTGATCAGAGGAATAGCTAATGGGAATGGCAATTGAAGGAAGGCTGGAGAGTTTCCCTTTGAAAGGAAAACACCATTCACATTTTGGAAGTGAGTCTTTTTAGTATTAACACCATTATTTACACATACTCACTGAAGAGATGAGTTTCTTGATATCTGACTTCTGACAGAAAAGCTGATTTGCACAATTTTACACATCCTGAGTTCCCAAATACACTGTTGAGGTACATGTTTATATATTCTTCTTACTGAAGCAAACGGATAAAGATATCTCACTTTTAAGGGAAAAAATGAAGTAGACTTTTTATTTCATCAAGTAAAATTTTCCATTCCAGTGGTCTCTGTTTAGCCAAGGTTTTCCCAACTCTGTCTGAATGCTGGGTAGATAAACTGGTTTAATTCCGGTTTTAGAGCGACAACGTCTGACAAAACAATTTTCTTCTTTCTGAAAAATTCACTCCTGCTTTCTGACCTGGAAAATCCTGTTGTATTCTCAGAATTCATACCTGTTTAGACTTATTATTTCTGTTTGGTTTTACACTGACACCCAATCCATTGCTAAATATGTCTTGCATTGGAAAAGACAGTAAGTTACAAATCCATACCGCTGGTAACACCAACAATATTTGAAGTGTAATTTCATTGCAATTGAAAGCTTAACATCACTCAAAGTTTGCTTTCCTGTGATGGAGATACAATGAATTATGTCCGTTAATGAAAGAAATGGGCAAATGGGTTTTGCTGAATGCCAGAACAGCTCTATGCCGCCAACTGCTGAAAACCATTTGAAGATTGCTGTCCTCTTCATAGAGATGGCTCTCCCTTCATATAGGAGGAGACCTAGAAACCATGTTATTGGTTATTACACTTCAAAAAAAATCTGTTTCCTTTCATCCTGACTGAAAGTCTCTGCTACATGAAATACGGTTTATGTCTTGATGATACCATAACATTATTGAAGTTCCCTAGTCAAACTCGCTGCTGCTGTGGATATGCTAAACAAGTTTGGTTGCCATTTGAGAAATGATTACACATTTCTCTATACGTTATGAAGAAGAAATTTATATGGTTTTTTTCTATTAATTTTCAATGAATATCAAGTCTGCATTTTCTGGTATGTTTCTCTCATCTACAAAGCAAAGGCATTTTCAGGGTATCAGTGATGTCAAAGATTTTGTAAGGGTGAGGTTTTGACAGCCGACCTCTTAGTAACAGTCTTGCCTCTCCAGACACTTTCCTGCTTAAAGGTGCTAACATTTATGCTTAGTAAAGTAGCATTTATACTGACCCAGGGGAGCTGACTGATACTCCAGCCCCCAGGTATTACATTTCAGGCCCAGTGAGTTCTGAGAAAGGCAAGGAAAAACTTCCCATCTGTCTACAAAGAGAGAAAATTTACACACAAGGTCTTGCAAACTCTGGCTTTAGAGAAAAAACAGTAAAATCCAACCCAGATAATTATCAAATGCAGAACCCCTCCACCTGCTTTAGGAACAGATCTTCCAAGAGAATCATCATCACAGAAGCACTTTAATAAAGTTTTACGGTGTTCATATATTTTTGTATTAATACATTCCAAAAGTATTTTGAATGACCATTCCAGTTCTTTGTGCCCTTGGTGGATCCTTTTGACATTTAAAACTCAGTCTTTGTTGAGGATGCACACAGCTGAAATTTATTACATAATGAATATGAATGGCAATAATGCTCCAACATATCCCTACAAGTCTTTATCCTGAAAAAGGACATTCAGAAAGTGTAAGGCAAGGTGGAAAATGTTTGCAAATACTAAGTGATACAAAAACATTTCCTCTTCCTCTTTAAATTATTTGGCAATAGATTAAACTAATTCTTTGGAGATATTTTCTGTTATTTACAGCAATCATTTGGGACTTTTTTTAGATCATAACAGATTGATTGGGACTCTTATTGTTGATACTGGAAAGCATGAAAATATCGTTTTCTTGGTTGATTTCCACACTGCTCCACTGAGTGAAAGCGTTAACACAACACAGGCAGGAACACAGAAAAGTAATGTTCTGCCAGAGTTCTCAGAGCCCCATATGTCTTCAGTCTGATTCATCTTTCATTTTAGATCAAGATAATTTAACTAGGTGAGAAAATTAACAAGAAGAAACCACTAATAGGACTAACTGCTGTTCTTATCAACCTCTTGGTACAGTCCTATTATCTCCATTGTATCTTTGCAAATCTCGGTATTGCAAGATCCTTCAGCAGGTCTTCATAGGCAGCAATAATTTTCATTATGTTGAATAATTTTATGCTTTTTATAATTTTATTTCATCCGACTTTGTCACCTCTTCATTCATGCCATTTTCCTGATCATTTATAAAAATGTGGAGTGGCACAGATCAGAGTGGGACCTCATCCTCAACCTTTCTTTCTGCTCTGAAAGCTATCCATTTATTTACTTGTGTTGTTTTCTGGCTTTTAAGCAGTTATTCATTCATGACAGCACCTTCCTTTTTTGTTCTCCGACTGTTTCATTTCTTTAAGAGCCTGTGCTGACAGACCTTGCCAAAGCTTTTTCAAAATTCGTGTACACTAGATAAACCAGACACTCTTTTTTGTTGCAGCTCTTGAGCCTTTCAAAACTCTGAAGATTATGTAAGGTATTGCTTTCTTCTACAAAATTCTAATAGAGTCCTCATCTTATATTAATATTTATTTATGTGTCCATTTATTCTATGCTTTGCTATTATTTTTACCAACCTGATAGATATCATCCTTTCTAATATGTAGTTCCCTAGAACCTCCTTAGACTTATTTTAAACAAAGTAGTACCATTTTTGTCCCTTCATATTTGTCTGGTACTGAGGTTCTTTTGACTAGAGGCAATACACTGCTACCTATTGCAATCCAGCAATTCTCTATCTGAACTCCTTTCAAATCCCCAAATAGATATTATCTTGTCCAAGTAAAGCCTTAATATTTTTGACACCTTATTCTAAAGTATATGCCATTGATGCTTTCATTTCAAGTGAGTTCTTCAAACTCCTGTCCCACTAAATATTATAATCATTTCAGGAATATGACTACCTTTTTGTATAACAAACAGCGAGGCAGAGAATTCATGACATTTTTTTGCTCTTGCCTTATTGTCCTTGAATAATCCTTTGATGCTTATGCCAGCTGTCAGCCCCATGGACCTCTGTCAGGCTTCCTGCTTCTGATGTATTTTTTAAAGTCTTCTTTTTATGGCAAGTTTAAATCCTTTTAGCAACTTTCTCATCAAAATAATTTTTGGCTTGCCTTGCTATAAATTAACTTTCAACTTCCCCGAGTTTATATCTATTCCTACTTCCCTCGTTTGAGCAGACTATTAAAGATGTCTTCTTACTTTTAAAGATGCCTTCTTATCTTCAGGAGCCTCCTTCTTTCTCTTTTAGCATGGCCTTTTCTCTTTTTTAAGATCCTTTTCAAGTCCTTTCTGATTTATGATACACTTACTCTGAACCTAAAACATTGATTTGCGATGCACATTAGCTCTGACACAAAAAATTAGTCTGAGCCTTCAAAGAGTCTCCATGCTGTCTGCAATATGTTTATGCTTTTAGCCACTTTTTAGTTAATTTTGTCACCTTTCCATAGTTTTACTATCATGCCAATTTTGGGGGTTTTTTTCACTTATTGGGATATTGAATCTGACTACACTGTTATAGGTGACTGATGATTGTGTCTTAAACCAGTCCCTGTACATTATCCAACATTAAATCAGGACCTGCTTTTCTATGGGCAGAACAATGTGGTCTAAGCAGTATATCTAATGGTGTTTGAATAGTTAACCAGTGCATCATGGTGATACAACTGTCCTGAATCTAAAATAGACCAGGGAAATTACAAACATTTGATATTATTCATGTGTTTTGTTCTTTGCCTCCATCTGCTGACAAGGTCTGCCAGGCATATGGGGAAAGATCTCGTACCCTTTCTGGGAGGAAATCAGCACATCTGAGTGCCCCTCTGAAGCACTGTGCACTACTGCCCGCAGCATGAGGAACAGAAGGAGTAAATGGAGGTCTGTGTGCAGTTGCAGGGCTCCAGTCTTATCGGCATGTGGTGGGATAGCTTACACAACTAGAGTCCTTCAGATAACTGGAAGAAACCTCATGTTTGCAGACCCTGATAGCTGCTGAAGGGATGATATAGTGTGACATAAACAATCCAGAAAACTTCTGGAATGCATTTATGACAACATCTCAATGCAGGTGATCAAGAAGCCAAGAAGCGAAGATACTGTTCTGGGCGTCACACTTGGAAACAAGAAAGAGCCAGTCAGGGACGTGAAGGTCAGGAGCAGCCTTGGCTGCAGTGACCATTAGATGGCAGAGTTCAGGACCCTTAGAGGAGAAAACAAGGCAAAAATGCAGGATCATAACCCTGGTTCAGATATGTGCTCAGAAGAATCTCATGTGATACAGCCCTGGAAGTACAAGGGATCGAGGAGAGTTGGTTGATTCTCAAGGTTCACCTCCAAGCTCAAGAATGGTCCGTCCCAGAACGCAGAATATCAAACAAAGGTGGCAGAATGCCTGCACGGATGAAAAAGGAGCTCCTGACTAAACTCGGACATAAACAGTATGTACACAGGAGGTGGAGAGAGGGACAGGTGACCCAGGAGATGTATAGAGACACTGCTCAAGTGTCCAAGGGATGGAGTTAGGAAAGCCAAAGCCAAATTCTGGGGGTCAATCTGGTGACGGACATGTGAGGCAACATGAAGAGATTCTACAGGTATGTAAGTAGAAAAAGGAAAATAAGGGAAAATATAGGCCTGTTGCTGAATGGGGCAGCAACCCTGCTGAAGAAGAACACAGAAAGACCAAGGTTCTCAGTGTTTTATTTGCCTCAGTCTTTCTGGGTAACACTGACCATTAGGAATTAATTCCAGGCTCCTGAGACCAGTGGGAAAGTCTGGCGCAAGGAAAACCTACCCCCAGTAGAGGAGGATCAGGTTAAAGGAACACTGGACATACACAAACCAATGAGACTTCATGGGATACACCCATGAGAGGTAAGGGAGCTGCTCAGTGTCACTGCAAGACCATGCCCAATTATCTTTGAAAAGTGGAGCAAGTTGCCCTAATAGGCTGTGCCATCTCCATCCTTGGTGGTTTTAAAGACTCAACTGGACAGAGCCCTGAGGAATTTAGTATGACCCTAGAAGTGGCCCTGCTTTGGGATAGACACCTTCTGAAGTCCCTTCACATCTGGATGACTCTCTGGTAGGTAGCATCCCATGGTCGTTGGCTCTCCACTGTCACTGTCCCCGCTGGTTACATGGGCTGTCATTCACACAGCTGTCACGTTCTGCTTTGCCTGTTTAGGTGTGGGGTTTCCAGCCACAGGAATCCCATGGTACAACTTGTTACATCATCTTCTTTGATTTGTATTGTCTGATGCTTTCTGTAATCTATTCAACCTCTTTCCCAGTGGAAATGTCTGTTCTGTCATTCCTATATAATTTGTGCACTGTTAGTAGTGACCTTCTGAAATTCTGCTTTGGATCTGCTTTCGAAGATGCCTACAAAGTCTTTTTTTAAAATCCAGGTATCTATTTCACCCATTTTTAACTTTCAGACTTACAGTCCAAGGCTGCCACCTCAAAAATATCCCATGTTTAGGCTCTAAAAAATGGTCTATGTATTTCAAAGGTGTCAAAATACCTCACAGACGTGCATGGGAGCTGCTGACTGTGCTAGTGAAAACAAGTTCGTCAGGCACATAACTATGGACTTTAAGCATTCATGTCTGGCAGAAGAGAGAATACCAAACAAAAAATGAACTGAGCTTTGGTAGACATTGTTTTGCAGAGAATACCACTTCTCAAGCTAAGCTGTAAACTTGGCACACTGTGGGCAATAAGGAGATGGGCTTTATAAAATATATGACTCAAAAATAGTTCCCACAAGCCCAGGTTATAGGACTTTACGAATCCTTTCTGAGTTTCTGCCTTTGAAAATGGATGTGCAACATCGCCTTCACAGAACAGATTTGCTCATCTGGAAGTGATAAGATTAGTAGGTGGTAAATAAAAGTGGTGTTTAAATATTTCTAGAAACTGAAAGGTTCAAATTTTTTCACCTTGAAAACACATGCACAGTTGTAGCCATTGTTTACATTTTAATATACATTTCTATGATATGTATTTTTTACAACAGTACTTGTTCATATAAAACTGGACTTTGTTAACACAAACATAATACTGTAAGACAATTGCAAAAAAAAAAAAATATTTTAAAGGTAACCTAACAATAGCGTAATATGCATAGAGTGCCTGTAGGTAAAGTTTGAGTGCATGGGTTCCAGGAAAATGTGTTTATGAGACGGATCAATATATTGTTCCAGTAACTAATCAAACCAGATATTCCTTTCTGTGGCTTGCATAAATCAAACATAATTATTTTGATGGAGACTTTTTTTGTTGTTTTTGCATTAACTCCTTATATACCATACTGTTCTGTTGCCTGACAAATACTTAGTATGAGATTTCCATCCTGCTGTGATTTTTGTCTTTGCTTTTGTCTTTGCTTATTTGTCCTTACACACCGAGTGGAAGAATGCAGACTCACAGGAACTAATGAGGTAATTTGTAAACCTGTCAGCAAAAGACATCAGAATTAATCTAGTGGTGGTTTGGTGAAAAGGCGGATGAGGATTACAGAGGCCTCATTTCACCACTGCAGCAAAATCCTTATTTCTGTCTGGATCAAGCCAGGCTTTTACTTGTGTAGGCAAATCTCAGATATTGATGTTCCTGCTCTTCAGGAATTTATGATTGCCAATCAACATGCATCAACCGGAGGCTGAAAGTAACACCTGAATTCCCTCTTCCCTTAAATCCCACATGAAACTTCGACATTTGCACTGAATATTTCCCTCTTTGTGCTTCCTTGCCAGCAGTGCTATACAGGGTATAAACTCTGCAACAGATGTGATATTCCATCTCCAGCACTCCTATTCTTTGCATAAATGTCTGCTTGGGGCCCCCCTGAAGGAGACTTCTCAAGGATGAAACTGTGAAAAAACCCATAAGGGCTGTTTATTGCCATATTACTTTTACTCTCTATGATTCTTAGCAATGATAGAATGTTTTCTAGAGAGTATTAAGCGACAAAGCAGGACTTTATTACTATGTTTTGTGTATTTTATTTTGTTAAGAGGAACCAAGGAGAGCAGTCCTTCATAAAGCTTCTGGTTTTCTAGTTTTATTCTGCAGGGAAGTGAGAGGGATCTTCTACATCTGTTGTTATTCTCTGTTTTTCATGGAGGAGTAAGATGTCTTGCCGGCTTTGTTGTTGCTCTATTTTTCCTACTCACATTCTCAGGAAAGACATCTAGGGAGAAGGCTATGAAAATGTGTGGAAGCAGGAAGTCTAGGGAAGACAAGGGAGATGGTTTTAGAACAACCCATGAGGACAGCTTCCCAATGGGAAAACAATCTTTGGAGGGGAAAACACTGTATGAAACTTAATGATCAGGGTTCTCAGATAATTCTTGTCTCACTTGTGTTATGAGTTTCCAGGTAATTCATGAGCTATTATGAATAAAACCAATCTGTTTCATTGTTCTATTACTTGGCATGTTTTCAATATCTGTTCACACGGTGCCACACTGTTGCTGATCCCCACTGGCTGTCTGATGACTTATCAATGCCATGCCGAGCAAAGGGCCATTGGGATACCAACAACCTCTTGCCTTGCAGTGCCCAGCCAAAAGCGAGTTCTGTTTGACCTTTACTTGACACATATGCTCATGGCGCAACCACTGTCTCTTCTAAGACGAGCTCACCAGAGACAGATGAGACTTCACGAATTCTTACAAATTTGAATGACATACGTAGTGTATACTTGACTTGATTGGTTTATTGACAGCTCTCAGAATAATGTTTAGACTCCTCATCCCATGCCATATTCTTGTTTTCTCAGGTCCTTGAAGACTGCCAGAATAATAAGGATGAAAAAAAAAAAAAAGCGCATTACAATTTAATGAGAATCTTCACATCTGGTTTATACTTTAGATAGTAGCAAGCTGAACAGTTGTTCTCTTGCCCTGTAAAGAATAAATACATGGGTTGTGACTGAGGCAATGAGTTTGTCAAGGATAAATCTTGTCAAGCAAATCAAATGTGCTATCACAGGACAAGGTTTTGGGGGGTAAAAAAGGAAGCAGTTGTTATCATATAAATTAACTTTAGTAAGGTTTTAAGGGTGGAATCCAGAGGAAAGCAGAAAAAGCCTTCAGAAGTCTAGAAAACATGACCTTCAAGGAAGAACTGAACAAACTCAGGTTTCTTGGCACTAGGAAGAGAATGTTGAACCGGGTGTATGAGAAAAATATGAAAATATATGAAAAGCTGGTGCAAAGAAGAAGGAAATAAACTGCTTCCCAAATACATAGGAATACAAGACACAACTTAAACTCATGCGTAGAAGGGTTCACGCAGTCATGAGGAAAAATGAGAAAACCAGGGTTGTACACTGGGATGTACTGTTGGATGGCTAAATGGTATCTCTTATCATCAGAGAATTTCAAGAACAGGTTAGACAAACAGTAGTCAAGAATGACACATCTTGATCCTGCCTTCCAAGGGGCTGATAGGGTAGATGATATCTGAAGTCATCTCCTCACCTTTCAGTGGTATAATATATATCTTTGGCTTTAGGTACTGAAAATAGCTGAACGCTTTTTAGTAGAATAGACTTTTCTTAAACAGTTCTGAGCTGATGAAAAGTATTTTAAGATGTCTTTCCCCCAGGTAAGTTATTTAATTAATGCTGCATTCTTGCATATTGTTATTTTGCCTTTGTTTAACCATCTCATTGTTTTTCAAGGGTCAGTTTGCTTTTGACTAAGGACTCATTTTCCAGTCATTAGTAAAGCTTTTAGAAAACATTTTGTATAAAATTCTGCCAGTAAAACCAACAGCTTCATGTAGGAATTACAGGAGCCTGCCTGGAGCTTTTGCATCAGGAATTTCACTTATAAGAAATTTTCAGAGACTTTAGGGTGTTCTGTTCTTCACCCTGAAGAAGTCATGCAAGCGCAGTGGAAATAAAAGTTACCACCATGACATCCTGTTAATTAGCTGCCACCTTGTTTTAAAGATAAGGTGTAGTTCAACTACTTCACCTGTCCCATTCATTATCTCTTTCCTGAGCTTGTAAAGCAATAGAATAATGATTTCATTTGTGTGATGGTGATAACTGTCCAGCAGGAGCAAGTCTGAGACCATCATTCAATTTCCCGAAAGCCATCCATTACTTAATCGTAATGACTTAAATACTGGGATTGAGCTGAGTCAGATAAAATATTCATATTTTGGTGTGCTGTCTGGAGTCTTTATTAGGCAATGTTTACATTATTTGTACATAAAATTCTGTGTGTCGTATCATACTTCTATAAATAATCTAAAAATGGACAAATATTGCAGAACAATATCTGTAAATGTTTATTCAATAAATTGTTCACTTTTTACAAGATTTTGAAACTGTGTTGCATGGCAGATTGTGAGTAAAAATTTTTGAAGACAGGGCTGCTTACATTCTCTGGACATGAAGTTGCAAACAGAGGCTTACACAAATATGTAGGCACACTGGAAACATACACATCCATCCTGAAAGCCCTTTGTGGATTTCATGAGCCTTTGAACCAAGAAGCAGATATAACACACATGATTTGGATTATCAGTGACACAGTACACATTAATAATAAGGCTGAGAGTCACAGCAATTAGTTCAAAGGCAACTCAGAGCTTGAGCAAGCACTGTGGCAAAGCCCACTTCCAGATGATTCTTAAATAGAAGACAGTGAACAGATCACAGCTGGTGTCTTCCAAAAAAAGTTTGCCAAACTCTCTTACTGCAGTTCTTCTTTTCACTTTCCCACATCCCCTTGTATCTCAGTTCCCTTATCCACAGCAAGGCTCCCCATTATCTCCAGTGCATGGATCTGAACAGAGATACTGGTGGCTATAGCTTAAATGGAGTTCATCCATGCTATGTGAGAAAGGATAAAGCTGGGAAGAAGCTTAAAGCTTGTGGTTATATTACCTGATCATGAGAACAGAATTTGGATGAAGGTCAGCAACAACTATAAAAGAAAAAGATAAATGCAAGAAAGAAAATACATTGGATTTGAGAAAACAACCAGTCGTACAAAGTGACCAAAAAGAATGAGAATTTACAGATAGAAGATCGTACTTGACAGATATTTGCGACTCATTCCAATATAGTCAGTGAAATGAATTGCAGTAAAAACATTTGCATCAGTTTGAATCAAATGCAGAAATTAACAATGATACGTAAGAGAGGCAAAAATATTATCAAAAACATTATCTGTGTAAAGCAGTAGTTACAAAACCTAACTAGAAAGAGTTAACTATATGGAATACCACAGTAAAAATCTGTTTATCTTTGTAAGAAAAGACAACAGTAGTCACATCAAAAACCTTATAAACAGGAAAATAATAACCAAACCTTTCAGAAGACCTGATATATTCACATGAGCAATCGTATCTTAATACACTGGAATACTTATGTGAGTAAACCCCCTTCTATAAGCCTTGAAATAGTATTTTGGGAAGTATTTACTCTGGGCTCTCTAACTCCTCATATTTTAAGTTCTTTCATCTGTTCGTTCAGCTTCATCAATATTAGCAGCAGTAGGAGCATCAGTTGATGTTCTGTAGTATCACTTGTCCACACTTCATGTGTTCTACAGCAAGCAGAGGAGCTGCTGAGCTAAGGTGGTCCCATTGTGGATGCCCAGAGCCACCAGGAAGGGTGCCCTGGGGTGCAGTCATTACTACTTGGTTCTATCATCTTGAGGACAGCCTCTGATATCCTCGTGTACATCAGGCTATTCTCAGGCTTGTGTTTGGGAGAGAGGTACCCCAGCATCTACACATAGAGATTGCTCAAGATACTTGCTTCTGATATGGGTGTGAAAGATACCCAAGGAACTTGTGTCTCTGCTCTTGAGAGCCTTTGTTGATGTGTGGGAGCTGTGATTCTGTCTGCACCACCTCTGTCAGGTTATGCAGGCTTGGACTCTTTCTCTAGCACAAGTGTAGAGACCTCATCTGATGTCTTCTGTTGCCAGTGTGGATATTTTGCCATTGCATACCCTGCTTGGCACTATTTTCCCACCTGCTCAAGGCCTCCCTTGTGAGGAAAGATGTGAAAATGGGGCAGGATGACCTTCCTTCTCACAGGAACTTTGATGTTTGCATGCCTTGGGCTTTTGCTGCCTGATTGTCTGAGGTTGACATTAAGGGATGTAAGTGACCATTGAAGAAATACACCCTGACAGCACCATATTTACAGAAAGAATTAATAACTTACAGGGTGGAATTCTGGGATGAGTGAATATATCTCTCCTTTCTTAAAGTTTTGTATGCTTTATTTTTGCAGCACTCCGTCTTTTCAGCTGTCCTTTGTCTCCTGGCTGCTATCACAAGTATTACTGTGCCCATTATGTGTACCTGTCAGTGTCTTCTCCCTCCGCCAGCCTTCTCTTCCAACCTTCACAAAAACACCTGCTCCATCTTAAAGACATCTAACCTGAAGTTTTCAGTCCTAAACACTGAAATTACTTCTGTCCTTTCTCATCCTCCCTCCCCTGCGTGATGTTGCTACCTTTCCCCCCATTAGACCATTTGACTGCATGAAATGTTTGTCTTTGATCTTTAAATGTTGAGTAGATATGAGTGTCCAAATACATTTATGAGGAACCCAAACAGCAAGCAGAATCTTCAGTTTCTTATATGAGAAGATCACATCAGATTATCTGATGAAATAGTAGCTGAAGAAATGTCCCCCAGAGCTTTCACCATGTCAGTGAAAGTCAGCAAAGATCAGCATCCAGAAGAGAAATCTCCAGGGAAGAGTGAGTAAATCCACCTGTGGTGAGAAAAGTCATGCTCTTTCCCTGAGCAGGGAGATCTAGGAAGTATTCTGTATCTGAGAATAGCTGTGGAGTGAGACCACACCAACACTGGGGCATCCACATTGAAAACAACTCCTTGCAACATGCCATCTGTCATGTCCCAGCTCCAGTGCTACACAACAGAGAAGCCACAAGGAAGAAAAGTGTTATAAAGACAAGGAACATGCTGACAAAGGGTGAAAATGTTGCAAGACAAAGCACAGGAGAAATAATACACTGAAATCTTCTCCACTGTTTACCTGTAGATTGCCCTTTGAGAGCCAGTCTACCAACCCTAGACTAGACTGCAGTACTTCTCTCTCACTTTTCATCCTCTTATCAATCATAAAAGCAAATGCGCAAGTTTCTCCTCCCTTTGCAGTATGTTTTATCCTAGATATTCGCGTCATGGAGTGGTTGTAGAGCAATCACTGCCATAGTAGAGGAAGCTCCTTTCAGAGACAACTTGAAGGCCAGACTCTACAAAGACCAACTGTCTCCTCAGCCCCACCACTCCTTGCCCACAGCATCACATACCCAAGCTAGCTGTCAGCAGGCAGCAAATACTCCCCAGCTTTTGCTCCCTTGAGATTAAAGATCAAGGTGATCCCCACTGAGCAGGCAGGTGGCATTTCTGACTCCCTTTCAATGCTCATACAGAGCCACCATGGAGCAGAGAGAGTGGAACAAAAAAAAATCATAGAATCATAGAAAGTTTTGGGTTGGAAGGGACCCCTAGAGGTCATCTAGTCCAACCCCCCCGCAGCGAGCAGGGACACCACTAACTAGATCAGGATGCTCAGAGCCCTGTCCAACCTGGTCTTGAATGTTTCCAGGGATGGGGCCTCCACTACCTCTCTGGGCAACCCGTTC
>Ga0065711_1002979_pt1 | contig 30512 bp, 11 predicted proteins | sample Hoacrofraction12_FD_59098 | JGI IMG/M metagenome (GOLD analysis project Ga0065711, IMG submission 59098) | Hoatzin crop microbial communities from Cojedes, Venezuela - Epithelial fraction 12 v2 (version 2) | ecosystem: Host-associated > Birds > Digestive system > Esophagus > Crop | place... | reverse complement strand
TGCCCAGGGAGGTGGTGGAGTCTCCTTCTCTGGAGATATTCAAGACCCGCCTGGACAAGGTCCTGTGCAGCCTGCTGTAGATGACCCTGCTTCGGCAGCAGGGCTGGACCAAATGACCCACAGAGGTTCCTTCTAACCCCTGCCATTCTGTGATTCTGTGATTCTGTATGTGTGTAGATGTGATAAATAAGATTACTTAGGATATTCAAACATTACTGTGGATAAATATACCTCTGTATAGGTGGGTTAGTGATGGTTACTTCTTAGGAGTCAAGTAATTGCTGTATTTTTATTCAGACTTAAACAATAAACACTGGCCCTTACAAGACACATTGCTGCTGTTGACATTCGAACCAGGAGTCGCATTCAAGCCCAGCACCACTGCGACAATTTGAAAAAAAGTCTGTAGGAGTTATAAATGTGAAGAAACTGTCATTGCTGCTTGGAAACAAACTTGACAGTGTGCACGTGGATCCCTCAGTTTATCACATTCATTATGGAAGAAAGGGCTGATCTCAGTGTTTTAAGTGACCGTGGTGGTTTGAATTGTTCTGATTTATGATAGGCAAATTTTGTTTGTAAGCATAAAATACTTTCTGTAAATGTGAGGATAAACCACCTTTGTACAAAATTCTATTGCACCTTATATTGCAGGAGGGCATTTATGCAGCTATCTCTCTGACCTTGTACTGCATTGGAGGGCTGCGATAATTTTTCTTTTAAAATTATGCGTAATACGGAAATACTTGCTCAGTTACTTTAGCCTTAGATAAAAATGGATATTATATATGGGAATATGTTTTCACCCCATTAGAAGGCATAAGCAAATGATCACATGAAGCTTGTAATTTATTTCTTGACTCCCACATTCAGAAACAGCATTTCTTGAGTCATTTATCCCTTATGTGAATGGAAGGGTGTCCAGCAGAGCTGTATCTGCAAGCCAAAACCTCCTTTTCTCCCCTCCATCCTGCCCTCAGCATATTCATTATCTGCAAATAGAGGCCACTGTGGTTCTCCACAATTTAACACGTTTAGCAGGTATTTTCTCAGCTACTGAAAAATAAAATGTTACAAACTTGCAGATGACAGGGTTCTACAGAGATTAGTGGCAGCTCCAGTCCTTTCAGAAATAGACAATTTATTGAAATTTGCAGAATGTCTGTAACTTTGAAGAGGTAACTGTGAAATACTCCTTGTAACAGACTTTCTGGGTAAGCCACTGCTTAGGACTTTGTATCTGTGGGTGTTGAGCAGAAGGTGAGTGCAAACACTCCAAGTAGCAGGCAATAGCTTGTCGGATCAAGTTCTAACAGCACAGGCACCTCAAAACCTATCAACAAAACATGATGAGACAGATGACTATCTGATAATAGAACAACATGGGGAGAGCTATTGCTTTTTATCATGTTCTTTCTTGACTGTTAGAAATGTTCACTTGTCTCCAGAGCTCAGGCAAATTTAAGAGGGAAGACGGTCTATATCTGACACATGAAAAAGAAGCAATGAAGAAACTGGTGTCATGGACCAGCAACCACCCAAATCTCTGCAGAGAGATCCCTGGTTGACATGTGAGGTGGGCACTTGGCAGTTGCAGAAACAGCTCAGCAGTCACTGGATGCAAATGCTGTAAAGACATGCTTGGCACAGTTCTTGCACCTGATGAAACTTGTTATGCATTAAATATGTGGAGGGTTCAATAAACAAACACAAAGTTTGGAAATTGTGTTGCCCATTGATATAAAAAAAAGGCAATTAGAACTTGTGATTGAAAAAACAAGGAAACAAACCATCTTTCTTTTAACATGGAAGAAACAAATTTTCCTCCTTTAGAGTTCTGTGTGCTGTTGTTCAAGGAGTCACATGCTGGAATTAGTGGAGAAGTGGAATAAAATGGTATGATTTTGGCATGGTATCTAATTCTTTAATCTGTCATTTCACATCCTAGAGGACTGCTCTTTGTTTTCTCTTCTCTCTGCCATGAATCTAAAACCAAGTCAGACTACAAGAAGATCACTCGCCTCCAAGCAGCTTTGAATTTACCTGGCTTTCAACTTTCTGAACCAAATCCTCTGATATATTCTGATCATAAAAATGCTATACCGTGGATATATGTCATTATTAAGAAGCTTATTTTCTTGAGGGCGTCTTTAAGCCAAAGTCAAAGAGCAGGACATCATGAAACTCCTCTGAATCTACGATTCATTCACCAAGGTAAACTGGCATCACTAACTAGTAGTAGTTTGGGGAGTTTCTGTGGCCATCCAGCTTCAAGCATGAGGTCTACTGAGTGCGTTTTTAACTGCTGGCATGCAATCACATCACAGACTGCCAGTCAGCTGGACGCACAAGGAACGAGAAGCTGCATGCTTTGAAAACGAAGGTTTTAATGCTTTGGAAACTTCAGCCAGCCTTGCATGTCTCATGACATAAGGATGCTCCCCAAACCTGCAATTACGAGTTTAGATGCTTGTACTGATGTTGGAAAAGACTCTGCTTTCTGATCATTATCTCCTCAGACACCTTAGCAATGGCTCATGTTTCTTGGCTTTAAGGGTGAATAGGAAGGTACTTAAATCTCCACCTCAAGCAATATCTGCAAGCTTCTCTAATGTGCTGAGGTGAAAACGGTTTCTAAAAACAACAGGGCATGAAGGGCAGCATAATTAGGAAAGCCTAAAACCAAGAGCTTACTTTAAGCGATAATAGAAATGATCTTTCATAGGTCAGAAATTAGGGTTCAGGCTGAAGCCACTCTTGAAGGCATCTGTTCTTTATGCTCTGTTCAGAATCAACCATCTTCACTGTTACATACATGGCTCATTCTCTTGAAGGCTAAATATGAGGGTAAGAGCACAAAAGCTTTATATTGGAGAGGGTACTATAGGGAAGGTCACTTTATAGAAAGCATGAAGTGTGATTTGGAGAAGAATGCTAATACCAGCTATATCAGATTGTGAGGAAGCTGAAAACAGCGTATGTTCTAATACTGTCTTTTATTGATTTTTCTGCCAACATCCCACTTCAACAATGTTACAGCCGCACTTCAGGATTCTTAATGGAGGGGGATGGAGAAAATCAATATACAGAGCTTGCTTCTGCTTCCATTGAAGTCAATGCGAGTTTCATTATTAACTGCAATGAGCACAGGACAGAGTTCAGACTGTTTTGTCGCTCTGTGGTTGTTTTTTCTTTCCTTTTTTATTTAACCTCCTAAGGGGCAATGTGTGCTGTTATCCTATGTTTTAGAAAAGTCCCATTTAAATACAGCAATTCCCTGTCAAACTGCAAGTCTACACATTCAGAAATGATGCCCTGCTTTATGAAACCTAATGAAAAATTATAGCCTGTATCCTGAACTGGGAAAGTTATAATAAAAGATATAGGATTTGAAATAAATTCTAATAACAAAATCATTTCTTTCTTAAAAATATTTTCATTCTGATACAAAGCAAATAAAAACAGTCGAGCTTTCACTGAGTTGTAAAATATTACTTTCAATGTGCATTGTTTGCTTTATTACAAATAAAAGGGATGCACCCACCCTTCTTTTTATGACTATTTTAATGCTATTTACACAAAACGAAATATGCTAAAATTACCTCCAAAAATTATAAGCATCATCTTCATTCCAACAACATGCTGTTAATTTTGTTCTAGCATGAACGCAAAACATATTTTAACATGCTGTCAAAATGAGATACTAAGAATGTCAATAAAATGACACTAAAATAAATGTAAATTTAGATTGCTGTCACAAGTGGCTGCTTGGTTTTGTGAAGATGTGGTTAGGTTGCTATAGCATTTTCCATAGCAACTTTGCATCTTATTACATAAATAATCCCTTGGTGTCCTTAAAGATTACTAAAAACAGGATTAAATCTATTCTCATATGTAATGATCCCGCATAAAACCTTATCAGTATGAAATACCCAGAAAACGTGATAAAATGTAATCTAGATAATAGTATTTCTGGCAGTTGAAAAGCATCAAAGCGCGACAGACTTGTTTTGTAGTAAACGGGGCATCCTCCTAAAAACCATATTAGGAAAATGCCTTTGAAGTGTCTGTTTCCTCTAAAAATTGAAAGTTTGGTTAACTCCTTCACTGCTGTGTCCACAGGACCAGCACAGACCTTCATCCCAAAACCGATGTCTTGTGCATGATCCAGAGGATCTGGCCCAGGATCCGGCCCAGGACAAGGCTGTCTTTATTCCCCAGGGAATACAGCCTTGGCAGCTACCTTCAGCCCTGATTCATCAAGGCATTTCTGCTAAATTCAGCTGCACAAGAAGCATTGTTAGAGGCAAATGGACTTAAAACGAGGGGCATAAAATTAGGCCCCTGCCTACATGCTTTCTGAATTTCAGCCTATTTTTGTAAAAGCTGTGGGGAAAATGGAGCGCATTTTAAGGCACAAAATTAGAGTCTGCCTGATGATAACAGCTCTGAACTGGCATGCTGTGAAAGACACTGGAGCAGACTTTTCCCAGCATAGAGGGGGTAATCATCGTGTGCTGCTTTCTAGTGATCATCCCTGATGGTCCCTGGGAGCAAAGCTGATTGTCTGCTGTGTCCAGAGCATTTCCATTCAATGGGAAGTTACTCCACTCGCAGAGCTCAAATGGGTTGTTCAGCTGTCTTCTCTGGCCAGAGAGAGGACCCTGTCAGTATGGTGACAATTCAGTGCTTCAGATTTTAAACACGTTCGTTTCTTCAATATTGCTGACAAAAAGCAGTTAGTAGATTTTGTTAACAGGGTTTCTTATCTTCTTCATATGCCTTTATATGTTTATTACTGCAGGGCTGATTACAACACCAGCTGCTGATGGCTTTGAGATGGTATTGATTTATTTGAGGGGAAAAAGCAATGCTAGCTCATCAATTTTTAAAGTAAATACATTTTTGTTATTCTACATTATCTTTATCAACAAGTGTTTAAAAGGAAAATGGGCAAATTATGGGCTTGTAAAATACCAGTGTCTCTTTCACAAAATCTGATGCTGAAAAGCCATGAGATGGAGAGGTAATGGCAGAAAAATAAATCAGAATTTTGTTTAAAACAAAATCTCCCATAAAACCCAAAAGATTAGACTCACAAGAAAGGAAGGGAGAAATATCTGATCCCTGGGATCAGGAGGAAGAGAAAGATCTGACACGAGATCTGCCGTGACACGGGGCCAGTTGGAAGAAAAAGAAAAGCTCAGCTCTACAGAGCTGGGGCTCAGCAGTTTCTATTCAAAGTTGTACCAAGTCAAATAAAGCTTTCCTACTAGTTTAATCCACCTATAAAACACAGTTTCCATTCCACTTGTGCATTTCTGCATTCACACAAGCCTCGGAGAAAGCAAAAAGAGGACTGAAATGCAGAGAAAAAATGAATAAGCATCACACAGATCACTTTGGTGTTGTTTCAGGCTTTCCTTGAAGACTTGCCAGGCTTGCAACTTTCAAGATAGACTTATGAACAATATCACAAGGCCTGTTTTATGCTGTGTGCCCTGGGGTGTGAATTTCAAATGCCAACTTTCACGAGAACTTACAGTCTTCTGGGAGATGGACTGCCACTGTTCAGCCTGTCTCCTATGGCAGCTGGCTTAGCTGATGCTGCAAGTAGGACAGATCAGTTCAGGAGAGCACTCAAAGATCCAGGCTGCTGTTCAAGACAGAAAGAGCTTTAATGTTTAAATTTGGTACCTACTTTAGGTAGGAAAATCCTGCCATAGAGGATGTCTGTCCTGATTTGGCAGGCAGCGCCAATCTTACATGTTCAAACTGGGCTTACACTACACAACTTGCAATTTATTATTTGCATGCAGTGCCCGAGTTGTTATTAAGTTACTTCATCACAGGTAATACAAAGGTGGTGAAATGATCCAGGGGCCCAATAAGCTGGCTATTGCAAGTCCTATCAGCCCTGTACTGAGGTGCTTATCATCCATGCAGACAGGACAGGCAATGGATGAATGGAAGGAAGCACAGTTGCCTCCATGCGATAGCAGGGAACTGAGATAAGAAATTCATTGATTAGCCCGGGCGAGGGGTATGTAGCAGAGCTGGGATTTGGCCCAGAGCTCTGGCATCCCAGTCAAAAGCCTTAATCTTGCCACCATCCTTCCCACATCCCTTTGCAAGCACTGTGCATCATTCTTTTCTGCGGTGCCAGCCGCAGTCTCTTGCTGAAGTTAGAGTTGCTAGAATTAATGGCATGTCGCCGGGAACTGCAAAAGGAAGAGATTAACCCACCTCCCCTTAAAGTAAAATTACAGATGCCTTCTAGGCATAAACCAAACTTCAGCTCTTTACGACAACATGCAGCTTCACTTCACTAATTCTTAAAATTACTTTGGAGGCTTTTGCATGTGGATCCTTACTCTCAGTGCCAGCAGGTGGGAGACAAAGCATCTGTAAATCCTGATCATTCTGAAGATTTTCGTATATCCTCTAGACTCCAGCACTGAATCTCTTTTTTTTCCCCCTGAGCTAATGCTTCAGTAGCTGCACCTTGATTTTCAAATGTATTAACTGACTTGCCAGTCATCATTATTGTTTTTTTCTTCGCAATCTCCCAGCTTTACTTCAGCAATCCTCTTGTCCCTTTCAAACTCCCAAATCCACACTGCAGAAAAATCACTGTTTAAAGGCTGTATTTTGGAAAAAAACCCCATCATTCTAAAGGAATAGCTGATCCCACAGGTGAGATTCACTTAGTCTCAGGGCAGACTTTTGCCAGCTTTCCCCGTAATGCAAGTGACCTTTAGTCTGTGAAACCAGAAGGAATTCGTATAAACTAGGCATGCTTGCTAGTAGTTAATGGTTTCCCTAGAGGGATCTTCAGGCAGTCCTTGAAGCAGTTTGAAATGCTCTCCAAGAGAACATGCAGGTAGTGATGCCTTCCTTTCCTTGAAGATTCAGCTTGCACACAGTAGAGTAGGGTACTAACTAAGCCCGGGGAGAATGACGTGTAAAGCACCTGGAAGAGCAGAAGGTCTTCACGCAGGAGTGTGCGCCCCAGCCCTGCAACATGGACTAGAGGGCAGAAGACAGGTTTAGGAGACTGAAGGTCCTGATTCTCATTCCAGCTCTGCCACTGAGTCACTGATATCAGTAAATCAAGTTCATAAACTACTAGGAGAAGAGCAACTGGAGGATGAAAGAAAAGGATTTGAGTCTAGAATGGAGTAACGTCCTTTGCAACGAGTCCCTCTGGATCTGTTCTGCATTGTCACAAGTAGAAAATGCAAATCTTCCCAAATAAACAGTTATTGGTAGATTTCTAGATTTTTATGGCCTCAAGTTGCATCATAAGGCCTCAAGTTGCCTTAGGGGAGGTTCAGATTGGATATTAGGAAAAATTTCTTTACTGAAAGAGTAGTCAGGCATTGGATCAGGCTGCCCAGGGAGGTGGTTGAGTCCCCATCCCTGGAGGTGTTCAAAAAATGTGCAGATATGGCATTTTGGGATATGGTTTAGGAGGCATGGTGGTGTTGGGTTGATGGTTGGACTTGATGATCTTAGAGGTCTTTCCCAATCTTAATGATTCCATGATTTTATGATTCTAATATACACCACGACTTGATCTCTTGCATGACTTAATAACCTGCACTACTTGAACAAAAAATGCAAACCATTCTTAGTAACCATTTTGTCATCATCTACTCCAAATCCCCAGAACTTGTTGTGTACAAGGGCCTCAGCTCACTGTAACATTCCTTTGAAACCTGAAGTCCAGAAATTCTGGAAAAGCATTCAGGTGCTGAAGTCCTTTTGCACAACTTCAGGGCTTAGAAGTGTCTCACTGTATTATCAAATGTTGGGGCTGGAATCCACCCTCTTTTTTTCAGGGTGATGAACAGATTTCTTTTTCAATATCCTAGAGGAGACTTTACATTCTAACCAGTCTAGGTGTGAGGAAATGTGACACAGTCAGCACCATATTATCCAGACGCTCACAGAAGTGGAGTTATTTCTGAATGAAAAAGTCTTGACTAACAGAACAAATTACAACGGGGAGATTCCTGAAACCACAATTTACCAAGACAGAATGAGGTCTTAGAACCCATTCTAAACTGTTGAGGTAATTAAGCCTTCTTGTACTAGGGATGATGTAACTAGGTGAACTAGTGACAAAAGACCTGACACAGGTGTTGGAGCCTGGAGGAATATCTGTCACCTGTTGTAGCTTTGGATTGGTAACTTCGCAGGAGTCTTGTTCCCACTGTCAAGTAGGGCAGGCTGAAAAATAAAATCCTCATAGAATCATTGGGATGGCAGGACAGGCAGTCCAGAACTCTGGAAGGATCCAAACCAATTCATCACATCTCGTTCCAGCCACTTTTGGATTTAGACTTTTAAGCCTTAATGTGTGCAGGCTGTCCTTGAATTGAAGAGGGACAATATCTTCTTTGTGTTACCCAAGCCTTGCCCCTCCCATGGTTAAGCATGTAGACAAACATTTTAAGACAAAGTGTTAAAAACAAAGAAAGTGCCAAAGTTCTCTTACTGTGCAGAATTATTTCTTTGTGATAAAAGATGTCTTTGAAGAACAGAGGTTACTGTGAATACAAATAGCCACTCCAGTGAGATAAAGAGGTGGTTCTGGAATGACACACTCAAAAAAGAAAGGAAAAAAGAAAAAGAGAAGGCAGCTAACACAAATAGTAATTTAAAAAAAATGCTGAAAGAAGGAAAAAAGAATCACTTCTCTGTACATAAAAATGAAAAAATAAACGTCCTTCTCTCACTTCCTTTTCATTTACCAATGTTTTATACCCAGTAACTTTTTCGGTTTAAGTCCAAGTCCCCTCTATTGTGAATGACAGAAGAATCAAATCCACTTGCTTTAGATGAGAGTGTAATGTTGGAAGAAGAAAGCTACAAATTTAATTTTAGAACCGGATGGCTCTGTGTACGGAGCAGGCTGAATCAACTCCACTAAGATCAAGAGGACGATGAATGGTACAATGGACAATAGTGGATAAGCACTCCAGCGGATTCATATTGCTAAATTTTGATTTAGTAAGCAACACAGAACTGTGTTTGCTACTATTATCAGCGAGGGGACTCAAGAGCCCACATTGTAACAATACAAACAAACTGAAGTTGTTTGGGATGGAATGCTGCAGAATCTCAGATATCAAAACATTTGATAGAAATCAATCAAGGGCAATTGCCAAGGCCACAAGAAAAGCTTCTATAGGTACGTCGGTGATAAAAGGAAGACTAAAGAAAATGTGGGCTCTCTCCAGAAGGAAATGGGAGACCTGGTTACCTGGAATATGGAGAAGCTTGAGGTACTCAATGCTGTTTTTGTCTCAGTCTTCACTGGCAAGTGCTCCAGCCACTCCACCCAAGTCGCAGAAGGCAAAGACAGGGACTGGGAGAAGGAAGAGCTGCCCACCGTAGGCGAAGATCAGGTTCAAGACCTGAAGGCGCAAAAGTCCATGGGACCTGATGAGGTGCATCCTCACAGGTCCTGAGGGAACTGGTGGATGAAGTTGCTAAGCCACTATCCATCTTATTTGAAAAATCGTGGCAGTTTGATGAAGTTCCCACTGACTGAAGAAGGGGAAACATAACCCCCATTTTTAAAAAGGGGAAAAAGGAAGACCCGGGGAACTACAGGCCAGTCAGTCTCATCTCTGTGCCTGGAAAGATCATGGAGCAGATTCTCCTGGAAACCATGCTAGGGCACATGGAACATAAGGAGGTGACTGATGACAGCCAACATGGCTTCACTAAGGGCAAATCATGCCTGACAAATTTGGTGGCCTTCTACAACAGGGTTACTGTTGGTAGATAAGGGAAGAGTAACTGATGTCATGTACTTGGACTTGAGCAAAGCATTTGACACTGTCCTGCATGACATCCTTGTCTCTAAATTGGAGAGACGTGGATTTGACAGATGGAGCACTCGGCGAATAAGGAATTGTCTTGATGATCGCGCTCAAAGAGTTGTGGTCAATGGATCGATGTTCAAGTGGAGACCAGTGATGAGTGCTGTTCCTCAGGGGTTGGTACTGGGACTGATGTTGATGCTGTTTAACATCTTTGTTAGCGACACGGACAGTGGGATTGAGTGCACCCTCAGCAAGTTTGCCGATGACACCAAGCTGTGTGGTGCGGTCAATGCACTGGAGGGAAGGGATGCCATCCAGAGGAAACTTGACAGGTCCTTGTGAACCTCATGAAGTTCAGCAAGACCAAGTGCAAGGTCCTGCACATGGGCTGGGGCAACCCCAAGCACAGATATGGGCTGGGTGTAGAATGGGTTGAGAGCAGCCCTGAGGAGAAGGACTTGAGGGTGGAGGCTGATGAGAAGCTCAACATGACCTGGCAGTGTGCGCTTGCAGCCCAGAAGGCCAACCATATCCTGGGCTGCATCAAGAGAAGCGTGGTCAGCAGGTCGAGGGAGGTGATTCTCCCCCTCTGCTCTGCTCTGGTGAGACCCCACCGGGACAACTGCATTCAGCTCTAGGGACCCCAACGTAAGAAGGACATGAACCTCTTGGAGTGGGTCCAGAGGAGGGCCACAAAAATGATCAGAGAGCTGGAACAGTCCTATGAAGACAGGCTGAGAGAGGTGGGATTGTTCATCCTGGAGAAAAGAAGGCTCTGGGGTGACAGTATAGCAGCCTTCCAGTACCTGAACAGGGCCTACAAGAAAACTGGAGAGGGACTTTTTACAAGGGCATGTAGTGATAGGACAAGGGGTACTGGCTTTAAACTAAAAGAGGGTAGATTTAGATCAGATATAAGAAAGAAATTGTTTGTTATGAGGGTGGTGAGGCACTGGAACAGGTTGCCCAGAGAAGCTGTGAATGCCCCCTCCCTGGAAGTGTTCAAGGCCAGGTTGGATGGAGCTCTGAGAAACCTGGTCTAGTGGAAGATGTCCCTGCCCGTGGCAGGGGGGTTGGTACTAGGTGATCTATAATGTCCTTTCCAACTCAAACCATTCCATGTTTCTATGATTGTATGAAATGTCCCTTTTCATGGAATAATATCAAAGATGCTTTCCTATTTGTGATGTTACTAATCAGAGGCAAAAAAAATGATTAGCATAGCTCAGCCCTAAGTGTGCAGATATTAAACCTAGCTTAACTGATAAGCATGACAGTTCAAAACACCATTACTAGTTTTCTGGAGTGCAGGCTGTGGGTGTTTCTGGTTCTGCCTTCCTGTTGTTAATTCTAATGACTTCCCTCCATAAGAGTGGACATAGTCAGGGTTAAATGATTGCACATTCATAAAAACCTCTGATTGCTAGAAGTGCTTTGTCTGCAAGAGACCCACTATCTCAGCTCCAAACATTCTGCTAATGGTGTCTAGAAAATTGAAACCCACATAATTAGCCAAGGAAAAATTAAGGCTGCCCTTTACACATTTTATTGTTTCATTTTTCTTCCAGGAAAAACATTAAATCTGTCCTCAAGAGAGATGCTGTAAAAATGTGTTTGCTAGAATGACACTCCTTTCTTTGGTCTCTACATCTGGAGTCATTCAACCTCACACAGCATCTTGTCACAGGTGGAGCCAAAGAGCTCTTCTCTCTGTGAGCTTGAATCCACATTTCTGTGCAGGCATAAAAGGACTTGAAAACTTTGAATGAATGAAATTCTTTCCTTTCTCAATATGGTGCCTCCATGCAAAGGCCTAGATCAATATTATCCTTCTCACCAGACTCTGTTTCTTTCCATATTACTTCCTTCTTTTTCACCTTCCTTAAAGCTCACTGCTAGCTGGCAGTTCCCAGTCATGCTTTGGCTTCAGCTTCCGTAAGTTTTCTTTCTGAAGATGAGCGTCTAATGAGGCAAACCCTTGTTAGCTGCTCACAACTTTATTAGCCAATGTCAAGAAATCAAGCAAAGCGTCCATCCAGATTGTCTTACTAGTCAGTAACTCAGGCAGCTTCTGAGCCACCTCTTGATGTCTACTCTGGATAGCAGAGTATTTGTAGCAGGCTGAAAAAGTTGCTTTTTTTCTTTCCACATTACAAACACTTGTGTTCTTTCTTTCACGATAGCCGTCTAACGAGAGTCAAATTCATGCAGCATGCAATACCATATTGTGAAATATGTACCCTTAAAAGCTAATTCCACAAAACACACAGTTAAAATGGTATAGCATATTAGAGAGCTTATACACTACTACGTATTTGTTGAAAAGGAAGGTAAGGCTTAGAGAACAATGACCGAAACATAACTTCAACTGGGCTCATAATAAGACATTGTTACAACCATGAAATGAAAGACCATCATGCGAGACTGCAGAGAGCGCACTAAAGAGACATAATGCTTCTAACCAAGGGCAGAACTGGAGAATTTTCATCATTATAGATCATAGCAGGTGACAGACACCTCCTAGAGACAGCTTGTATCATTCAAATAAGTAATTTATGAGGGTTTAAAATAAGATACTGTCTTATATAATCAGCTGTTAATATATCACGTCTCATATATAAGTTTTTGTTTTTGTTTCAAAAAACCAACAGTTGTATGTACTTGACATTATAGAGGGATTTGGCTTTACCTGAATCATCTACTCTCAGCTTTTTGCTGGGATTGTCACCACTGTCATCATCGGACATTTCCATCTCCTCTTCCCGGCGGATTCCCATGAGCTGTTCACTGTGAGCATTTCGGAGCTCCTAAAACCCAAAATTACCTTTTGTCAGTATTAACTTCCATAAAGTCATTATGTATTATTTAGTATCTGTTTTTAATACTGCTCTGATTTTAATTATGCATCATTTGTCATTGTAATCATATTTATTTATATATGAGTATTTATAACAACATTAGCACAGGGAATTCTTCCTGTGAAAGAATGGAGTTTATCAAAGGTAATGTTCACGGAAAACAAGAGAGAAAGTGATTCTCCACGTCGAATGATCTTTAGTTTGACTAAACATGGCAGAATGCCTTAACACGAGGGATAATCCTTAAAATTGTGTATAAAGCATACTGATAAGGAGATTGTCAGCCTGCTTAAGATGTAGATAATTCTTGTTCCTCTCTGCCACTTGGGGTAGGACTCATCCAGCCAAGTGCAGGTGTCTCCATTGAACAAAGTCATATTATCTGCACCCTAAAAGTGCCTGGCTCTCTCTGCTGATGATAAGGGGAGCCAAGAGCAGCCAGTGCAGATAGAGAGCTCTACATTGTAGGTGCCAAACATAGGGCAAAGGAACCTCACCCTCTATCCCTGTGCCCAGATCGCCTCAGATTTAAAAGACCCAGCCCAATAACACTGTCCTGAAAATCTCTGCATCTTGATCCAAAACGAGTCTTGGCACGGACAGCCCGGTCTCTGGGCGACCGCCGCAAGGGCAGGCAGGCAGGCAGGGAGCCCCGGCACATGTCACTAGGCAAACGATCAGCAGGTGCACGGGCTTTGTGGGAGTCTAGACGGTCTTTGTTCTGGGCAGAAAAGCCGGCGCGGGTGTAGCGGCTGGCTTTTTAATGGCAGCACCGAGAAGACTGAGAGGACTCTATTTTGTCCTAATAATCCTGTCAGGTGTAACACAGGGATGCTGCACCATGATTAGTGTAGGCCTTTTCAGCCCACAGACAGCTAATTTTTCTGCCGACAAAGAGCTTAATTCCCAAAGAGGTGGTTTGAAATTGTTGAAACAAGGAAGAGTCGCGTGGAAGGAGGAGACAGCATTGAGGAGTCCGACCGCTGCTCTGCGCAATTAACAATAAGCTGTCAGAGAGGGACTGCCTGAAGAAAGGGAAGGAGTTTCCCTTGAGCTGTACCCTTGGTTCATGGGCAGGTCGCAAATATTCTGGTAAATAGGATATATGTCCGTTAATCCCAGTAAAGGCAAGGGGGCTAATTAGTGGGCATTTTACATTAGGATAATTTCATATTTAAAAAAATGATTAAAAAGGTAAACTGTCAACCAGTGTCTCATGCAATCAGAGGCACCTCTGGAAGAAATGAGCAAGCCATTTTTTAATTCCTGATTGGAAAATGCCACCTGCACTTTTTCCTGGGGAAGTATACTGCATACATGAGCAGACATCCGCTTACATTTACTCCCTCTTTAGGGGATAAATGTCCTTGATGCACCAGCGTCTATGTTATCAGCAAAGCCAATAATATTCCATGGAGAATGTCTATGTGTATGAGTGTTTGCTTTGGGTTTGGGTTTCTAGCAAAGCTTTCCTAAATTCAGAAAAAAGGGGAAGGTGATCAAATAATTAAACAAATCAGCAGATAATGTCACGGATAGAAAATATGATTTAAATCAAAGATGCCATTTGGTACATTTCCATCATATTTCACATCCGAAAAACAAGCATGTCTACAATATATTGGTTTAGCACGAGCCTTGACATGTTTTTTAATTGTTTTTGTCGTCCTCTTCTTAGAAAAACAGAAGGCAATAATGTTTGAAGAAATGAGTAGTGAACTAGTATTTCTGAAAAGTCCAACTCTTACACATGTCAGTTTATTAAAGATTTAGAAGCCAGCAAATGAATGACACACCACATCCCTTTACAGAAAGTTAGTTTAAGCAGGGATGGTCTTAATAGAATTGAAACATTCTACTAGCAAATCATATTTTCATACTTCTCTAACAGCTAAGTCAAACATCAATCCCCAGCTTGCCAACTTTCCAGTGAACAAAGGCATTATCCACTACTTCTATGAAATATTTGTGAACAAAATGCAAAATACAGTTTGTACCAATAAATTATGCTAGCATTTTATTTTAAGTGTCCCATTATTGTGAAGGCATTCGGTATGCTCCATAATAGCACTGATAATAAAGAATTCATTTGGTATTCATGTGGATGTTACATTTAGTGCCATTGGTATTCAACTGTAATTTAGCATTAGTTAATGGGCACTTAAAATGTTATCCAAATGATTTATATCACAGCACTTTAGTGTTTCTCAAACTAAGTGTACAACACTTATTTTATGAGTGTACTACAAAATAATTAAATAAGTGCACCTTACCTTCTAAAGTTTTTGTTCTGAGGCAGAGAAAGATCATTTAGAGGACTGTGATAGTAACAATCAACATACTGTACTACATGAAGGTAAACCAAATGTATGTAAGTTGCTCATATTAAAAAAAAAAAAGGAAGAAGAAAGAAAGAAAACAAAGACAGTGGTACTTACTTTTTAAAATACAGGCTCATAGCGTATATACTGAATTAAAAACGAAAGCTGGATGACCAAAACACAGGATGAGGTCTAGTGTTTCCTTTGCTGCCACTCACAGCAAGGGGAGTTCGTTTCCTCTGCTCATGTTTATGCCAGTCACACATGCATGGTCCCACATTGCTAACTCTGTGTGGTAGTATGATTACATTTATACTGATTTCTTTGCAAGCATAATACTTAGAATCAATGCAAGTGATGTATCTACTTTTTTAAAGATAAACATAAAACAAATGGGAAGGAGCATGTCATAATTCTGGACTTAATATGCTTAAGTCATTACTTAGGAAAGAAATTATCTATTTTGTTATCAGGTAAAGTCATCTTATAATGACCATATGATGGCACAACGAGAAAAAAAAAATCTGTGCTACAGAATACTTCTTTTAAAAACAGATCACGATGACTCCTAAAAGATGTTTTTCAGAAATAATTCTTAATTCTATCCTCAGTTGAAAATATTATTCCTAATTTCACCACTTCAGTTCATTATTTTAGATAGTAAACATAATCCTCCAATGATGTCCCAAATTTTGCATGAAAAATAAAAACACATTGCTCTCTGCCTTCATGTTATTTAATTACTATTATCATAATGAGAGCAATGGGAGCAATTCATACTGTAGATGAGACTGTATAATGGCCAGCTGATTAACAGTTAAAATGGTAGCCGTAAATACTGCTGAATACACTATGTCCAGCTACAATCACACTCGTTCTGTGTCAATCCAGCTGTGAGATGATGGATAGAAAGTAATAATAAAATCACCAACCTCAGAATGCTTTCGCCAAATGTCTATGTTCTTTCGCTGGGCTTTCGAGAAATGGTCCCAAGCTTTTTGTCTGGTAGAAGCGTTGAAAACGGCGACAATCTGCTCAACTTTGGTGAACAAGGAAGTCAAACAAGACAAGCAATTTATGTTGTGATCACTATAGAGAAGCAAAGCAAAGACACTAGGAGTCTATGGATGATGTCATTACTGAAACAACATCATCAATATCCATCCAATGATGTGTCTTTTGTACTTACATTTTATCAATGTTGGAGATGTCTCCCTTCAAGTCTGTCTCCATAACTTTAGTCTACACAACTTCTAACTATGTACCAAAAACCACGCATGCAGCTGCTTCCCTGTGATGTCTGCTACGAGTCTCTGCGTGGCCATGTGCCTTTGCGTGCGCGGCTATAGGCGTGTGGCTACAGGAATAACACTCGAGGCAGAAACCTGACAGATGTTCTCCTGAGGCAGCCGCATACAGATGAGCAGGCTGTACAGATGCAAGCGTGAAGGACAAGCAGGCTCTGTTTTGAAGGGTGACTATCTGATAGTGGAAATTTGCCGGCAGACAGGAAGGGCTAAACCATACATTAAGGCTGCATTTTGTAGCTGCAGCTGCTGCTTCTCTTTTATTTAATATTAATAGGCTCACCTGTGGTAGATCACTCTGTCCTGTGCCCATGGCCTACATATGTTTATGGACAAGAATAGTCGCATTTTTGTGCATATAAGATGAAGAAGAGATGTGAAATGGGCGTCTCTCATTCAACTCTAATAAAATCATTCTGAAGCCAGACACCAATATTTAGGACAATTATCTAGGACAATTAAGATCCTAAAGTTTCTGGCTACTTGTTCATCCTAAATCAGGAATTTTTCTCCCAAAACTCTTTTCTTTTTCTTTGCACCAATTACAAGGAACGTTGTCCTTCCACAACAGCGACCTGCCTAGAAATGATTCGACCAATATGTAAATTGCTGTAATCCCGGCAAGACCACCAAGAAATCCAGATTTTCTACAAATGGGCTGTACTCCTGAGTGAGCAGCTGTTCTGACCTATGAACTCAAACTGAAAAATTCTTCAATTCTTCGAAAAGGTTCTTGGCTATTTATCTCTTTAGATTCCCGGGCTGAAATGATATATACTGTTTTGTAAAGCTGCAGCTTGCAGCACCTCCCTCCCACCTCTTTCATTGCAAAATGGTGGCAGGAATGCTGTGATGCCCTCTGATCTGATCTCTCATCAAGTCGATCGATGGCTGCTCTCCTTCTCCACTCGAGTCACGGATGTGGAGGATCTTATTACATGTAGTAACCTATCTTTCCTAAAATGGTGAACTCACCTAGTAAACCAATTATGTATCTTTCACATCTATATCTGACAGTTAACCCCACTTGCTTGAATAGGAGAGCATTTCTTCTATTCTCTTTTTTTTACCACGGTTGCAGGTTGCTTTCAGATTCATGAAGACTACAGCATTTTGAATTATACATGAAAATTTTTCTTTGCAATCATCAGCACTGGTTAATTAACTTCTAAAGCCATAGAAATAAAGATCGTCTTTTCAAATTAATCCTTGTATGTAGTTTATACTAAAGAAGGTGCCTCAAAACTACTGGGATGATCAAATCCATTTGTGATCTGTTCAAGTTTTAATAGCAGGTGTGATAATTTCAGCCTATATAAAACTTGCTTGGAGTGAAGGGTGGATGTGTCAAGGAAGTTATGCTGTGTGTATTTATTCAATTAATTTGAAAAGAATGAAAATGCTATAGCACTCGATTATTATGTGTATAGAAACTGAGGCTAGAATTTAATTACTCTCATTGTGTTGACGACCCAGGTGCTCAGAAAATCTTGCTTAATTAACAATCTGTTTTTAGTTTGAGAGTGGAAACTCAAGTAGAAAAGATTCACAAAGATATGAGGAAGAGCTGGTTTGCCATTTTCCACTAATAGGTATTAATAAGATCATCTGAATTTTGAAAAACATTTGAACTTTAAAGTGTTTAATTTCCATTCTGTGAACAGGTGCTAAGATTTATCAAAAGTCATTATTTGATCATTTCAGAAACTCTCCTCAATGGAAACACAAGCTAGGAAGAAGTCAAAGAGTTTTTCTCGCATAACTGCAATAGACAAAGTGAGAAGAAAAAGGATGCCCTTCACTTACCTAACTTTCAGGTATTAAAAAAACTAAAGGTGGTAGGGTACTACGAGTACTAGATGCTAAAAATCACGGCATTTAAATAAATGTTATGTAATAGACAGCCAGGAGTAATCAAATAAGGGAAATGTAGAGGAGCATATAAATTACTATATATCAAAGACCAACATCCCACTACTCTGTATTCAAAGAAATTGTCAATTTACGTACAGCAATTTCAATATACACAGCAATCTAGGCTATGAAGTGTTACATGAATGAAGTTACATGTATGAAGTGTAACTCACTGGTAACACTCGACATAAAAGGTCTCCAAGCATTACATTAGAGCTAAAGAGCAGCCAAGACCATGGTTTGATAGTACAGGAAAGTGGCTTCACATCTTGCTCTACTGCCTCAAAATTCTGCATTCATGGCAATCCAATATAAACCCTTTCTGCCAGTTCACATTTGTTTGTAGGTTAATTCATATTGCACCAAGATTCATTTGTTTTCCCACAGACACCCTGGAAGCCTGAAGGTGGCATAACTCCTATGGTCTGGGTAATTGGAAGACAAGGCATAATGTACCCACCCCTGATCAGGATCAAACTTGTATAGGTAAGGGATCCAGCCGTACACAACCCATAAGGATGGTAGATGCATCCCTAAGGAGAGTTTATATCAGCTGAGAACTCACTTTTCCTCTATGTCCAGGTAAGATTTGGTCAAAGAGTGGCTCCAGATTTTGGGCTGATATCTGCAGAATCTGAGTGAAACAGTTGTTCCCAGTCTCGCTGTTGACCATGATTTTCAGACTATTTCCTGACCTCCAGAAATAAATTTCCAAAATGAAATAACAGATCATATCTATCTCTCTAAGGGACTTTGAACTCTAGGATACACTGGGCTGTCAACTGTGACTGGTGAGTAGAATTATTAAGTAATATGAAATATTCATTGTCAAACATCTGTTGGTAAGTTCTATGCTATATCAAATTTTCATTCACCATATGCAAAGCTGTTTACTTACTAAATTAGGGTTTGAAAACCCACATTGTTCTGGAAAGGTCCTTACCATGTCATTATTTTTCCTATCATATAACTTACAGGATGTAAATAATTGCATATCTTTCCTAACAACTTACTCTGCGGCTGGTAATTTATATGGCATGTTTCAGACAGAGGATTATTGTCTAATTGTTTTTCTGCTGAGTTATGAATAACTAAAAAGACCCAAACAACTATGCAAGCGTCAATGTTTAACAAATGCAGTGTAACTACAATATACTTTATTAGAGGTGCCAGCTTATAATAAGCAACTTAAATGAAAAACATAAGCAAATAAAATGAACCTCAGTTTCTGTTGCTATCAAACATGCTACCAAAATAGGGTATTGTTATCAAGTATAAAGGTAAAAACAACCAGAAAAACGTGGAAAAACAACAACAAAAATCCCTTAAATGATGCCTGCAGTAGTTGCATACAAGATTGAGTTAAAGGGAAAACTAGCATTATCTCCAGGGCAAGAGAATATTTGACATAGGATATTTGAAAATGATATTAATAGAGAAGAACAAAAATAAATGAGAACCAAAGTATAGTCTCATCTGAAGATTAAGAGGTAGAGAGAACACTTTTACCCTCTGTTACATTTATCAAGCAGGCTATTTTTAACACATGATTGAGTGAAGGCTGAAATTTCTCCTTGGGTTCAGGAGACGAGAAGGAGTGTATTTTTTCCTTTGCTTATTATGTTATCAGCTTCCATGCATACATGATTATTTTTAATTTCTTGTATGCAATAATAAAGAACATCAGCAACCAGATGTATCATAAGACCTTACAATAAAAAAGAAACAACATAGAAACTGAAGCACAATGTGTTAAAATAAAAACAAAAGTCTTCACTGGCCGATAAAATAATCAGATTTCATGCAAAATTTCACTCCAAATGCCACCAATTAGGGATACAAGATTAAAAGGGCTTTGCACTACATTACTGTAAGTGCAAGACTAGAATATATGGCAATTTAGCTCAGAAAAATTCTGTAAGAGTGCGACAGTTGACATGCAGGGTAAAAGAAAAATTCCACCCATAAAATTACAGTGTAAAGGAAACTGTTACAGTAAATGTATAACATGCTTTTCAAATACAGATTCGCAGCACAGGGAGGATACAGAGTTGGTGTGGATTGGGTCAGAAGCCTTGTTGCTGAATTCTGAGTAAGCTGGAGTCTGCCAATCGATTTGGCTCCAAGCCCAGCAAACTAAGGAATTACAGTAGTCAAGGCTAGATGCTGTGAGTGAATGAATTAGAGTCTCCAGGTCAGTGTTGGATAGGAAAGAGAATATTTTTGGCAACAGTCCTGAAAGGCATTTGGTGCTGTACTGAACAGATCTTAGCATTAAGTCAAGGCTAAAATTACACGTAGGCGAAAGATGTGGTATCAATACGAGAAATGGTAGACAGGTTGCAGAATAATTAAAGCAGCATATATTTTTTTAACTAATCTGGTCCAAACCCTCAGTCTGTTGGTTATGATATGTTTACTTTCAGAAAAGAATTTGCCTTCACACGTTTACAGCTCAAAACCTGCAGGCCCCCCCCGCCCCGTTACCAATTCACATGCCACAGAGGGAGAAACAGATGTGATTGATTGCCATTTACTGGCAGAGGAGGAAAACAGTGGGAAATGTCACTCTGGAGAAGACTACAGATAATGCAAGGCATGGGTCCTAATGTAAAACATACTGCTGGTCATCAGCTGGGTATGTAAGAAAATGCCATTATAGATTTGTGTGATGAAGACAGAGATTTTGACACCTATGAAAAATGGCTAATCTGTCACAAATAAATTGCAGCCTTGTTTTGTTTTGTTTTTGTTTCTGCTTTTTAAAAACAAAACAAAACAAAACAAAAAACACAGAAAAAGTCAATGGGTATCAAAAAGAAGGTGAACTGTGGCTGCACCTCTGTCAGAGAAGAGCAGGTTACTGTTTGGTCTGCTTGCTGTCTGGGTGGCTGTAGGTTCCTTAAGATATGCTCTGGTCTTAAGACCTGGCATAATAAAGGACAAAACCATAGCACGTCTCTATTATATCCCCAAATTCCACCTTTTTGGACAGACCAAGAGAATGGTGCTTCCAGTAATTTATCTCCCAAATTGTTTTGCTGTGTGGGAAGTCAGCTTGCAAGGCTGCCATCCCTCAACTTGCCCTACTGCCAACCACTACATCTGTAATAGTGATCAAAACCACCGAGGGACCATTCTCGTTCCCTGAAACCAACTGGCACAACATGCTGGGTGTCCCTGCAGCAATAACCCTTCTCTCTCCCCCAAAAGATGCTCTTAAGGGCCTGTACCAAACCCTAAACTGTACCCACATTGTGTGGGAAAGTGCTAGCTGGCCCAAAGCAACAACTTTCTTACGGTTGAACAGTATGGACAAGCCTGCCCTAGCTCAGATTAATTTACAGAGTCAGTGAGGGTCATCTTTTAATGACAGTCTCGCCTCTTCTGCTCTTGTCCTGTTGCAGAGGTCTTGGTGTTGCAGAGAGCCATTGCAAGGCTTACCAGAGGAAGAAGGATGTTTTCCTCTTATGATTACCCTGTGCCATCTACCTGAATACTCAAAAGAATGAGAAACAAGTCCAAGTGTCCTCTCCCTAAATTACACAGTGTTATTTCTACATTTTCCTTTAACTAGGTCTACAGTGTTTGAGACCAGCAGGAGGTGTGCCTGGGTTGAAGGTTGATCCCCCTTCCGCTTCTGTCTGACTCAGACTGGTCCCAGTCAATGTGCTTGTGTGGGTTATTAAGAGACTGAGTGAATGTCAGTGGTCTACACCTGACACAGGAAGAAATATTTTTTCATAACACATTAAGCAGATTGTCCCACATAGATGAAGGACAAAATAAGAAATGCTTATCCCACAGCACAAAGTATTGTCCCTGGTCTTGTAAAAACATCGAACCTGAGTGTCAGCAGCTGTTGTCTTGCTTTCTTCTTCTTTCAGCTAAGACACCGAGTGAGGGAGAGGGAAAGAAGGAGCATTATGGGGATACTGAAAACACCCCATTTTCAGGATTTAACCAGAAACCTGCACAGTAACTTGTCCGAGGTATGGATATCAGCAATTAATAGTTCTAGAAATGGAAGAACTCTCTTTGTTAAACTTTGAAATAAAAAAAAAATACACTCTAATTAAACAGAGCCCAGTTTGCCCTGCAAGGTATTGCTAGAAAATCTGTCTACAAAATAAGCTTTGAAAATTTTTTAGGTTGTGAAACGTGGTTTAATTTACAACAAAGAAACTGACAGCTTGGTGTAACAGCAAGTGCTGGTGCCTTGCCATGTCACAAATCACTTGGACTCAACAAGACCACTTCACCTCCATGTCATTTCTCAACAAACAGGAACCTGAAATCAGGCCAGCACAACACAGTAGGGCAGGTACAAATGTACAGTACCTGCTCTTTTAATGTCACCATTTTATATTACGGAACAGACTTTATGGACCTTGTGTTGACGTCCTGTAAAAAAAAAAGACACACAGCCCCACCTCCCACTAACTTCAAGAAAGATTAAGTGAATGTTGCTTTCTTCAGGTTGACAAGATTATAAGCCATCCGCAACGCACTGCATTTAATTAGATATTCTCATTGTTATTTATGGTTAGGCTAACACTTTTTTCAGTTTTCATCTTTAAAAATAGCAAAAGTAGGAACAACTATTTTTGTAAGCCTGTTCAAAAAAAAGATCCCCAAGAGAACTCTGAGATGAAGGAACACCATAAATTTAATTGAACTCTGGTTCGGGTCCCATTAAGTGAAGAGACTCTTTCTAGGTAGTAATTGTTCAGGGATCTTGTAGATTAGAATGTTCCTAGGAGATCAGGAGGGGTATATTTGTTTTGGGCACAATATGGTTTCTTTTGCTGAGAAAAAAGAATAGAGAGGTGGATGAGGAGGCTTCAAGAGGCATAGCCTCTTCTGGCAATCAGACAAAAAATTTGTCTCACACATCTTCTGTGAGAACTTTTACTCCTCTGCTTGTTGCCATACCTTATGTTCCCCTTCCTCCCATGACTTGTCCCCTTCTCTCTTTTTTTACTGCTTCCAGTCTCATCTTACTTCTGTACTTTTCTTCCCTCTTCTTGTATGTCCATCTTTCCGTTCCACATAGTCTATCCCTTTAGAAAACTTTTTTCTTACCCCTGTAACATCTCAGCATCATCGCAAACTACACAATTTGGGACAAATCCTGTGGTGACATGAAGCAAGACTAGTGCCTACTGAAGGGAGTAAGTGTTTCAACCAGTCTTAGTTGCACAGGCTTATTCATATTCATATTTATAAGGTTTGTTCATTCACTTATAAGCAGCCTGAATAGTTTTAGATACGCGAGCCACATGATCTGTGTGCACAGCCAACTCAGAAAACCTTTTGGGTGAAACCTCCATCTTTCCTTCCTTATTCCAATACCTTACTCTCATTCCTTATTGTTCATTTCCACACAATATTTACAGTTCAGTTCTGTGAAGCATCAGGCCCTTACTTCCATCCCTACTGAGCAAGCCAGCTCACAACCAAACACAGATTTCCATGTTATTCAAGCACATGCTTCTTTGCTTTGAATCTTGCTTCATCATCTAGGAGATCCTGCAGGCTCCACAAAAGTGGCATGAGTAGTCAAAATGGGGCCTTAGACTGAAATCTACTGGGAGGCAGTGCTTTTATTTTGCTATAATACACCATGCATATTTAATGGCCTACATAAAAAAAAAAAAAATATCCTAAAAATAACAGGAGAAGAGCTTCTGTTGAAATCCTGGCCGCACTTAAATCGATACCAAGATTCCTATTGACTTTAGGTGGAATGAAGGCTACAGACAATGAAAGGAATGAAGAAATTCAAAGAAAATGAAACACAAAGGAAAAAGCTATCTGAAACACTACAGGCTGCAACCACGAAAGGTCATACTGCCAGAAAGTGGGGAGGAATTATAAGAACGCAAGGTAAAATAGAAATGGAGTCTTTCATCTCTATTCTCTGCCACTGCTGCAGCAACCTGGATAGAAATGCTTCTGACAACAGGTGTACATGAGATGGAAAATGGGAGGGCAAGTGAAAAAGAACAGATACCCAGCTGAGCTTTACTGGACAAATTATCAGCACAGAAGCAAGCAAAGAGCACACCAGCTAAATGAGCTAATCAAAAGGGACTGGATGGATTGTGGAGGTTATTTCGTATTTAATTTTTTTTTTAGAAATACATCAAGGTAGAAAGTAATAGTGGCAACTAATGACATGAGCAATTGATGTTTTTGTTTGTATTATAGTGGCATTCTATGACACCAACTGAGATCTGGGCTGCCCTGTAAAAACAAATTATATGACTCAATCTCTTTCACAAAGAGCTTAATGATGACCTAAAAATTGCACATAAAGTAAGCTCATATTTTTGAATTAGTCCCTGGCAAACAAAAGAAAGACTGTAAGACTGGACGAATAAAGAGCAGGAAAATCCTTTTAAAAGTTGTTATTAACGCAGAGCAATTGAAAGAATACTCAGAAAGCATGAATGTATGTAAAAAGTCTGACTGCTAAGAATTTTAACCAGCATGCTTTCAATATCTGTAATGAAACTGGCTTCATTTTTAATACTAAGAGAAAGTACTAAAAAGTGGAAGGATTATTAGGAAAAAGGACTGCAACATGAAATTTAAAACAAATCAGATAAAATGGTGATTTTAGTAATCACCATCATATCAATGTAAATTCTGCTTTCTCTAATGTAAGAGAGTAACTTTTGAAGAGAACCTGTAATGAGAAAAACAAAACTGATCCCAATTCCATTTGAAGAAAGCTCAAAAGGATTTTTAATGTTTTTCTTCCTTTTTTTAATATTAAGAATTCAGATTCTATCTGTGAAGTCACTGATAATGTTGAAACAGATTAAATCATATCCAGAGACATCAGAGAATGAAAATGAACAAACTGGAAGAGAGAGGAATTTTATTTAGTCTGTTGAGAATGCATTTCTCTTCAGAATGGTTTAACTTATTTATTTTGGGGCAGTGGGGGTAGGCGAGGAGGGAAATTTATATCAGATACCTACCAGCTATTTGAAAAAAAAGTCAGAGTACTCTTAATACACCACTAAAGTCCTTCAGTAGGAAGGGAAAGAAAACTCTAGGTCACAAACCTGACCTTCCCAAGGAGGTGGACACAACCTACTGTCTTCTCCCCAAATCTTTGATTTGTCTTAGTGAACAGCCCTACTGAATCAGCTCGAAGGTGTAGCCTCATATTCCTTGTCACAAATAAAAGGGCTAAAAACACTTAGCAACAAGCTAAACAGGAAAGCAGCATGATCTAATAATTCCAGGTTTCTTTGGTTTCAGGACTTCTTGAAAGATGAATACCTCTTTGTTTTTACTTCTGTGTAGACCTTTACCTGCAATGCAAGAGCACGGGGAAGGACACCAGCTTGCTGGCAGCAGAAAGAAGTGGCAGATACCCTGTATATTGAGCTGTGGAGTGAAAATTCTTTTCTCTCGATCGCAAGATGGGAAGAATGTCTACACGATGACTGGAACTGGACTACGCAGTTCAGATCTTGAGATCATTTTCAAAAAATCAAAGCAGGCAACAGCAGATAGAGTTCTCATAAAATTATGACTGATGATATGAATTTGCTTTAGATGGTGCCTAATACTCCAGTTGCTCTGGAGGCCTCCCCATTTCCCTCCTCACCCATATCAGCATAGTGCCGTAATGCACCGACACGGGAGCTGTGAGACTCAGAGCATCACAGCATATCGCTATGATCACAGCTCCTTGCAAAGCTGGGATACCTCTTACATACAGATGGCTTTTCCTCTGCCACCACTGTGGCTTTTGTGGCAAAGGTACGTCGGTGACATAATGAAAATTGCAGTGCTTATTCTGACCTACCCAGAAGTCAGCTTATTGTCCAGGCAAAAGCAGAGGCTCACTTGGATGCTGTGTCTTTCCTCTTTAAAAGAATTAATAATGACACTTTTATCCACAGATAAGGATCCCTGTATTTTAAGACTTCATAAGCAGCCAAAACCTACAAGGTTTTGGTCCCTAATCACAATTAGAACTGTACCAGGAAAAAGATACCAACATTTTCTTCTCAGTTAATGGCAAAATGTCTTTAATAATTTACAAATACTCCAGCAGTACTACTGAAGATTGCATCCTGTCACTTACAAATGACATTAAACTTTGTAACACTTTTGCTTTTACTGCTTATTATGATAACATGGTAATTAGTAGCTGAAATGGTAGAAGAAGGGTGTCAGTATGTAGCTTGTTCATGAGGTCCCTGGAAAATAGAAGGATGGTCTACTGATATATATTGGCCCAGTTTGAGTTCTGGAAACAGCTACACTGGATTGCCATTGGCTTGACTAATGCCAACAGTAGGGTTGTCACTCATGTGAATAAAATTCAGGATAGCAACCTTCAAACATGTCTAAGTAATTCAGAGGTTCTACATTCTGTTTTCAAGAATTGCTTACTGAGGGTCAATGAGCTAATTACTGCTTGCCAAGGCAGGGTGAGAACCTGCAGCACATCTCTTCTCCCTGGTGCCAGCTAATGCACAAAGAGATCCCAGGGTCACTGGGAACTGCCTTCCTTTTCCAGGAACCTCACATCCACCAGGAGGTGAGGACACAGCTGTGATTAGTTCCACTGGAATAAATGACTCCGCAGGTATTATACTCCATCTTGCCCTATAGGATGAACCACATGTCTTTGTGTACCTTCAGACCCGCATTTTGACACTCACACCTTTTACACAAGTTCTAAGACCCTGAAGATCATCTGTAATCAACTGTGAAGGGTTAAAGCTCAGGCGTCCTCCAAAGCACAGGGGAAGGGCTTCACACTTGGGAAGGAATATAAGGCCACTGCCTTAACTAGCTGATGGACAGTGCATATGCATCCCCTGGGTAGGAACGTACCATAGAAGTATGTAGCTGTTCTGTCTGTTCAGCGGCATGTTATGTGAGGCAGGGAGACACCTCCCTCCAGCTGGCATCGTTCTGGATCTGGTGGCTAGAAGCCATCTGTCAAACATGCTAATTTTTGTGTCAGTATTGCCCTTCAGAGCACCAGACCTCACCATTTAGAGCACTCTTGGAAGGAGGGAATCCTAGGTTCAGTTCACTCACTGGCATTCACGGTATTTAAACACATCTTTCTGAAAGACCATCCTGATCACTAGGCACTGTTCCCTGAAGGCCAAGGAGAGAGTGAAAGTGAAGGCCACCACGTGACAAGGAAGTAATCTGGTCAGGGGGCTCCATGATAAACACCCCCACACACACTGTTCCTCCACAGGCTGATTAATAGACCCTGATGGCAACCTGGTGCCTAAGTCCCTTGAAGTTTCATCCATTAGTAAAATTGACAAAAAAGACCAAATAAGTAAGCCTCATCAACTACCCAGTACCCAGTGGCGGGGCACTTCTGTTAATTACATTGTATATCTATCTACCTGCATACTGGAACACTTCCACCCCCTTGAGCGTCTGACTCTTGAAATGCCAAATTAATTTTTGAATATGGGATTTTGGATCTTCACTCATATATAGGTACTTTTCAAAATGTTGTCAAGGGACAGTGCACTAAATAGTCTGAAACCTCAAGAAGAGGTAGAAAATGTATGGAGTGCATGGAGGAGAAAGTCGGGGAGAACTGGAGCTTTGGTGTAGCCTAAAAAACAGCCCAATGCGAGTCTCTAGGACTTCCATTTTTCTTAAACATGAAAACCAACACCGGTAAGCCTTAGGCTGAAAAGGTGGTTTGTGAGGAAATGGAACAGAGATGCATGGAAGGTTGGTGAGCAGCATCACATGTAACTCTCTGGAAGCAAACTGGAAGAATTTAGAAATTAAACCGCCAAGACAGAACTACCTAAAATCCTGGAAAACAATAACTATTTTACATACAGATTCAAATCTAGAAAAACTAAGTACTGAATAAAGAAGAAGGAAGTGGACATTTTTCTCTCTTTATCCCTTTAGTTACGGGAGAAGCATCACAACAAGGCTAAGACTCCCTGTGGAACTTAAATCGGGGCTGTAAATTGGTGGTGTGACAGCAGTAATACATTTTATTTCACTGATTATGCTGGCACAAGTACCTTGGTCAGGTAATTAATTCACGTGCCGAACACTTGACCCAAATTTTTAGGTGTAATCCGCTTGGTAATCTTCTAAATACCTCCAGGCAGAAATTTGTAGCAGAGATTTCAATACCTGTACTTCTTTAGTAGTTGGGCCATAAGCTGAAATGTTCTGGCCACACTAATCCTCATTAATAAGAAAGCATTTTATGCTGAGACCCACATAGACAGTGTGCATGTTCCAGGTGAGTGCACTTGAAGCCCATTTTCTTAATGTATTTCTTCTTCACTCCCCCTAATATTCACTGCTACAATGCTGGCATTTTTAGCTAAATCCAAGTTTTTCCATTATGCTACATCCTTCTGTATCAAGACTACACATATTAAGTGAGATTAATCTGCTCTGAACAAGACATGTAAAAGTTGGACATCTGGTTCTGAGCTAGACCCCCTGCGAATCCTTTGTGGGCATCAGGGAAAAAATGGCATCTCCAAGGGATGATTCATCTCACTGGCAGAGCACCATGAGGTCACTCTGATGACTCATGCCCTGGAAATGTTTATTTTTCTGTGCTGACTGCAAAGAAAGGCTCGAATGGTCAACTTGGAGTTGGACATCTAACCTGGTTCATGACAGAGGAACGCCACATGGTATTTTAAAAATATTATAATATTTATGTCAAATGGCTACACAGCTGCAGCATTACACTAGACTTTTGGATCCTTACTGCAGAACAGCAGAAGCGGTTTATTTGCCACTCTGAAGAATTTAATAGTCCACACACCTATTTTGGACATGTAATATTTTCAAATTCTTTTTCATAAAGCAAGTGATGTATTGTAACCCATTATACAGGGCTATGGGAAAAAAATTGAAAGGGATGTGTGAAAAACATTACACAGATCAACTCAAATACAGGAAAATTCTTGAAAAAGGGAAGCTCATATCTCAGTCTCCATTTTTAGCAATGTTAGGCTTATACACATGTAAAGCAAAACATCATCCGTCTGTTTGTAGCAAGTTTGCAGAGAATTTTAATAAGACACATTAATGCTAATAATGGCCAGTGTTTATGATGTTTATAAAATAGCCAATGTGGAACATCTGGAAAGTCCATAAAATTTGTTCTGATAAAATCCATAGAGTGTAACACCTTTCCCTGAGCCTGTTTTTTTGCTGACCTTGTCCTACTAGGCCAGACCTGTCAGAAACTCTGTTCTTCCAGGCATTGCTGTGACTGTGGCACTCTGAAACTCATGTTTTGAAGCCAGACCTATTTCTGCTTTTGTAAGTTCAACACACTCAGCACATTACAGGAACAAACCAGATAGCCAAAACTGCAAGTTTCAACCTGAGACTGCAGGGTTCTCTATTTCCAAGTGACAGATGTTCTACAACAGTTGGTGACAAACGGGCTAATTTAGACTGATTTAACTAAAGTTCAGCCTGCTGACAATGAGAGATTTTTTTTCTAATGCAGCTGAAGATGGCATTTCGGAATGCTAGGGCTGGCTGTTGCACACAAAACTACAGAGGCCCTGGTGTGAATAGAACAGCATGGCCATGCGTGGTGCCTGCATCTCCGCTCCTCACACTGCCTTTTAGTTGCTGAGATGGAAGATGACAGTGCGCTGCGAATTACCAAGGGAATTAGCTGGTCTTTAAAATTTACTCACTGTGCATATATCCTCAGAAATCAAATGCATTTGGCCCAGAATCTTTCTTCCTAAGCTTAGGCATCTAAGCTCTTAAATTAGAAGGACATGTGCCCTGGGGTGAATTGATCTGAAATCCTAAGATCTCTGTCACATATGGAGGAAGCTGCTCTCCTAACCCAGGCAAGTCTATCCAAGCTTCTGCCTTCAGCCTTAACTTCTGAAGGATGACCGCTTGGCACAAGAAAAATATTGCAGAAAAGCCTTTAGGGCTTATTTTTTAATGTAAAGTTTAGGGGTGTGATTCAGAAAGTACAATGTAACAACTGCACTGTTCTCCATCTGGTAAATTATCTTGGTTTTTGTTTTTAATTGGATATGAGAGATGGTTTCAGGCTCCACCCTTCTGAATATCAATAAAGCCTCTTGCTTGAGCAGCCACAAGTCATGTTAAAAACTATCAACAATGAAATTACTCTTCTCTTCTCTTCTCTTCTCTTCTCTTCTCTTCTCTTCTCTTCTCTTCTCTTCTCTTCTCTTCTCTTCTCTTCTCTTCTCTTCTCTTCTCTTCTCTTCTCTT
>Ga0065711_1031119_pt1 | contig 30513 bp, 11 predicted proteins | sample Hoacrofraction12_FD_59098 | JGI IMG/M metagenome (GOLD analysis project Ga0065711, IMG submission 59098) | Hoatzin crop microbial communities from Cojedes, Venezuela - Epithelial fraction 12 v2 (version 2) | ecosystem: Host-associated > Birds > Digestive system > Esophagus > Crop | place... | reverse complement strand
AAAAAAAAAAAAAAAAAAAAAAGGGTAAATAACTGCTTACAATTCTGCCTATCTTCAGAAAAACAGAATCAGCAAAATAAGTCAGATATCCTCTCATCTAATATTGTCAACATTTAAAACAGGGATGTGGATAGCCTGCTTCTTAAAATAGGCTGACTATCTTTACTCAAATTATCCCATTTTGTTCTCAAGGACAATTTTGCTGCATCCTTTTCTCTCATTTTTTGCCTATTTAAATTTTGTCTGTATGTGTATATGGGGGATGTTGTTGAAGCAGATGCTAACGTAGTGCCTTATACAGTGTTCAGTAAATGCGCAGATCTGGGGGACTGCAGGGTTTTTTGCAGGTAGTTTAGAGGCAGTATCATGCTGTATATGTTATAAGGTTATACACAAGAATATTTATATGGTACATTGCAGGTGTTTTAGACTAAGAGAATGTAGAATACAGTCTTAAATAATCTTGGCATTTGAAGTGAGAGTCAAATTCCTTTGGAGGCCTTTGAGCTGCACTTTGTCAATGTGAAACACAAGATACTTTATTGAGGTTTTCTGTGTGCGTATCTCTTAATTTTACATCAAGAATAAAATTTGTTTTAGAGTACGAGATAAAAAATGGAGCAAGGATTTATGTAGCTCATGAAAATCACTGAAAGGATATCTTTGGCTACCACTAAGAATTACTACCACAAAGAATTCCAGTGGACAGCACTTTGTCACAGCAATGGCTGTAGTTATACGGCTCGTTTTGTTTTGGATACACCTAGTAATATATTCTCTTTGTGTCAATAAGGTTTTTCAAGAGTGTCTTTTCTCGGAAAACCTGATTTTGCAAATATCAGTTGGGCAATAATTAAAGTCAGAGGAATTTTGCTACTTGGTCATTGAGGCACTTGGAAAGAGAGAGAACTGCATTGCTGCTTGGTTTTTATGAAATGAAACTGAAGTACAAGGTGTTAGAGGACGAAATTTTTCAATGTTTGGGATGTTCTCCATCCAAAATTAGGAATCCAGAGAATCTGGTATATACAGAGAAGCAGAGATACAAGTGGATAATTACTTCTTTTTAATAAATTTGAAATAAAAATGTACATAATCAGATATTTTATTAGGTTCATATCTAATAGTTTCTGTATTATATTAGCAGCTAAGTAAGGTACCTTGTTAGTGAGGCCAAAATCATGCATCAAACTCAAAGAATGTGTACGTCAAAAACATAGCAACAAAAGTTAAAAAGAAGGTTAGTTCCCTCAGTTTCTTTTTTAAGAGTCTGTTTATAAACCCTCTTCTTCTGTGTTTGTTTATTACAGATGCAGGTATAATCTAAAAAAAAGTTCTAGTTCTATTCTGCCTTTATTACACATGTGGAGATAATTAGACTATGGTGACAATAGAATGACTTTTTGAAACTTGTGAGTGGTTGTTTTGTGTCTGATTGGTATACATTAACAAACAGACTCAAGTTACTCATGGAACTCATTGGACAGATAAGCTTTGGTTGCTACAAGGAATTATTGCATTTCAGCTGATGATGCAGAGACTCAGCTAGCACAAGCTGTAATGATAAATGTCCAGGCTGTCCATCATGTTTTCTTGTGTACTCAGTGCAGTGAATAAAATCTCCTACCAGACTTGTGATCTGCGTAGGTTGATGCACCCCAGTTGCATAGCACATAAGAAGTCCTATTATTCTTATTAATTTCATACACCTGATTTAATCTATGGTATGCTATCAACCTTGTGATGCCACTGCTTTAACCTTGTAAATATTACATTGCCACCAAAATTTTCTGATGAGTGGATTTTGAGGTTTGAAACTCAGGGTATAGTCTGACAAGGGGAGAACGTTTTGATGGCTGTCTCTGAAGATGTAAGAAGAGCTGCTGTTATTAGCACTGTTTTGGTTTTTAATTAAAAAAAATAATATAAGGAGGGTTTTTTCTGCCATTGTTTTGTAGAAATATTTGGCTTATGAAAAGAAATAATGAAATGATCCAGAGTCTCCTCAAGAAAATGAAGACTGGAAAGGCTTCATTGTGAAGTCTGCTGGATTGCTATTTCTGTAGCTTCTTGCAGTAAAGACTAAGAGCATTAGAGGTTTACACTTCCAAAGTATTGGAAACTGTGTGTGGATATCTATCTAAGATCTGTCATGAAGATACGGGTATTGTTTGTTAACTGTGAATGTCAAACTCAGTGTGTCTTACTAATTCTAACTCAAAATGAGAGGACTTACAGAATTTAAGGTAAAAGGGAAGAGAGAGCCTTTCTTTCCATGAGCAGTCCTAACACCACCACTGCATGCAAATTTTAGACTGAGATTAAGCATATATGAAGTTAGGAAAGATGTTTTGATCAGGAACCCATCAAGTATTTTTGGGAGATTTGGATATGAAGTTGGTCCTTTCTACAGCCCATATTAAGGCTTAATCAACCTGAGTGCTGAACTTGAAGCTGTCCCTTATACCTGCACCCTTAAAGTACAGATATACTTGAGATCTGAATTTGAAACCAAATCTAAGGCATAATCAAAGGCAGGACTTCTTTTGACTTGTGGAGTATGAGGCACTTTCCTTAGAAGTGATGAAACATGAAAAGTAATTTCCTTCTATTGCAGCTGTAAAGAAAAACACCTCAGCTCTGCTTTTGTCAATAACTCTACCACAGCACATCATAAATAAGTAAAACAAGAAAAAAATGTTCCATATGAGGGAACAAGTAACACCTGACACCTATAGTCATGCTGCTCATTGAACTTCAGAAAAAAATGTTGCTATTAGTGGTGAGAACCTGCATGAGATAGGATTGAACTCTTGTGTTGAGCTAAATAAAGAACAGTCAAAACAAATAATGATTAAATTATATACTTCATTGAGAGAAGCTAAGGAGCATACCGATGTCATCTGTAATTTTTAGTGTTCTCAAACCTTTGTGGTTGAGGAAGGGTAAAGACTTCATGTGATTGACTTGGGCGTAATTTGAGGAGTTTTACTTATTCACTCAAACAGATAATTTAGTCTTCATTTTTTGGAGACTAATTGGCTTCTTTGATTCTTTCTATATAGCTACAGTCCTGCAAGAATATTTTTGACATGCTGTATTTTAAGGACCACAGCAGTAGTGAAAAATATATTTATTTTATGAAAAATATGTCTATTTATCATATGATTTACAAATAAGGAACACCAAAACTTTCTTAAATCTGATACACTCTGCATTGTCCACCCAATTACTGAGTTTTATTATTTTTCAATGTAATTACTTACATGTTGCTAACTGGCTCTGAATATTCCTGCTGATTATAATGTAAATTCATGAGCTATAATCAGCTATAGAGTAATTTTGTTCAGATCATTCTCAATGAATTTTTATAAAGAAAAATCATAATTACAGTAATGAGCATTTTAATGCTCAGACAAATTTATCTGGTGTGATAACTTGTGACAAGTTCTGTGACAGTGGTGGTGTTACGCTGGGAATGAATTTATTCCTCAGTGATTAGCAGCCTCATCAGTCTTTTGTGGGCATTCTTTGAACGGAAGTAGTTAGCAGTGTAGACATTTATATGATTAACATGGTGGTGTTTTATTTTTTATTGTTCTCTGCATAGATCAAGCTATAGGTGTAGTAGTATTACTGAGTAGGTACAACAAGTTCACCAGCTGCCCTATCTCCAAAGATGGTAACTGAACTTGTAAATTATTTGGGTACATAAGCTATATGCTATGCATATTGTTCTTAACTTTGAAGGCTGAGCATCTGGTATATATCAGTTCGGTAGTGCTTCTTATGTAACATCTGCTTACAAACTTGCTATGTATGTGTTTATTAGTAGTTATATTGCTTGTGCCTTATGTTGCTTTCAGGTGGGCAGATTCAAGGTGCCTATATTGGAGTTGGAGGTGGCTAGTTGCAAGAAATGGTGAAGTCAATATATTCTTTTCCTCTGAGCAAATGTAATGCAGCTGATACAGTAATGCACTAGACTTCACTGCCATATGAACAGTGTCTGCATGATGCTTTGATAAGGAAAGATCAGATCTAAAGCTTTGTAACTTTGGTATACTGTTTGGCTCTGTTGTGCTTTGTTTGGTGGTATTTCTTTGTTCATGTTAGTGCTTCAGGCAGGGAACATATCTTACTACATAAAATGCTTGTCAGTCCCTAATACTATTGAGAGTCAAGTCTGGTTTCCTTCATTTCACAAGTACTTGTGGAAGTTAAAAATGAAGATTCAGCAAAATCAAGAATACAGCAGAACATGGAACATACGTAGGAACACAGACATATAGAAAGTGTATGTTTTGACACAGGAAGTTATCATAAGTGGTTGTAAAAGTAAAGACTTTGTTTGCCTGGTTTTTAACCACTGCCTTATTAACCTTTTAGTGTATTCCTGAATAAAAATTGACTGTAAAAGGTATAGCAGAAGGGTAGTTTCTGATTGTACTGATCAAAGTTCAAAGTTTGTTATTCAGAAAGGGAAGTCCAGCAAGTCATCTAGGTTCCTAGCTTGCCAGTAAACAAATTTTTGTTTCCTTTGCTTACATTGATGCCGACCGAGATCCGCGTTTGGTTAGAAGTGTTCATTCCATTTATCCTAATTTTCCCTCTTCATCTTGTGGGAAGTGGTGTCTGAAATGGAGACTTCTCAGAAAGAGGATTTCAATGCAGATCTGTAGACTTATGATTTTTTTTTTTTTGAGAAAACTTGTCTGATTTATCCACTCTTCCGTATGTCTGCTTTGAACCAGCCATTGCTATTCTTGAATACTTGCATCTTTTGTCTATTCTTCCACAGAGTCTGAGCTTGTAGGCCTGTAATATGGTGTTACCATTGATAGTTACAGGCCACATGATTTGTGCTAAGTTTGGAAGGCCTCAGGACAGAGGCTTGTGAGGCTTGCTCTGTCTGAACTTCTCTTGAGATGTCTGGAGCTATGTTTTACATGGCCTCGGTCTAACAGCAATTTTTGTTTTGGTTATGCCTACTTTGTTTCAATTCTACTTATCTTTGTACAATACAACCATAGGTTTGTATAGATAACAGTAACAAACAGCTATTCTGTGTAAAGTGAGATGTTCACAACTCTAAGATAATGGTGTATTATAGAGTAATGCTGGTCTGGTGTGACAGCAAGGGGCCTTGGGAAGTGGAGGCACAGGATGCAGCATGGAGGAGCACAGGTACAAGGTCCCAAGAAATGGGGCACGTGCTTGGTACCGGAGACCCCACTTCTTCAGACCCATACTTTCTTCAGTATGTCTCTGCCTCTCTTGTACTGGGGAGCCCAGAACTGGACCCATCCCCAATGTGTCTCACAGGGGCTGAGCAGAGAGGAAGGATCACTTGCCTTGATTTGCTGGCAACAGTCTTACTACTGCAGCCTAGGACACTTCTTATATGAGGAATGAGCAAGTCATAAAAGCATGTTAGTAAACATACAAAAATGATCCCAAGTGGATCCTAGAGAGAGGAGAATGAAGCCATCAACATGAACACCATAATCCTCTCAGTGAAGAACTCGCATGTGCTGACAGTTTGTGTAATAGCCCCTCCCTCTCCCCCAATAAGGGATTGAAACCACTGACCTCCTTAGTACCCAGGGGAGCCAGAGGATGGTGAGCATAACACCAGGAGAAGGGATGAAAACTAGGAAATGCGTTTATTTTTAATGTGTTATTACTATTATGTCTTTTTCTGTATAGAAGTGTTCTTTTTCTGTAATAATTAGATCTGGACTAATAATTATTCTTTGAATATATTGTTAAGATTTTAACTGTACTAACAATAAATTCTTGGCTTTATATGTAAAGATCATTTCCTCTTTTCCCGTAAATGAAATATTGCTTGTAAAAAGACTGCAAGCAAAATTAATTGTACAGTCATAATTTGTCCACTCAGATTCATATTCTGGAAGGAGGTGTTCTTTTTTCTGTTGAAACTATCAGAGCAATTTGGGATTTGGACTGAGATTCCATAGAAGAGAGAATTAGGGTAATCCTGAAATGAGAAATATGATGTTCAGTGTTTTTCAGGGTTAGGCTGACTGTGGGACTGAAGGATGTCAACCTGACCTTTTTTTATGCAGTTATGAACAATTTGCAAAGCTCCTTTTTCTTCAGTCAGCATTTTGCTTCAGAAATTTTTAAGGGCAGATAGAAATGGAAAAGAGTTCATTTTGGAAAGCGATCCTTTTTTTTTTTACCCCTAAATGTTGTAAGAGATAAGTGCATCTCACTCTTTAGTTGATAGCACCTGATTTGATCCAGGGCTTTTAAGTATATAGCACAAGATTGCAGAGGTCCCACTTGAAGCTGAGTCTTGGTGTGTTAACTGCCATACGTGCGCACTGCATAGTGTACTGAGTGATGGATCATGCACTAAGATAGGCTTTGAACAGGATGCAGTCAAGTCTAGTTGAAACAGTGGCGTGCCAAGTAGACCTGTTAACATTTCTGTGTGGCAACAGCACTGTGCCAAATTCCATTATATGCTGTAGTATACTTACTGTAAGCATAGCATATTTGTTACTATAGTCATCCTTCACCGTTTTGGTATTTTGAGATCAAAGCAGGAGGAAAAAAAGTATAGAATTTCCATATTTGCTAAAAATAAATCCTGCTTCCCTTCATGAATCTGTTTGACAGAAAGTGTTTTGTCTTGCAGCTACTGTAAATAATATTTATGAACGAAGTGGCTCTGAGGCACCCCACCACTGTCCAGATGAAGATTTTTGATGAGGGGAAAAAGATTTCATACTCTGCTGAGATTAACACAGGGACATCCCACATTCTTTTTTGCTGTTGCAAAATTCTTTTGAAAATATCATACCTGAAAATTCATACGAATAAAGAAAAATCCAAATGAGTATCTGTACAGATGGGAAAAAGTCTTTTAATATTGTAGATCATCATATACCATGGTTTGAAAAACCCTTGTTAATGGCCTATAAGGAACTGGTCAATCATGGGTTTCTGTACGTTTAATTGTCAAAGTACATTAAATATGTGCATTATTTTTACACCTGCTTCTAAATATATAATATAAATCCCTGTCTACATCAGTGTATGTTACATGAAGTTGTATAAGCCTGCTCCATTTAATGGTCTGTTTGTCTAAATGAACTTTTACATGGCAATGTACAGTCCACTATATCCTGCATTTCATATTCTAGTCTTATTCAGAATGTATTTTAGGCGTTATATTTCTATATTGGAGTTGTTACCCCTTAATAGTGTTAGCTTTTTGGACTAGAAATAAAAAAAGAAAATCATGAAGCTTTATGAATCTGACAAATACACTTATTTATTATTCTGTAATATTAGTAAGTAGTATTGCCTCAGAAGTACTGGCAGGCATATTACAGTTACATATAATTTGTAAACATTAAAATATCATCCCTACAAATAGAAAACATTTAAATGATTGCTGAAACTTGAATTAATACTACAAGCAGAAATCACAGTCTACTCTTAATGATATAATCTGCAACATTTGTGAAGGACATGATTAAAACTTCTCACATAGAACACTTTAAAGCCAAACAATTACTGTTGAATGTAACAGTTTAAAATGAGTGGATATTTTGATGTTATGATCAACTGCAAACACACTACATATGACCAGGTTTTCATGAAGAGTTTACTGTAGTGTTATATGGCAGAGTGTAGTATTTTTTCCACATATTATGGGTAAATTGACTTAAAGCTAAATAATTGAAGCGTCAAGAAAGTCAATTTGCTTTTCGTATGTAATGTATTGTTTTTATGTTAGTGTTGCTATATTTAATAAGGAAGCACTCTGTTTTTTTTGATCCCTCTGATTTTCGCATACTGGTAATGGCCATAGACTGATGCTTATTAAATTCTTTTTCCTCCTTCACAAGTTTATATTTTGTCTAGGAAAGAGCCCTTGTATAATGAATTACAGAAAATTACAAGTAAGTAAGAGATGACAGCAGTTCACCCGCTCAGTGTATGCACAGATAACAGAAAATAGATAGCCCCAATGTGCTTCTCTTGTAAGCACAATCATGTTCAAGGTTGTAGTCCTGTTTTTTTGTGTGGCTGATCCATACCTGTTTGAAAATCCCCTTTTTCCTCCCATGAAGGTTTAATTCATAGGTAAAACACAGCATTATAAAGATAAATAAAGAAGTACTAACCAAGAATGAGAAACAACACAATGTTTATGATCTATGTCAGTAAAATAGCTACTGGAATGTTACATCCATTTTTTTCTGTCCAGAAAGTCATACAATATCCACTAACTGGTATAAAGTGATTGACTATGGAATTACTGTATAGCTAATTATGGCCTCAATAATTTGCATTTCTGTAAAACATTACAGCCTCAATATGTCACATAAACGATTGATCAAATAATTCACTTAATTTTTCAGCCTTGTTGCCACACTCATTTTTAACTGAATTCTTTGAGATAGCATATTTTTTTTAATGAATTATTTCTCTTATTATTCAATACTCATTTACAAGTCTAGTTTGGTGTTCTAATTTCCTCATATTCTTTACATACAAGAAGTATAAAACTAGAAGTTTTACCTCGTAGTGTAATTTTCATAGCAAGTAATATTGCTGGTTTGATACGGGACACATCCATGATTGAAACTTGCAACTACTTCAGCAACTGAAAATCCAAGGGTGGACTCCTGTTCATGTTTAGACCTGTGTGGATTTTACTGTAATAACTCCAGGAGCAGTATACTGCAGTATAACTGTATACTGTTATATGCAGTTATCACTGTTACTGTATATAATTGTTATAGAATCCACAACTATTTTAAGGTCCCTTTGTGCTGCTGGTACAGTATAATGAGAAACAGTTTCCACAAATACGCATGAGGGTAAAGTTTTGGCAGTTTCAAGGAACTCCCATACATTTCATTTATTATTGATAATACACAGTTTTTAGGTATCAGTCTACACCTACTTGTCATCTTTTCACTGCATTGGTCTCATTTACTATTTGAGTTAATGGACATACTTTTGGAAAGACTCTATCATAACAGAAATGAGAGGGAGCCTTGAAATTGCAGAATCAAGCCCCAAGTGTATATAATGTGCCAAGATTTACTGGAACCCTCTTTGATATGGTATTCATATGTCAGTATTATTTTAAAACTACTTCTGGTTTATCTGAAGTAAAATGTATTTATAGAAATTAAACAAGCATATAGGAATAGTATTTGAAATTAACATATGTAGAAAGAATAGCTTTGCTTAGGTGACACAGCTATAGCATTACCTGTAATATATCATGACTGTTGTTTATGATCTGTTGAAAAGTTTCCCCTTCAGTGTGCTAGGATTATGAGGTGGAGGTGACATTGATATTAAATGTGTATAGTATTTAATCAATTTGCATCCTTTTGGAATAAATCACATCTGAAGTTAATATCTAAGGTACTAGGTTAATAAACCTAATTTAGCTATCGCAGCAGTAGTAAACCCAAGTTAAGTATTGCAGAATCATAGAATCATAGAATCATCAGAAGATGACTAGTGAATTGGCAAATCCCCCTTTTTCTTTTAATCCAACCATCACTTGGTTTGGACACCATGAATATTGTGAATCTAAGTTTGGATCTGGCTTTCTAAGGCCTAGGTTATTAAGAGGGCTTAAGGGACACTTTCTGAAACTTGTGGGATGTACCTACATTAGTGTTTTAGTTCAGAACATGAATTTGTTTTCATAGAGAATTTCCAGGTAGCCCCTACTTGGGTACGTGCTGCCCTCTGGGGTGAAATAAATCTGGGCTTCGGCTGAAACTTCTGGAGTTAGCTCTAATCACCAGTTCGTCTTTGCAGATTCACTCCCATAGCTCTACACTACTTGCTAATGTAATGGCACATCCTAACCGGGCAAAATGATGGTAAAATGGGCTAAATCCTAGTCGTTATGCTGAAATACCATTGTATAATAAGAAGGTATGAAATGTTTCATTAGGTATTGTTAGATAATTTAACTTTTTTTAGTAAGGATTTAGCTCTTTCACTGTTAAAGTTGATATGGGGAAAATTAGGACCTGTAACTTAATCTTATTTTATGCTAATGTTTTCTTGTCTTCCTTCTTCTTCTCTGGAAAAATTGAGATAATAGCAGAATGACATCTAATTTGGTTTTCTCAGTTTTCACAAATGGGAAACAAAGTTCCTTGCTCTTACTGTCTGGTAAATCTAATTAAAACTCTTACATGAAAGAAAATACTATTAAGATAAAATAACTATTTGATATCGTTTCTCTGTATTTTCAGGGATGCGGATTAAGAGGTGTATACAGCTGTGCTATGCCACGTTTGCAACACCGTTTTAGGTCCATATGCACTGGTCTGATCCTCTAAGATAGTATAAGCCACCATTAGGCAGTATTAAAGTAGTTCAAGTGCAAAAGCCATTAGAATCATTGCCTCACAGTAAGTACATCCACTTAATCTGCCTCCAGTTTTACAGCTCTTGTGATACATCAGTTCAAGCTGACTATGTTTACATATTTTGTTTATGTGTGAAGGCATGACACTAAAGAAAGTAGGTGGTAAAATAACAGCAAATACTCCCAGTAACTGACTTCTCTTTGGGCTGTATAAAGAGGTGTTTAATGTCAGGCGTCTTTTGTAAACCTCACTATCCATTTATGTAAGTGTACTCCAAAGAGTATAGACAGGGGAAAAAAAAGATTGTTTAGGATGATATGAAAATGTACAAGTAGGTATAATGAAATATGTTAAATAGCCTGTGACATATAATGCCACTGGTTACGTGCTTTAAAGATTATTTGAACTTGTAGATACTGTAGATTGGATCTATGTGGTACCTGAAATTACCAACCCCTCCCTGACTGTTAGGGAGATAGTAAGAAGTTTCAAGAAAGAGACAGAAAATTATTCTTGGTAACTAGACTGCTTGAAACTACTTACCAATGTTTTTGTAAAAATGACTGTAATTTAGGAATATTTTTTTAAAGAACATTTTTTACTATATTGATTTTTTTAGAGTGAAGTATTAAAGGTTAAATACTTACTGCTTTTTGGCCATAGAGTAGATTCCAAAGGAAGCCACATACATTGGATGTCTAAAACTAGATGAGAGAAGCATAAAGGAAACTCTGGGATGTTAGAATATCCATTAGTGAAACAAAAGTGCATACATGCAATAGAATTATGCTGTTTTAAATGCAGTTTTTCTCATTATTATTTCCATAGGACAGGCTTCTTTCTACACAGGAGTAAAGCAGAATGACATATATTAAGTAGATGATGCCATATTCTTCAGGTTCATTCCTCTCATTCCCAGCAGTTGTGCTGTTCTCAGGACAACAGAATATTTTTGTTCTGTGACAAAAAAACAGAGGTAACAATGCCACCCTTAAATAGCATACTGAAAGCATGGTACTGGTCTGGCTAAATGTAGATCAATAATTAGCATATTCAGTGATGTTTTGACCTTAACAGCGTGGTTGGTATTTTCTGTAACTAGCTTCATAACTGAGATTTTATCCTTTTGTGAAAGGCAATTTATAGCGCCAGAATAACTTCTTTAAAAGAAGTACTAACTTGTCTACCACATGGTGAGAAAATGGGCGCTTTGGAAAAGTTTCTCAGTTTTGAAACATTACATTCCCTTTAACTGGAACATTTCTACATACTACTAGCAATACAGAGATTTCCAAAGTTCCAGCTAATAAAGAGAGACTAAATTTTTTCACTATTTACAGCTTCAGATAATCACTGTTGGGTATAAAAATTATAAGCAGAACTGCGTGTGTCTTTCTACTACATGAGTGACTTAGTCACCTACAGTATCTCCCACACTGTTTGTATCAAGTTAATTTAGGGAGGTGATAAAATGCAATCTGTTTTGTTTAGTGGGCTCTCTGGAACTACTGACTTCAGTGCATATACATATATTTTCTTTCAAAATAATTTTGACAATGATACAAGACCTGTAAAATTTTACTTTGTAATTTTGTAAGATCAGCCACTCAATTCTTCTTTAATTGTTGTTAACGGTAATTCTGATAGGGTGATCTAGCTAAGGAATATCTATTAGTAATAGAAGATCTAATTCCTTCAAAATGCTTATATACATATCTTCTGCTGAAAATTCCTTTTTTCCAGTGGAAGCTACATGTCAAAAAACTTCTGCTGTTATTAGCTAAGATCTCTATTAATACTGTGTGTCTTTGATTGGAGCACGTTCAATGCGTCTTGCAATGGAACACTTGATTTTTTTTTTGTTAATCTTTGGTAGCATTTCCTCCTTGTACTACCTTGTTCTGCCACTGGCCAAATCTACTGTGTAGTGACTTGGCTATTAGGCCACATAACACTCAAAATCTTGTTATGGACAAAAAGGAAACATACCTATATAAAGGCAAGAATTTATTGTTAGTATATATGAAATCTTAAGAGTCAAATCTAATTATTATGGAAAAAGAAAACAAAGAAAAAGCCTGAACGTTTCTATATGGAAAAAGTCTCAATAATACGGTGTAAAATTTCTATATGCACACTTCCTGCTTTCTACCCCTTTTCTTGTTTTATGCACACAGTACAAACATGGCCATGGAATATTGTATGGTTCAGGATGGGGGAAACTGCTACAGGTGCTTGGCTTTTGTTTGTTTACTCCCTGCTCAACTGATAAGATGATGGGCTCTAGGCTTTCTTATGCAGCCTAAGGGTACTTACCATCTTTCTGTGGTGGAGAGTCAGGACCTGTTCTCAGCACTTGACCCAGATACACCTACATTCTTATTTTTGGGGGGACCATAATTGGGGAAGAGTTTCTATCGATTTGTAGCCCTTGAATGACTCAAGGAATTCAGTGCCCTGAAGTCTGACAGAGATGAACTGCTGGGATGATTTCCACTTGTTCTCATGCTAACCTTCACCAGCATCACAGACATTGGTTTGCTAAATCCAATAGCAATCCATTTTCTTGTAAAAAGGGTACAAGCAGTTCCTTGCTCTTTCTCTTCTGGCAGAGTGTTAGCATTAGTCTGTACACAAAATGCTCCAGTTCCTCTTGCAACCTCCCTGTTCTGTGACTGACATCATGGGGCACCCATCCTCATGGTGGAGGAGCCCACCTCTCCATTTTGTTATGCTGATCTATATCGAGTGATCTACTAGCACAAGCTTGTTGGAACCTTGTCCCAGCACCTCAGCTGAACACCAGTCTCCTCTAGTGAAACATTACTAGTGAATTACTCTAGTGAACAACTGCTAAATCTACTTATCGCCTTTGGTCAAATGCAGTCATCAGGATCTCTTTGTCATCTTTACCTCTTTTTTTTGTTTGAAAACATATGTCAGCTGACTGTGCGATTGATAAACATCTGCTATGACCATTGGTTACTGAGCACTACTCTCTTTTAATAGTTTTTGTCCTCAAAATGTTTCCCTAGAATTAAAAAAGTCCATCATGGTTCTTGCCTTAATGCAAGCAAAAATACATTTTGTTGACATAAAAACCCCACAGAAACAATATTCTTAGTGGCAACAAATGGCAACAATTACAGTCATATTCTGATCTTGTATTTAGTAAATATTAAGATGTGAAGAATCATAGCAAAGTATCTTTACTTAAGCAACAGCCCACATGCTTATATGCTTAACCCATAGCATTTTCCCACCAACTTTCTTTGTATCTGATTGAGTTACTGAGAACACTTGTCCTATTTCTTTCTTTCGAGCTATAATAAAACTGCTATACTTTCCTGCCTGTTTTGATTTGATCCTTATTTTACTTTGTGTAATCAGTTGCCACATTTTTATTGAGAATCTACAAAATTAGGATGGCTTTAGATTATCGTATTATATGGTTTTATTTTATCAGTGGTATAAGATTAAAAAAAACCAACCTATATTGTATAATTAAAATAAATTCCAATGTGAAGTACATCCTTTACATTATATATCTTATATATGATATACATCCTATCATTATAAATCTTGTTAGCATCATGCAAAATTTGTGTAGTCATGTTTTGATCTAAACCCTTTATGTTTATGGTTTCTGTTTCTTACAAACTTAGGAGAACTGATTTGGAGATATGGAGAAAATGGCAAGATCATTCTTTTTTGTAAAGACACACAGTTCATTTCCTTGCATTTTACGCTATTCTGGCTAACAAAGATCTGAAAACTGAAACAACGTTAAAAAGGAATAAAAAGGTATTGCTCTGATCATAAGCAATGAAAATCATGGGGTATATTGTACAGAAACCTTAATCATCAACAAGAAGTAATAAAAATCTGCAACAAATATTAAAATATTGGCTACTTAAATGGTAAATCATTAGTTAATTTGCAACAGAGGTAATGTGGTGGCTTAATATGAAAAGACTCTGTTCATATATTGTTTAGATATGAAAAGGGAAAGGGAAATAAATTTCAGAGTGATCTGTTGGAGGAATTTGAATACAGTCAGTAAATTAAAAGTGTATTTAAACAGACAGTTAATGTTATAGGAAGCAAATTGTTCAGATCTGGATATACGATGAGAAAAAGACTTTACTTTTCCAAGAAAAGAAATGTGATATTGAAAATACAATTACATTCCGTTGTCTAACTTTGACAGACTTTTCAAGGGTTGACCATATTGGAAATTCAGGCTCCTTCATGCACACGACTGATTTTTTTTTTTTCCCCTGGATGATGCTATTGCGTTTTATGGACTCTTTAATCCAAAGTACAGCCACAAATTTACATTCACTACAAGGACAACATTCTTACCCTAGCATTTCCAGAGAGATGCAATGCATTCAGAGGATCAGATTCAAGCAGCATGTAGAACACCTCAAACTGTGTCCCATTTAAACTTGTCTGTTTACACATAGGCTGAATTTGATCAAGTCTCTAGCAAACAGCTAAATAATTCAGTCCAGTGACAGCCTTATTTCACATGACTTGTACATCTGTCTTGATTGTGAATATAGCTGTTTTCCCAGGAACTGAGCTTTGCTTTGATGAGATGTGTCTGGAAAACAATTTTTAATACATTCTGTAAATAATTCTTTGTTTGTCATTCAACCCACATGTTTTTCCATGTCTATAGAACCTCTTTGTCTTAGATTCTGATGACTAAATAATTCAGTCCAGTAGAACCAGGACTATTTCTCTTCGAAATTACAGCTGCTTGGGGCAGGAGAAGAGTGTCTTGTCCTCTCCTCCTGGTGTTGCAGGATGGACAGCACTGATAAAAACAAAGGGGATAGCTGGATACTTTGGGAATCTTACAGCCCCACGTTTGAAAAATGCTATAGAAGTTCTTTGTATGGCCACACAGTGTGGAATTATTTAGGCTCCATTACATCATGCTGTGTTGCATTGTAAAACATAGTGATTACAATGTGATTGGAGCAGCTGATCTATTTTGAATCACTTGACAAAAGGGGAAGTGTAGTGGAAAATCAAATGGATATATATGGGTAGCAGAAGCCATCAGAACAAAATGTGAACATAATTATCTTTGATTGCTATCCCTTTTTTAAATGTAACTGCTTTGTAATAGCAGTTTGGTTTGGGTTCATGATGGTAGAGAACTTCTCTCAATTTTGATGTCTCAGAAACCATATAGCAAATGATACCTGAATACCATGGTGATATCAAAACTTGAGCAGATTATCTTTAGTTATGTGAATTTCAAGCCCTTTTTTGTTGTTTTGAGTCATTTAATTGATTGTAACTGTTTCTAATCAACTGGGATAATAAAACTAGCATCAATAGAGGTTTTTCATCCCCATTTTGAGGATGGATGAATCTTCTCTACCCTTATTCTCCAGTTCCTCTGGGCCAAATGCAACTGTTCCTAACACATTACAAATCTTCATGTAAGCAGTATAGACATGATGACATTTATTTTGATGGATAGTGTCCTCGGGGATAAGACAAGGATGAAAAGTCAGTGCTAGCATTTTTCAGTCTGCTAAGAATCTCTGAAATTCCCATCAAGATCATCTGCTGATCGGTTGGTGTGACTTACCACAGGTACCTAGATTTAGGTAAAGTAAAATAACTTACTCTTATCTAATAAAACTTCACAGAATCACAGAATCACAGAATGGTAGGGGTTGGAAGCGACCTCTGTGGGTCACCCAGCCCAACCCCCTGCCGAAGCAGGGTCACCCATAGCAGGCTGCACAGGACCACGTCCAGGCGGGTCTTGAATATCTCCAGAGAAGGAGACTCCACAACATCCCTGGGCAACCTGGGCCAGGGCTCCGTCACCCTCAGAGTGAAGAAGTTCTTCCTCATGTTCAGAGGGAACTTTCTATGCTTCAGTTTGTGCCCATTGCCCCTTGTCCTGTTGCTGGGCACCACTGAAAAGAGTCTGGCCCCATCCTGCTGACACCCACTTGCTGGAGCATAATGAGAATCTCTTCTTTCACACTGAGTGTTTCTGTCTTTAAGGCTGATTCTCTCTCCTCTCTGATTGAACATGTACCTGAGGCCACTGCGAGACCTTTAGTGATCAAAGCATAATAAAAGAGTAAGGTGACCAGTCAATGAGTTGGCAGCCGGAGAATGCACTTTATAACTCAGGATTACAGATAGTCTGTTTTTCTTTTCTGGCCTTTTTAATAATTGCTGAAGCTATGCACAGGTGCATAAATGCATGTAACGGGAAAGATAACAACATACTGATGAAGAAAAGGCTACTACAAGTTTTAAAGCAAATCCTCCATAAAATAATGAAGATAGTTAAGTCAAAATGTGGATGACGAATTTGTTGTTTGTTTGTTTGTTTTTTGATTCAGTAATGCTGGAACAGAGTAAGAACCTCAAATGTTGTCTGCTTTGGTGATATGCCATTGAAATACAACTTCATCAATCTTCTCCAAATCATGATAGCAAGTGATGTTGTCAGTGGAATTCTGGGACCTGCTCACATTAACAGGGGACTCAGACTCTTTTGAATATTGTCCCAGAGACACTTGTTTACCCTCTTTAGCACCTATCACTTCAACTCTAGGAGGAAACCCTTTTTTTGGATCCCTTTTTTGTACCTGTAGTTAATTGATATGAATGGAGCACTGTCAAGATGAATTTCTATGTCTTGTCCATTGTAAGAGCAGTTTGTCTAACACAGATTTAATTCTGTTGGTGCCATAATATACTTTTAAGGTACACATTTCTAGCACATTATATATATTGTATTTTACAAAATGGTGTGAACATTGATTTGTATCATGCATCCATGAGATGTACCACCAAACTTTTAGATTTGTCATCTATCCAATAACCTATGTTCACTTTTTTTCACTCAGGTCACAATTCAAGACCCCTTTTGGTTTTTGTTTCAAATGCATTTTTCTGTTTGACTTGCTGTACTGAGAACCTTTCCTCTTAGGAATGCTTTCATCCTGAATGTCTTTGTGATTGTTTGTTGTATGCTTTGGCCTTTCTCTCCAAGCCTGCAAATTTGGCTGCAGATCTTTCTTTGCATATAGAATTTATTCCATTCCCCAGATTCTGGGATTTGGGCCCAGAAATAAGAAAAGTCTTATATTTGTAAAAGAAAATGTATGATATTTGACTCAAGGAGGTGTTATACATTTGTGATGCTGTATAAGGCTTCATCTTTCAGTAAGCTAGTAGTATATTACTACTAGGTCAATTTTATGGATCACATGTTAGATTGATTTCTTCTTATAGTTTAGTACCAGTTTGCAGTTATATATGTAGCTATCTGAAAATACAAAGAACACTATATACAGGCATATCTATTTTTTATACTCACATAGCTATTAACACTTTTAATTCCCCCACCTCCCACCCCTCCACCCCACTTTGTTTCCCATTTTCTCTCTAATATTCCATCTGGAGATCTCTTTTCATGTTATTCCTTATAAAATCTATGAAATGGTAAATAATTCTGTTTTCTGATTTGTATGCAGTTCATCACCATGGAGTTTTCAGCAGAAAACTTCGAAAGCTCAGAACAAAGGAAATTTGTAAAAGGAATATCAGCAAGCAGCAAACTGAACAAAGTTAGCAGACCAATACTAAGGTGCCATTTCAGTGTTTAACATTATGACTCATTGCGACAAATTTGTCAGTGCTAAGTTTCAGTCTTATCAGTGACCTAAACTAACGGTGATGGATGTACATTTCCATATTATGATCTTGTCGTGCTTCAGGGTGACACCTTGGCATAATTATTCCAATGCATGTTGCTGATAGAACAAATTTTGTAAAGCAGCAAGTAGAGGGCATTTTCCAGTCTGTATTATATGTCTCTCGGAAGCCTTACTTGCTAGTGCTTCATTGTAGGCAAGCTAAAAAGTAGCCAGAAACTTCAGGTAATATTTATTTACGAGAGACTGTAAATATATAGAAGGCAAAAATGTGTTAAAAATACATATAAAAAATAAAGAAAATGTGTTTTATACAATATTTTTCAGGGTCAGAAAATAAATAATGTAATAGTTTCTCTGCAATATGAGTCTTCATGTGTGATTTTCAGAAAATCGGTACCCTCCCTATTACTGTTTTATAATTAACGAATACTTAAGCAAGTGCTGTGCAGATAGTATAGGATTTTTTTTTAAATTGCAAAACCTTAACCATCAACACTAAAACCTCAGATAAGAACAGTAAATGTAAGGTTACTGAACTCCCAAGCTAAATGAATTTGCTTACTTGCTTAATAACTATCTTATGTCAAGGGTGACTAATTTATGTAGATCCTTTGTTGCTTAATTTCCTGTTTAATACAGTTAACTCTTACTTTCCTACCTCATGACAGTGTTTGCAGATAAACACATTTAAAAAGTAAGACTTCCTCAGGATGATGTCTTGAAAGTGCCTGAAATTAGTCTTTTCTAACTTGTGTGGGTGAATGGGGGCAATAATATAATGAAAGGAGAGATGAAAAGGAAAGAAAATAAAAATAGAAGATCCTTGGTTTACTCCTTCATATTTAATGAAGGAAACAGTATTTCAATGAAATAGGAATTTGAGAGTTTCATTGCTCTGCAAGTGCACAAAGTTTAGGGATGACTCCTAGTTTTGGTGTCAGTGGTGATTTCTTCCAGTGATCTTTGTGTTAGCTATTAGGAATCTGGTTTGAGCCTCGTAAGCACTTACTGGGAGTGCTTGGGAGACAGCATGCAGAGTTCCTGGCATAAAGAATTTAGGCATCAAAATGTAAACATGTCCTAGAGGTACATTTACTGTGGGATGAAGAGAGAGAAGATACAAGTCCACAAACAGTTTCGGGCAACAAACTTGAAACAAAACAGACATTCCCCTCACCAAAAACAGGCAAAAGAGGACACTTACTCATAAATTACTCTAATGTGACCAGCAAAAGCTGTCTTTTCTCCTTGTATGTGTAACGGCCATGCAGGGATGTTGTGAAGTCTTTCCTGTACAAAGAATGTATCTAGCAGGAGGTGGCAGAGGAGTGTTGTGGTTCAGGCTGGCCAGTGATGTGAAACTGAAGAGAGTGGGAGAGGAGGATGTTGAAATACAAAGTTGTTCCTGAAGGTGTAATGACAGTGCATTAAGTATCATGATCCTAATTACAGACCTTATCTCGCTCTGAGGGAAGGAAGTTTCCTGGCGGGATACCTGGTAAGTAATATGAGTAACATGGCTTTGCCCACTAAAAGGAGGAAAAGGAAAACCGAAAGCCTAAAGGTTCTTCCAGGTCAAGATGTTTTTACGTCTACAAATATGTGCTGTGAGGAGCTAAAGATCGAGCTGTTTACATTTATATGGTAGTGAAGATCAGCCTGTCTGCCAAATGCCTGCTTCTTTGTGGTTACTTCCGACACCTGTTGCTCACCATGGTTAAAAATCCTGGGTTGAAACAGTATCAGAAACTCTGGACATATTATAAACTGACACTGCTGAGGAAGCTTGTTTGCCGTGTATCAAAGGTGACTGAAGGAGAGGAGTATAAGGACTGAGAGTAGCTGTCATGCTAAGGAGTCTTAGAAGGCAGTCAGAACTGGACTGGTTCTGGCTCTGTGAAGTGCTGGCATAGGATAAGTACACTAGATAGAAAATGAGAAGCTTTCTTTCAGCAAGTAAGTGGACATGTTCATCTGTGAAAGGCAGTGTGTGATAAACTTCTGTCAGCATTTAGTAGAACCTGAAGACAATGACCTAATTTCACAATGAGTAGTCATCCAAGTATTCAAAATCTAAAATGTCACTGTTCTCCAAGAGCTGTTATGCAAACAGCCTCCCGTAAGCTCCATTTCTACCACCGTTCAAGTCAAGAGCCAAAATGTGAATGACTAATGGGAGCAGATAGGCTCATATTGAATTTTTGGAACAATGTTAACATTGCTGTCAGCGAGATTATGAGGTCTACTCTCATGCTTTCCCCTGACATCTGCCTGTTTCAAAGTATAAATGAACTAACATACAAGGCACATTTGAGGAAATTTTTACATCTGCCTATGTTGGCAGACAGGAGAGACACTAAATTACTGGAAGCTTGACAAACCCTGCAGCTTTCAAAAGTTAGTTTGCAAATGTTTTCAGTTTAGCCTTCTTAAAATAGGAATAATAGCAAAGGGAAGGCCAGAATTTAGATTTCTTTTTGATCCAAGACTGTGCAAGAAGACAGAACGAGGACTTCCTCTGAAGACCTATAAACAGCTTGAAGTACAGGTCTATCTCTATTACACAGTGAAACTAAGAGCAAAAAGAGGTTAAATTGTCTATTTGATACCTTGGTAAAACTGTCTTTCTTTTAATAGGTTAAATGTGTGTAATTGATAATTTATTTTCTGCATTATAATCCTTCTGCCATTGATATGTTACCATTACTTCATACCTTCTCCTCTTCTGAACCATTAATTTTTGTATCTGCTTCAAGTATTTTGTATGCAGACACAATAATTCTGTGTCCTGCACTGTTTGAATAATATGTAGCAGATGTCTGTTCTGTTTTTGCTGTTGTACAAATCAATATATTTTCCTAAATGGAAAGGAGAAAAAAAAAGGTCATCCTAGATGTTGTAGACAAACTGCGTTTGTCTAGTCTGAAATACAAATGCAAAACACACAAGCTGTTTCCACTGAATGATCAGAAAAATCTTCCTTTTTTAAAAATATCGAAGTATTTAACTCCCACTACTTTATGGTTCATTACATTACTTCAACAAGTTGTTCCTGACTTTCCAAAGGTACTCCATCACAACCAAGAATAAGCTATTTTTTAAATTGAGTTGAGCTTTTGTTTTTTTGTCATCAGTATTAACAACTGCACATCCTTAACATGGAAACTACTTTTACAAGAAGGAAAGAAGAGCTGTTTCTTAGATATTGCTTTAAGACCCAACAATGCACAGATATTGAGTGCTTTCTGTACAGTGACAAACTTCTTCAGCTTCTTCTGGATTTTCAATGAGCAGGAATTGCAAGCATTAATTATCTCCCAGGATGTACTGAACAGCTCTCAGGTCATGGGATGAAGTTCTTCCAAAATCTTTACTGCTACAGACTTTACTTTGGCTGAAATATTAGTAGATACAATGTAGCATTTTCTTACCAACATGATTTTCTATTTCCATGGTAGCAGACAGTTTGGACAAAATTCAAGTGTGTGGTTTTTTTTTTGTTCTTATCAAAAGGACTAAAGAGAAAAGTGGGATTAAATTGCAGCATCTGTGTTCTGTGTTACAGAAAGCTGTGGTATGTGGCTGTTCCTGTCAAGAAGATTTAAAAAGAATGAGATAGATATGCAGTAGAAAGGAACTAGAAGTGAAGATGTGAAGTACCTTGCCTTGGATCCTTCCCTCACAGAATCTCTGGGCCATAACTAGTGTTTGTCCACTTCTTGCAGCTTTATTCTAGTTTTTTTTTATAATTCCAGTTGTCTTAAAGTGTTATATTTATAAACATGCTGCAATGTACATATTACATTTAATGGTGGTGTTTTCCACACTCTTGTTTATCCAGTTCTCTTCCCTCTCCACATTTCATACTAGATCTGATTTGGAAGATGGTAGTGCACAAAGCAGACTGGTTGCTGCTAGTCCTGTTGCTTAATTTTCAGCAGGAATTTTGGTTATTGTCTTGATAAGAATGGGACAGAGTCTGAAGTAACGTTACATACAATATTCTAAGACCAATTGAAGTTATTTTAAAGAGTGAAGGTGGCCATATATGTCACAGTACTCAACTACATGGTTTTATGATGTATTTTTGTTAATGTACTTCTATGTTACTCCATTTCAAAATGTGCATGTAGACTGTCTTGTGGAACAGAAATGAGAATATTCTGAAAGAAAATTGTGGTTAGGTATCATAATGGACCTTATCTAAATACTGAGGTTATGAGGGTTCATGAAGGAAGTAGGATAATGTAAGAAAAGGTTACAGAGCCAGCTAATGATATAATAACAAAGTAGTCCTTCATTTTTGTCTTCACGGCTATTATGTGTGTTAATCCTCTTGGTATATTGCCTTTCTGACTGGCATCTGAGAAATGGCTCATAATCAAGTTTAAGTGAAAGATGTAAATGCAACAAAAATGGCAGTGAGTGAAATTTTACAGGTGCAGCCACATGCGTTTTACTTCAGGGAAGGCAAGAAGGGGAAAAAGGTGCTAACAAAGAATTGTCAAAAAGCCTTGGAGTACTTCAACCCTTTGTTGTCTAAGATGCTTCAGATGGCAATTATCCAAAATGATTAGACACAGTATCACAAATGAACATAGTTCTGCAAGAAAGACTGTTTCAGTATGGCAGTGTTTTGAATAAATATCTTCAGAAATACTGTGGCACCAGCACAGTGGGGTTTGCATATTGCTAGAGGTGATGGCCATAAAAGCTTCTGAGGTGGAGAATTGAATTAATAAGATTTTTTATATTCTCTCTCAGCTTTTCAAATTCCCATTTTCATCCTAGTGCAAACCAGCTAGGATCTGTTGCTATTTAGGTATATTTCAATTTCATTCTTTTATCAAGCTTCCTCAGACCAATGAATGCAAGCCAGAAGAGGCCTAGGAGTAAATATTGGGAACTCAGACATGGAATAGTCACCAACCCTGTGGTTAAGATGGTCGCTTGTTAGACTCAGGTTGAAATCCTACCCTGTGTCTTACAGAACTGGACAATGCATCATTTCTTACATCCCTCAGAACTACTCTAATGATTCAGTTATGAATCATCTAGGGATAAGTGAGATTCCGTTTTTAAAACAGAAGGTCTTTTTACGTTCTTGTGCAAAACAGTAAGTTTCAAACTTCCATTCTGTGGGGAAGCTGTTCCTTCTCTACTCCAACTATAAATACATCCGCAGTTTTGAGATCAGAATACGATATTCATTCTGACATAGTTACAAAAGATGTAGATAACTTATGTTCACAGATCGTATTGCTTCTAGCACAAGCATGAAATCTTTCTGCTACCTGAGCAAAGCTAGGAGACTGAGGAGTTAGTAGATGATGTTGGTCCTTCAGAGTGCTTGAAGGATGTGGATGTAGAGCAGTAGTGAGCACAGAGGATAACACCGCAATGGACTAAAAATCAATCAGTTTAAAAGGTCTGACAGAAGAGTGGGGAGAAAATAACTTTATAGCACAAAGACAGCTTTGTGTTAAGGCAAATATGTGCCAGCTTACGTTGCTGGCGAGGGTGACCAACAGCTGCCTCAGTCACTCACAATAATTGTAACATGCCATAGTCAAAGCCAGCTGAATCAGAACAAGCTCATGATAGCAAAGTTAAGTTGTCACAGATCCTGCTATGTGGTTACCCCTCTCTTCTACTCTAAGCAATAGCCAAACGTATTATTTAAGTCTGTCTGTGTCAATTCTTGGCAGGTGTTGCTTAATATGACCACATAAATGCTTTTCCATTGAAAATTCTTCTTTAGAGGATTCTAACAGTGTCAAGTTAGAGTCTCATTTTCATGGAAAACTTTTGCTCATAGACCATGAAAGGTAGCACAACACATAATTTTAGAATACTCGCTTTTTTATCCTAAATGCAAGGTTTTGGATTTTACACTTTCAAATTTTGAACTTTAAATCAGATTTTAGTCTTCTCACATGGTTTTAAAACTTTCATCAGGTAAAGAGCTACAGTGATGGAGATCGAGAATGCCTCTAAGGTTTTCCAGTGCCTTTTTGCTGAATTTAATACAATAGTTGAATTTAACTGAAAGTAACTCTTGAAAATTCGTAATGCTCTAAACACTGTGTCCAACCAGTGTTTACAGTGTTATTATTTTACTTTTATTTTTAATTTAAATGTTTATTCTCGTGCTAAGTATGTATCTCACAAAGTATCTAAGGCTTGTTGAAAATCTGCATGAATGATCCAGGAAACTCTGTGATAAACTCCCTTTAAATTCTCAGGTAAAACATAACCAAACCACAATTTTAAACTACTGAATTAAGGAAGTGCAGTGTCCTCTGAAATTATTGATGAATTAAAAGGTAATTCTTATTCCATGTAATGTATTTATCACCACATTTTTCCTAAATACCTATGAGCTATGTTTATTACATACTTTTATGCGTTTTGTGTTGTTGTTGACAGTTTTACCATTTACCAGTATTAGGATATATTTTCTTACATCTTCCAAAAATAATAGTCAGATATTTTATCTTTTGTCCTTCTGTTTCTCTAGTTTTTAATTTATAGTCACTGATATAAAATTCCCGTCTTCATTTGCTATGTGCTACTTTTTATTATTTTTAATGTCTCTTTTTTATAATCATCTAAGCCAATACAATCATCAGTGTTTCTTCATTAAAGATTTTAAAAATATGTAATGTAATATTTTTAGTTGGAATGCACATTTTTCTGTTCATAAAATTAGTTGATTTAACTAATTATTTACTTCTAGACTTGTGAAAATGCTATTTTTTAAGCACCATACATATATAAATCCTTTTTCTGTCTTATTCCACTTGCACAGAGCAAACATATTCAAAACAAGAGCACTTGCTGTAAAGTAATTTCGGTTCTGTGATCATAGCTAATGAATTTGGAATTTCTCTTAAATGGGTGGAAATAATCCTAAGTTAGGAGACTGACATATATGCCATAAATTCTGATGAAAGCAATTGTACCAGGTGAGTGAAATGTCTGGCATGTTTCACTGAGAATAAAGGTTCCTGTGATATCACTTTTTTTGACTTCTTACGTGACTGTGAGAGTTGATATCAATATTCTCTGAAGCCTAGTTATGCATTTGAATAGTAATCATTTCAAGAATCATTTGCTTGTCAGTTATGGGTAACTGTTGCGGGTTAAACCCCAGTAGGCAGCTGAGCCCCACACGTTCACTCCCTCACGGTAGGATGGGTGAGAGAATAGGAAGGGTAAAAGTGAGAAAACTCGTGGGTTGAGATAAAGACAGTTTAATGGGTAAAGAAAAAGCGGCATGTGCAAGCAAAGTGAAATAAGGAATTCATTCACTACTTACTGTCAGCAGACAGGTGTTCAGCCATCTCCAGGAAAGCAGGGCTCTGTCATGTATAATGGTTACTTGGGAAGACGAAGGCCATAACTCTGAATGTCCCCCTTCCTCCTTCTTCCCCCAGCCTTCTGTGCTGAGTGTGAGGTCATATGGTGTGGGATATCCCCTTTGGTCAGCTGGGGTCAGCTGTCCCAGCTGTGTCCCCTCACAGCCTCTTGCCCACCCCCAACCTGCTTGCTGGTGAGGTGGTGTGGGAAGCAGAAAAGACCTTGATACTGTGTAAGCGTCTCAGCAATAGCTAAGACATCCCTATGTCATGGACACTTGTTTGGGTCACAAATCCAAAACAGAGCACCATATGAGCTGCTATGAAGAAAATTAACTCTCTCCCAACTGAAACCAGTACAGTAACTTAGTAACAGCTAACACTATTTTGATAGAATGCTACTCCAATTCCCACTGTGATTTCTCTGCCGTTTTAAAATAAGTTATATCTTATGCTTCAAGTGATGCAATTCATTTCACAAGGGTGCTGCAATACCAATTCTATTAAGTTTGGGCAAGTAAACAAAGAATTCTTATTAATTTTATTTATTGCTCAAGCCCCTCATAGGCTTTTGGGTTTGGATAAATGTTTTGAAACACATCTTGACTGAGGTCTAAGCAAGTGCTTTGGTCTTTGTCTTTGTTAATAGTTTAACAGCCTAGTAAATAGGTTAGCAAGCTTTGTTTGAGAAGGAAGATGACTACTAAGCATTGTACATTATTGATAAAAGCAAGAGATGTAGGGACAGCAGTATTTTTCAGCCATATACCCGAAAAGCATCTGGGAAATATTTATTCTTTTTTCTTTATACAACAGTTTGTAATCCTTATGCTAGAAGACTGCCTCCACTGCCCCTTAAGCGGTAGCTAGGGGAATAAAACATGCAACTTGTCAAAGGTTATAAAGAAGTTTATAATTAATATGAATCATTCTTCAAATGTATTTCATCTCACCTCTTATTATATGTTAAAGAATCAGTGATACAACAAAAAGAGAAATCTTGATATGTTGCAGTTTTAAGTGGCAGTCTTGATGGCAAAATTGACTGTACCTCTTTCTGTAAGAGGTGTTCAGCAAGCTATCAAACAATATTACATGATTTCCTTATATATAATATATTTTAAAATGGCAAAAGCACTGAAACAGCCAATGAGAGAAATTTCAGTTATCCCATGTGCAGGCATTCAGGGCTGGAGAGACTTGAGGCAGAACTGAGCTTATTCTGTTATATCTAAAAAGGTCAATCATTCTGTCATGCCTAATCATATCATCTATGACGAGTCCTCAGATGAACAGTACCGCCATAATTTATTGTAGATGCGTGCAGTACTATCCTGTCATACGTACCATCCAAAAACATTGTCCGGAGTTGTTTCAGGTCTGGGAAAAATATTGCAGGCTCTCATGACTGCTGCTGCTTCTGTGGTACCACCCAGTAAGCAAGCCATCAGGCAGAAGTGGCAGTCTTACTGAACTGGGGAAGGGAGGTGAGCCGAGATGCAGAGAGGGTAATTTCTGAATTTCTTTCATCCTTCTGAGGTAGTTACTGTTGTGGGACTATGGAGGAACAGCTCTGACTAATATCTGAATGGCTTTACCTAGAGAAAAGGGATTTTCCAGAGACACACCTTCATAGCCATAAATATATGTATTTTTAATATTTAACAAAGCTTACACTTTTAAGCAGTGAACACATCAGCTTGACACAGCTTGAAGGCAAAGTTAGGAAATTCACTTATTACCTCGAGGTCAGCAGTTCTATATCAGCTCATAGTTTTTAGTGATAAAATTATTAACAAGAAGAACATATAAAATAATTTCCAGTCTCTTGATATATATACACTATTTTGAAATCAAGAGAACATTAGGATATAAATTAACTGCATATGGAGTTCTAACTACTGAGTAAATATTTTAAGTGAAAAAATATATTTTTATGTAAATATAGTGGAATTACCAATTGCGTGTTATGTAAACTATTCTACAGTTGAAACTGATTTGTACTGTTTTGTCTAGGCTTTAAGTGTTGGTATTGGAAGTAATGCACTTTTTAGATAAAAGAACAAAACTTTCCAGTTCAGATTTTTAGAAAAATGAATAAAAAGGACAGGATAATTAATTTACCTTTCAAAAGTGACAGACATGCAATAGCTTCTCTTTAGACATCTGAAGATATGTACTATATATCTGGCAGCATTGTACTCTTGGCTTCTCATCGTAAATGGTCTTATACCAGTAACCAGTTGATCTGCTTTTGTAAGAAGTTATTTCAAGTCAGTGATCCTCCATGTCAGCAAAAGACTTGAGTGTCTTCTTTTATCAGTCCCTCAACTTTAAAAGCTTTTCTTTCCTCATCAATTATCCTGAATTCATGTTTGGCTTGGTTTATCTACGATGGGCATAAACCATTTGAGGCCTGAATGCTATCTAAAATACAAGATAGTGCTAGAAGTATTTTCCATGGTGTTTCTGCTCCTTTTGCTATAATTTATGTATTATAAATTTATTTTTCTGTTCTAAATCCTTTTTTTGATTTAAATATTTCTACATATTTGCCCTGTCAAACCTCTGTTCCTTACTTAGTAAGAAACACTTCTTCAAAGTGAAGTCAGTAGCAACAAAAACTGTATAACATTTCCTCATCCTTTATTTTTACGTTTTGGAAGTAAATTTTATTTGCTATTTAACAGAAACCAGGATTAAAGTTGGTCAGGATATTTTTTGCTTTTGTTAAACATGAAAATCTTAACAAAAATGTCGGGCTCTCAGTAGGCTTTCATCAGCATTCTGTGGTCATTCTGAATGAAATCTAATGCATTCTCCAGCCTCAGCCCTGAGGTCGCTATCCTTTTGACAGTCTATGTAATAAAAATGCAGATCATAGGAGATACTGTTTGAGATCAACATCCTCATGTCACAGAAAACTAGAGAAACTTCAAAGAAAGGAAGTAAATGACTTGCCCAAAATGCTTTATGAAAAATCTCTCTGAATGATTCACCTCTTTCATATGGTCCACCATGTATTTCTTAAGTATTGCAGCCACTATAAAGTTCAGATACTGACCAATAACAAATTGTTACAGGAAAATTTTTTTCATGTCAAATTTGCCTACATTTACCACAGTCTTAGATTTTCATGCTTTAAAATTTAAGATGTAAGTATTTATCTTAGCAAGGGGAAGGTTGTAAAAGATTTTCTGTCTCCTGAAAAATGTTGAAGCCTAAAAATCTGTTTTACACCAGCATGGGGTCAAGATATTTTGGGAGACACAAACCAGGTTAGTCAAGGTATTCCCTTGTAACAGAGAATCTAATTTCCTTCTGTTTCTGACTGAGACTCTGAAAGCCTGAAGTTGCTGAGTGAGTCTATCCACTAGACTATTGATGTTGGGCAAAGTCACTTTCTCTTCTTCTGTTCTATTAAAAAATTTATCATGGACCAGATTATCCAATGATTTTTTGTTTTCTGGATGAAAATCTTATTGAAAATGTTTCAACCTAAAGTTTTAGTTACACAAACTGACTGATGTAAAATCGTTCTGTTGAGATTTCTCAATCAGCTCCAACTTTGATGGTTTTATAGCTGTTAAGTATTATTTATTAATTGTTTTGCTCCCCCCTATCTGTTTTACTTTCTGTTCTCCTGAAAAATTTCTGTTTTACAAACAGTAAGGTAAAAACTTATTGGAGCATCTAGTTGCACAATACAATGTTTTCACAACTAATAGAAGAGTTAAGAGAACAAAATTCAAGAGGCCAGAAAGACTTTGAAAGATTAGAGAAATTGGGAGATTTTTTCATCCCATTGAAATGAAATTCAGCATGCTTCTTCCTTGGAAGGGAAATTGTCACTTACAGTCTAAAACAATAATAAAGATGTTATCTTATTAATTTCAGATTTGTGTGTGTATATATATATCTGTCTTCTGAAGACTCATAATAAACAAATGTGTAGAATGTATTCAATATGTATTATGCTGCAATACAAAGGAGTCATACCTCAAGTCGTATATGTGTCATATAAATTTGCTTATACAAAGAGCTGCTTTGATGTGAGTGATGCTTATGAATTAAGCCTTTATAAGCATGCATTTGGTACATTTCAGATCAAACACATTTATTTCTGATATAATCAAGCAGATGCTATCATTTAAGGTGTCAGCTTTAGAAGGTTGAAAATGGTCATTGAATGAAGATTCGACATTTACAGTACTCAGGCAGAGATCAGTAAGTTTTGACTAGAGGGCTTTCAGTTGCAAGGCAGTAGTATTCTTTCTGAACTAACATTTACTTGCCATCTGGGTCTTTACAGGCAAGATGAAATTAATTCAGTAAAATCTTCTATAGCTTTTTGGAGACAAGATTATCTCCAATCTTCTGGTAGCTCTCAGGCGTTTTTGGAGGCTAACTAGCAAAATTATGGTTGACTTCAGGTTTTCTTTTCAATATTTTAAGCAGAATATTTGGTACATCCTTTTAAAGCATTTTGAAAAGATTAGTATTATCATTTCTAAGCCTTAGCTCCTTGCTAATAAATCCACCTCTCAGTAAATTCTCTTGTATATCCAGGAATGTTTCCATGTTCTCCAGTAAAGCTTACAGCTGTTTAAAGACAGGAGATGTCTCAGAGGAACAGAATCATAGGATCTTAGAATCATAGGTTGGAAAAGACCTCTAAGATCATCAAGTCCAACCATCTGCCCAACACCACCATGCCTACTAAACAGTATCCCGAAGTGCCGCATCTATACATTTTTTTAACACCTCCAGTGATGGTGACTCTACCACCTCCCTGGGCAGCCTGTTCCCATGCCTGACCAATCTTTCAGCAAAGAAATTTTTCCTAATATCTAATCTAAAACTCCCTTGACGCAACTTGAGGTCATTGCCACTCATCCTCACCCTCAGCAAGTTCGCTGATGACACCAAACTGGGAGGTGTGGTAGATACACCAGAAGGCTGTGCTGCCATTCAGCGTGACCTGGACAGGCTGGAAAATTGGGCAGAGAGGAACCTGATGAGGTTCAACAAGGGCAAATGCACCCG
>Ga0065711_1002976_pt1 | contig 30513 bp, 13 predicted proteins | sample Hoacrofraction12_FD_59098 | JGI IMG/M metagenome (GOLD analysis project Ga0065711, IMG submission 59098) | Hoatzin crop microbial communities from Cojedes, Venezuela - Epithelial fraction 12 v2 (version 2) | ecosystem: Host-associated > Birds > Digestive system > Esophagus > Crop | place... | reverse complement strand
TATTATTCTGTGCTTAATACTACTACTACTGCTACTACTACTAGGTAGTTATTAGATGGAGCATGGTTTGAAATGAGTAAAAGGAAGGACTAATAACAGAAAAAAAATAAAAGAGTTTTATTACTGAAGGAAAACCCAGTTAAAATACAACTCAATGCAGCTGAACAAAGAATGCTTACAAGACTCCGACCGGCCCGAGTGCAAATTATATGATAGCATCTTATGATTACTTTGCGTCTGACACAGTTTTAGCCCGGGATACAATCTGTCATGCTGGATTGCAGCTGTGTGTTCTCCACCAGGGAAAAATATATATCAGTAAAATTTACCATCTGTGTCATTATGTGACTACATAAATTTTGATCTGAGTATATTTGTTAGTTTTAATCCCTAGATTTTTTTTCTCACTAAAGTCTTTATTCATATTAGCTTTTTCTGTATAAAGCTTACACTGTCTTTAGGGGTCTGCTTCAGGTGTTGGAAAAAATCCAAAACCTATATTATTTATAAAGTTCAGGTCAGCAAGTGCAATGCTTTTATCTTTATGCCTTTTTTTTAAGTCCATCCTTACAATTAAAATTGACACCGAAAGGTTAAGGATCACCAGCAGTTATGGTGGGTTAAAGCTTAGCTGCTAATCACTCACTCTCTCTCTCTCATTATGTCACGCTTTCTGTTGGATCGCCACTCCATAAACATCACTTGATTAATCTTACCCATGCTCTAATGCCTACCTGTGAAGAGTTATGGGCTGTAACATGAAGAATGTGGAAAAGTCAGTGGAGGTTTAATCGGATTAATCTCTGTTTTCTACATATATACTGGCAACTTTCGTGACAGCTTAGCTAACATGATAACATGCAACAAAGGAATCTGGTATTCGGCAGGGTCCCACCCGTTAGCTAGGGGGGATACACCTGGGGAAGCTGCAGTGTGCAACAGAATAACAGGCAGCTGACAACAGCCCTGCCCTGATATTGTCACAAATCGCTGCATCTCAAGAGCATTTTTTGGTGAAACTCATACCCCATTTTCAGTGGTTCAGAGGGATGGCTTTCAGCTACAAGTTCCTGCCAGACACAAGCTCTAACAGCCCCTTGTTTCTTTCCATGGGAAAAGCAAAATCACGCTAAGAGATGGTCTGAAGATGTTGGCACAGTGTTTGTGAGAGGAAGACACTATGGAGCTAAGGAGCAATACCGAACGGAAAAGCACCTGCCCCACTGGTTCCTAGGGAGCAAGACAGATGTGGCCACACTGGTTGGAGAAAGGAATCCTGCCATGGACTCCAGCTGGCCTTTGTCCCACAGCCTCAGGCAGGAGAAAGAGAGCCTGGCACATATAAATAGTATAGACCTGTGTTACTATAGACATGAGCTAGGTGGATGGGAAGCGTTTGCCACCAGAGCAGCCCTGTCCCATGGTGTGACAATGACTGCATCACATCCTGCTATGGACCTCTTAATCCCAGATGCATTCCTCCTCAAAACCAGCTCCTAATGAAGGAAGACATATCTATGCTAGCCGCCTTGACCTTTGCAAAATCTCGTGACAGCATACCTAAACAGCACAGATTTTCTAAAGTCTTCTGCTTTCCTAAAGGCATGAGACTCAATTCCAAATTGTCTGCCACTTGACTGATTTTACTTGTCTGCCTCTGACCAATCTAAATGGATTGGGTCATTTTATTTCAGAAAGTACTGGCTCCATCTAAACATAGCGTCCAGTTTTGTTCTACTGCAGTCCATTGCAGACCTACCTGAAGAGCTTGAAAAAAGCTAAGCAGACTAATATAAATGACCTGATGTCCTTGTCCCAGATGCATTATAGGTTTTGGTTTCCCACATTCTGTTGAAGTGCATATTTCTCTGTCTTGATAAGATTCCCTGAATTATTTTGTCTTCTGCTACCACCAATAAATGGTTATAATGTACCCAACTCATTGAAGCCAGAGAGGGTGAGATTCATCTCACTTTTAGAAATGGAAATGTTGCATATATAGAAAGTAATTGTGATCTTTCTGTAAGGTCAGCAACTGTCTGTACACCTTAGAACGTCTGCTAGCAGCTATAGGGTGGGACTGTGGGACACTTCATGCTTCTGGACCAGGAGTCGGAGGCCAGCAGGGGTATCACCTTCTGGAGGTACCTGTCTTCCTTCCTTGGCTATAGCCTAAGATGAACAGTTTGGACCAGTTGCCTAACTTCCCTTCCCTTCCTTTACCTTTTCAACCTGAATGATGCGATTATCCCTTGATATGAGTTCCCACAACCCAGAAACATTCCCACTGGTAGCAGTGGTTACTACACTGAAAATAAAGTCTCATACTTCAGTTTCCAACACCATCAGTTCTGGTGGCCGGTGATCCAGGTAGCAGCTACAAAAGGAGCTAAAATATGATTCATACCTAAGCACATCTGTGTCTTTACGCTATTGTGTAAGCATTTTCTAAAAGATGAAAAAGTTAAAAAACAGACATTGAAATCCGAACTCTCCATTCCTGGATCTTGGTCCATCTTCCTCTCTAAGAATCAATGAAACTGATTGGGTATTTTAATGGCAAGTTAACTAGTAAGTTAACCACTGCCAAGATCAGTTCTTTGGCCCTGAGTATATCTGCTGTCTCTTAACCACATATACTATTAGATTCTCTTAACCTCCAAAAGAAGATGATCACATACATATGCCTACTGAAAAGAGTCCCTTTCTTGTGTTAAATCACAAATAGTGCCCAGGAATGGTTTAGAAGAGGGTCAATAGCATGGGACAAAAGCAGAACAGGCACCATACTACCAGTTTAATAACAAGAATGATCAAGATCTTTTTCCCATGTTTACCTATTAGCGTTTTTTTTACTTCCTAGTGTAGATGGGGTTGTATATTAACTATCACATTAAGACCCATTCACGACTTTACAGCATGACTGCATATAATTGCGAACTCATGTAATTCCCAACCCAACAGGGCAGCTATGCCTGTCATTGCAACACTACCTAAGAGCAGGTTGTCATGTTCCATAAGACAACCAAAATCCTATAGCCTAGAAAAGACATTAAGCTGCTTTCAACTCTGGGCCCCTGCTACTTTCTGAGGTTTAGTGAACCTCTCGTGGTCTCTGGTCCTATGTACTTTGGGACTTTTTTAATCTTTTCTCTAGGTGTTCTCCAGTTCCTGCCTCAGATATTCCTGTAATAGCTTCTTAACTGAGAGTACTTGTTTTGTTGTTGTTGCTGTCGAACACAAAACAATACAAATTAAAACAGGAAGTTGTGTTCTCAGCTTAAAGTAACCCTGGCAGGATATAAATCATAAATTCATATAATAGTTCAGATTGGAAGTAACTTCTGGGTATCATATGGTCCAACTAACCATCCAAGCAAGTCCAGCTACTTCAGGTTGTTTTGGATAGCGCCCAGTCCTTGTGTCTCAGCTAGTTCTTTATCCAGACTGATTCTGATGCATACCCTGTCACTTTGGGTTCGAACACAAGGGCATGTAAGGTATTTGCTCTATGACAGGAATTTGTTGAAGAGATTAATGAATTAGTGATGCTGATCAGCTTTGAGTCAGAAGATAGCACTTGCTGACCAGAAAATCCTGATTAGTTTCATTGTCTATTAGCCTTATATATGAATTTGAATATATGTGACTTCAAAGACTGCTTTACTGCACAGTGAATTGAGGGTTGACCCTCACCGAAAAAAAGTGGAGGTGTTGGGAAGGAGATGGCTGGCAGTAGGCTTAGTACATGTGACACAACTGATTTCAGCACCTGTGTTCCCAGGCTTGGATCTCTAATTACCCAATGGTTTTGATCATCAGAGCATGACAAGAGGTTTCCATTTTCCCTCCTCCCCAGAAAGAAAGTGATTCAAGAGCTCTGATTTTATAGGGTTGAACAGGGTTTGTATTTTGCTGATTTATTTGTTTGATTGACCCTTTAACCTGTACACTAATTGCAGCGAGAGAGAGAGAGATAGAGATATATTTCATAGAAATGTTATGAGTTTGGACAGAAATCCTGAACCAAACTATAGCAGTAGTAATAACTCTGAGTTTACAGACATCCAGAAATTATGAGCACATTGCACTTTTGGAAAATATATTGCGTGTGGGATAACTTGTGTCCCTAGGGTAAGTGTTCTGCTTCTTTTGTGACCCATAACTCAAGAGTGTGGCAGGCATTAGTACTTTACAAAACATCTTCATTCTTCATGGCAAAGACAGAACCCGTAGCATGCAAACTATCTTATTCAGCAGTGATTGGAGTAATTTTATTTTAAACACTAACTTTACGTGGTCAGTATCCCAGATAGATGGAGGGGAAAAAAAAAACAAAAAAGAGAGGCAGTAGAAGTGTATCTAATTTCTTATTAAATATATCACTGTTGCAATCTGACTTGTACTGTAATGGGAAATTACACACCATAAAACAGTAAGAAGAATGGATCTGATGCATAATACAGGAGCCTGCCCGGAGAAGAATGCGTATCACATAAAACTGTAAATACATACATACAAATTCATACACGTACGCACATTGGGAAAACAGACAGGTTTTTGCACTGTATCTCTTGAATCAGAAAAAGGGAAATGCATTGACATGCCTTTCTGTTTGCCCTAATCTCTCTTTTGCCACTATCAGAGGGCATTCCCTTGTCTTTTTTATCACAGTCACTAAAATATTCAGAAAGAAGAGAGGTGGCTTCTGTTGATACTCAGGAATCCCCTGAAACTTCTCCCATTCCAGGGAAACAAGTAGATTGGTTCTTTGCATCTAATGCTACTTCCCTGACTTTTCTGTTTCAGGCCACGATGCCAGGAAAACAAGAGAATTTCAAAGAAACACCAGTATTACTTTAGGTTCTGAGGAAAGGTAAGTCATTTTAGGTTCAAACATCAGTCTTAGGATGATCTCTCTACATAAAACATATATGATGATACCTTCCCTCAGGATTTTCAGAACTGGATCTGGAAGAAAGTTTTTCTTCAAAACTTCTTAGAAAAACCTCAAGACTTTCAGTGAAAAATGAAATATTTCATACATTTGGTTTTTGTTTGTTTATGCACATTGATAAGAAAGAAGCTATGAACTGAAAATACACAAGCTTTTAATTTTCCATTTCGAAGAGCCTTTATTTTTGCAAGTTTAAATTTAACATAGTTGGTCAGAAGTGAAATTAAAATTTGCTTGTTTGAGTTGAACAATTAAATTTGTTCAACTCAATGTAAAAAGCACTGTGCCTTTTTATTTTGCTAGTGTATTATTTCCCTTGGACAATACCCTTTATACATATGTCAGTAAACCACAAAAATCTACTGCTTGTCCTGATATAACTAAATTATTTGTCACTATAGACTTTACACATTTGGTCTCCTTCTTTGCAATACTTTTCAATTATTGAATTATTTATTGTACTATTACAATTATTGAATTATTTTCTATTATTGAATTTAATCCTGAACACCTGAAAATCCTGTGACCTCCATGACAGGAACAGGAAAAATAGAGTATTCAGTGTTTTAAAATGTCCTTTTCATAGGCGCATCATAGCTTACTTAGCAGATCAAGGTATCACAGCTTGGTGTCAGCAATTGACACAAAGGTGTCAGCAATTAACAAAAAGCTGCCATTTTATCCTGGTATAATTTTTTTAAAGGATTTTTACTTCTAAATGTACTCTCAAGTGTTCTCTGTTTTTGAATAGAAGACAAAACAAGGCAAAGCAAAAACAACAAAACAAGCTTGTTTTGACAGTGGAAAACAACACATTTTTTTTATTCAATGAGATGAATATTTTCCATAAACATTTTCACTTTGAACAAAGAGTCAATTTCCGTTCAAAGCTCTTGAAAGGGAAAATGTTCAGAGCAGTCTAAGCAGCCTTAGGTGAGTGCATTTCATTGATGGGTGAAGCAAATGCTTAAGAGATGTCATGTTCATAAGGCTTTATAGGATCCTTGGGAAAGGCAGCTGCTTGTTAAATATTAGGTGCTAATGTTTAATATTATTTTATCTTTGTCTTTTTCCTTTCCTTGTCATAAATCAGAGCCATACATAAGAAATGTGCACATGTATTTGAAAACTGCTGGGTTCAACTCATGCTGGGACTGTGCAGAAATAGAATACCTCAGTTTAGCTATTAAGAAATATACATGAGCTGAATAGATCAGTTATGACACTGTCATATCAATAACAATCAAGAGGCAGCAGGAGACAGAGGATCTTTAATTTTAAGTGATTAATTTTACTACCGTGCAGAGTCCCATTAATCTTCCTTATACTTACTACCTGTCTTCACTGGCCTAATCCCGCAAGTACTAAAGTTCGTATCTAGCTTTACCCACACTGGCAGAATAGCTGGGACTAGTTGCAGAGAGCACAGTCTCCTGCTCAGCAAAGTTTAGCACAAGCTCAAATGCTCTGCTGAAGAAAAGCCATACAGACTTATCCCGTTCATGAAAATCAACAATTTTTTTTTTCAACACAGTCAAGATCAAGCATTACTGGTTTACATAATTCACACAGAGGTAATGTTCTGTCCTGGCAGAATAAAATTTGCTGGGACATAGAATCATTTCCCGATCAAAAAGTCGATGTCATTCTGGATTCTACATTAATATTACTAATCATCATAATAATTTTATTGCAGTGAAATTAACTGCATAGCATTACAAAAGAACAAGGGACAATAAAATATATGTAAGATGTAAATATAGTGTAAGAAGTATGTTATCACACATTCTTCCCACTAATAGCTCTGACTGGATGCATTATGTTGGATGTTACTAAAAGTCCAGTTTTCTAAACCTGAACTGAGAGAGTAAACCCACATTTTTTTTCTCCTGTACTCTTCTTTAGCACCAGTTTCTGGAACTGGCTTGTTTTACCAATGAACCATTTTATCTGTCAGCTTAGATTAGGTCAAATTAGTTCTCATTTCAATAACTGACAAAGATCATCTTTGACAACACCAATGACCTCACATGTCCTGACAAGGGCACATATTCGAAGTCCAGAGAATAGGAAGAAAAGTTTTATAAATTCTGTGCAAGAAGAATGTAAGTATTAAGTTAACACTCAGGTTGTTCTTTGGATACACGAAGCCCTGCATGAGAGTTATGTGTTTTTAGCTGTACTCCACAACTGGCTTTGAAGATAGATAGATAGATAGATAGATAGACAGATAGATAGATAGATAGATAGATAGATAGATAGATAGATAGATAGATAGATAGACACGCAGACAGAAGAAACAGGTAGGCAAGGCAAGCAACGAAGTAAACAGGAAAGCAAGTAATAAAATCATTAACTGCTGTCTCAAATATGCTATATGGCAAAGGTTGTAACTACTTTAAAATTTACTCTCACCATTACTAACACAAAATTCAGATGTATTATTTTCATGTGAAATTCTGTATAAAGCCAGTTTAGGTACCTCCAAACTCAATCCTACCATATGGCAAGACAAGACCCAGTCTGGAAGTTCTATACATACGTAGGCATTTTCCTCACTTGGGAAACTGATTATTGATATAATTCACATCCTTTAAGTTGAGCACCTGAGTTTCTTTACTGACCCAGAACTGTAGGAGGCTTTTGCAAGGTGAAACCCATTCTCGTGTACATGAGAGATGCCCTGCTGGAGAGCTCCAAAAATGTTTATGTCACGTCTGTGGTACAAAAGCCTTTGTACAGGACCCATTCATGAGGGGTAAATGTCATTTCCAATAGATTAAGTTGTTCAAGGAGGCAGGGGAATGCCTATCATTTCTGTTTCTCCTGACTAGACCTGACATTCATCTGGTGGTGTCAGGGATGGTTTAAGGATAGTGAAATGCATCTTCCATCCTCCCATCATTCAGACTAAAAAAACACATGATAATCCTTTAACCAAGAAAAAACTTCATAGCAAGCATGATAGAAGCCCTCAAAAGAGGAGGATTTTATGACATATGTATTTCTTATCTCTCAATATAAACCCTTTTTATTTATTTTCATTACTGAAAGAACTTTTGTCTCAAAAATTTTTGACAACTGTTAACATTCCATTTTTTATCTCTTTGTGTCCCTCCTCCCACATATCCCATCTCATTGTTTAAGTATATATGACAGGACTGCTACTTTCACCACTAAGACATGGCTGTGTCAGGGTGGAATAAACCAGCTGGTTTCCATAGAGGACCAAACTCTTTAGCACTACAAATCTGTCTGAGAAATATGATATCTTCTCTAACAGAAGCTTCAGGATCAGTTAGAGACCAGTAAATTGTTCAGGAGTTGCTTTTCTCTGAAATATGGAAACTGAACAATTAAAGATTTCAAAGATGGCTCTTCAATGTTGCTACATTTATTAAAGGTTAATTATTTTTAAAAGAGAGTTAAAGATGTGGATCTACTTGTGTGAATGTATGTAAGCTTTATAGTAGTTTTGTATTGTGCAGCGGATAATATGAACTGCAATGAAAATCCAGCGTTGCTGTGGAGAGATTTGTCCACTTTGTGCAGAACATCAGGTTTGCATGGGTTGATTTAGTAGTGCCTTTCTAGTTTAATCATGTCACTTCTTCCTGACACCCCCACTACTAATCTCTGTGTCTGATTTCTAGTTCACATATAATTGTCATATATCCAAGAAAGCAGCTTGACAGTTCTCTGTTCAGGAGCTTGGATCTTTAATATTCCAGAACTGAATGTAGAAGCACCAGGTATTTTGCTCAGTATTTAGCATAGCTCAGACTGATGGAGATCCAATTGCTAACGACTTTTATAACAGACGTGCAAGACAAGGGTACAAGATGCTTTACCACTTTACACAGACCATAGATTATTACAAGAACAATTCTGTAAAAACCCTGGGGAAGAAGTTGCAGTGTACAGGGCTCCTCTTTCTTTCTAATCTTTGCTCACTCCTCACTTTCATGGCATGTGAGCACTGTCTTGCATCTGGAGCACCAAACTGTGACTGTGCACCCAGCCTAACTCCCAGTGAACTTGTTAGAAGGACTGAGGAAGAGGTTAACAGAAATCCTACCATTGATTTCAGCTACATCACAGTCATGCCAGTGGTGCATCGGGTGCAAAATTTCACCCTGTATGCTCTGTCTCTATATATCAACTATATGTCTAGTGTAGGTTAGTAACATAATCTTCACCTATAACTAATGGAGAAAGATGGGTAACTCCTGGAGTAGTTAGTCCTTGTCCGTCTTAGATATTTATTGCAGAATGAGATGACTCACCCTCTGAAAGTGCTGATATTGATAATAGAAGGATGATCAATCAAGAACAGACACATAAATGCTTAAAAAATAATACAAAGTCAAGTGAATCCTTTCTTAAAAATCGTAATCCACACCCCCAGCCCCAGTATGAGTAGGATGGTGCCTCTGATTATAAATGTTGGCAGCACAGCATTAGCAATTGCTTTAACAACAAATGCAATGTCATCTTCATGTGGAAAATGAGGCTAAGGATAAACAAGCTATATTATGCTCTTCCAAGCTGCCTCATTAAAAGTCACCAGGTAAGGTGACTCTTAGCAGATGACGATGGAGAACTGGAAAGAATGAATAGTTCACCATAAGTACCGAAAAAGGGTATTACACAGTTCTATTCCTGGTGTCACAGCTGTTTATTTGGTTTCTCAAATTCATATCTAAAATAAAACAGAAGTGTATAGATTAAAAAATTTCTAGTGATAAAGAATCCATCACAATGCTTGCTATGTTATTGCAGTGATTAATTACCCCATCTCTTAAATTGTAAGCTTTACATTTACTGTGAATTTACCTAGGTTTGGCTTTTTGTCATTTGTACCTTTATCTTCCAAAAGTGCATGTGACAACTAGAAAACTGTTGTCTTGACATGTAAATTATTAATTAAGGTAAACCACTTATCAGTTTTTGATACATTTGAAAATTCATTTCCTTTCCCCAATTAACCCATTAACCCCTCAAGTACCATTTCATTAAATAAATGGGAGGGCTGTGTAAAACAGTTAATATTTATTAACAGTGTTGTGGCAATTAGTAAGGAATGTGTTTTTGCTAGGCAAGGGCCAAACAGCCCTCCAGTCTTTTTTGTATACACTTGTTTTCTTTTAATTTGGCTGGTGGAAGTGGCAGGTGTTGAAGGCTAAGTGTTGTATGCAATTTGAGGTTGTTCAAGTCTACTGATTAGGTGACCGCTTTAGAGGGAAATTCTCACTGGAAGGCAGGATTCCTTCCTTTTGGTCAGTCTATAAAATGTCACTTTGCTAGTAACATACTTGCTGAACTTTGCTGCAGAAATGCACATCAACATCTATTTATCCCACATGGGCACATTTTGAAATGATGATCTTCACAATAAAGGCATGTACACAAAATATTGCATGAAAGGGCTCACTGCCTCTGACAAAGATCAAATAAAACTTGGTTGGTTGATCTGTCCATGCCTATAGGGTATTAGTGATTATAATATTGCGCTTTAATGGACTATGGACCCAATTTACATAACATTTACATGTCATCTACATACTCTTTACGGAATAAAAAAACAGTGATTCGGATGTAAAAAATATCTAAGAAAGACATACAGATGCACACTTCAGACTGATTTCTTTTTTGCTCTTCAGCTTGAAGCCTAGAGTTTTGGCTTCACCTGTTCCCACTGGAATCCAAAAGCAGAGCAGAGTGATCACTGCCAGTACTCACAGTGGAACAAAGGCCATTAAATGCCCATTGAATGAAATCAGCATTTCATTTTCAAAGAAATTACTTTTTAAGTAAAAATGTAAATGCATTAAAATGTTCCCTTTTTTGAGGCATTTCTACTTTTGTAAAATGTTTCCTACCTGGAAAATCCTTGGCATGGCCAGAAACAGAGGTTTTAAAACCTCTTCATGGTGCTCCCGCACCTTTGCTCTGCATGTAGGGAAAATGGAGTGGGGAGGACAGAGCTGTGGCTCAACCACAGCGCAAAGTGGCAAGCTTTCTGCATGGAAGCAGATAACATTTAGGAATTTCTGTTTGAGAGAGAAATATAAGGAAACCCTTTATTAGATTCCTGGCATGTCTTTGTCCTTTAACGCTTTGGGAACAAATGTCCAGAGCTCCTAAAATGTTGAGATGCTTGGTAATTCCCCAGTGATAGTTGAGTTGGCTGCCATGGCCCCTGGAGGCCTGAACCGTGAGAGGAATCCACAGAAGCCACACAGAAGCTATGCAAGGGTATTGTGTCTCCTTTGAGCTAAAAATAAAATGGGTACCTCAGGGCAGTTACTGTTTTTTATGTTTTAATCAACCTGTGCATTGATAACAGCTCTGATAATAACTGGAATATACAATTGTCAAGGCCAAAGGCATACAGTACTAACCAGGACACATGGTATACCCAGGAAGAAGGTTCATTTACTATACAATAAGCACAAAACCAAAATAATTTTAGAATTCAGACAGGAACTGAGCAATTTGGATTCTAGACCTTTCTGATCTGTGTTTGGGACCAGTACAACTTATAAACTACCTAAACCACCACATCATTTCTGTTGGAAAAGGAACAAGAAGAAAGAAGAAACAAGAAAGAAAAGAGAAGAAAGAAAAAAGGAAAAAAAAAAGAAGGAAAAGAAAAAAATTAAAAAGAAAAAATATGTTAGGACCAGTGGTTTGGGCCTTCTGCTATCCATGGATGGGACCTTAAGGAAGAGAGTCAAAAGCACAACATATAAAGAATTCTTGCAAAAAACCCACAAGACAAGGAATCTAAGTGCAAGACAGCAGTTTCTGGCTCCAGCACAGATATGCAGTCCTGAAATGTGACTCCGAGAGATCTGGCTGGCTTAATCCTGCATGCCAGATATCATTCTAATGTCTTTTTTTTTTTGTCCATGATAGCTAACTTCTTGCCCAGCTCAGATTTGTGACTTACTATCCCAGGTTTTGGAGAGAAACAATTTAATGCAGAGCTGAAATCTGCTTTTATGCAATAAATATTAGCAAATTCAAGCTAAGCAAATGATTGGGGCAAGCACTTTATGGGCCCTGGGTGTGTAATGAAGGTAGTACTGACCAATCACCCTGTTGTTCTACTGTCCCTCACAGAAAAGACAGAAAAAAGGTCTAGGTGGTCTTTTGGTTTGACTGTGTACAGTACATTTTTGTCCTGATATTCTTATCACAAATTAAAGGAAGGAACTCGAGCCAACACCTTGGATGTGAAGCCTAATCCAACATTTATGTGAGAGCTTTGGCCAGACATATTCTTCTCATATTTCATAGCATTAGTTGGCCCAGGATATCTGTACAATTCTAACCCCAAAGATTTGGTTTTTATTCTTAGTTTTGCCATCTCTCACACCGAAAATTAAGGCAAGCCTGTCACATTCTGGTGAATCATGACTAATAGAAACTACTCTAATTCCTTTGAAACCTCTGTCACACTGCAGCAAACCTGGCTGCAAATCAAAGCTCCCTTCTGCACTGTGATGAAACCCGCGTTGCTGTTGAAAAGTACTTTGACATGGGGGATGATATATGAAAAGTAATTCCAGTGATGTATTGTACAGGTAAGACTGCACTACTATAGTCCATCCATCTATTATGGAACAAACACTTTCTCTTCCATATATCTTTCCTGGTGGTACCTGTAATTGTATATGTCAGAGTAATAAAACACAGGGCTAAGCCTGAGATCATGCAGCAGAGGGAAAGACCTCTTCACCAAACCAAGCCCACAGGAACGTCTTGGAAGAGAGGGGGTTCCCAAGAGAAGAGCAGGGATATCCAAGGTGGCAGTAGTAGCTACAGGTGGCATAGCTTCTTAGAAAAAGGACAGCAGTGGCTTGAGAACATGCTGGGAGAGGATTGTAACAGGGAGGGTCAGAAACTAGTTATGGGTCTAGGAGCCAGGATCAGACAAAGCAGCCTGGATCACCTCCAGCATGGCTGTAGAAAAGAGGTGAAAATGGAGGAAGATAAAGATGAGCGTCACTTGTGTAACCAAAGAGTGGGACTGATCACTTCCTTATTATCAAGCCTTCATCTTGCAGTCTTCCAGAAGTGAATTAGGATCATTTTACCTGTGTGAAGGGACCAGCAGAGCAGAGGAGCCTGCTACTCCTCTACCAGGATAGCACCCAACATGTACACCTTGTGCAGCTGCCATGGACATAGCTCATCGTGGGACAAGAGTGGGAAGATCCCAGAGGCTCCTGTGAGTTTGGAGCTGGTATTTTACCTGGGAAGCCATGCTGTCAAGCAGGAAAGCATATACAATGCTCTCTGTAAGTTCAAGTTTGGAAATGTAGGTATATCATCTATAAAAAGATGACAAACGGATGGTGTTGGATGAATCAACTTGGAAGACTCATATGGCCTGCTGCTCTATGATGTGTATCCTTGTATTGCAAGGATGTGATTTATATCTTCTGCTCAGCTGCATGCATTTGTTAGGCTGTCAAAAGATAGATAGATAGATAGATAGATAGATAGATAGATAGATAGATAGATAGATAGATAGATAATTGGCAACACATCTACACATTCCACAAAGACATTGGTAGCAGGATAGGGCATCTATACAGGCAGAATAAGGTTGGTGATATAAGTATCAGTAGGACCTACAGATCTGTGCATTAACAACGCATGCAAATCTCTGTGTGAATACAAATCCTTTCAAGTGAAGCCCACTTCAAGGGTCTGCATTATTTGTATTCTTTGTTATATGTGGTAGAAGTTTATCTGTAAGCATAATGACAAAAAAAATCTTAAATCCTGGAATCTAGTGCATTAAAATTACGAAGTTGTGTACTAAACAACCTGTGGGAGGGTCGAAGAGTTGGAAGCTGTTGTGTGGTAGAATCTGTTTGAGCACAACTAAGAGACAAGAGCGAGCAGCTTTTGACTAGACAGGGCGTGGTGGAAGAGGCAAGATAAGTGCATAATTCAGGATGTTTTTATAAGCACTAAATAAGAAGAGTGCAAGAGACTGTGCAGATGCTTGTAAAGCTATGAAACAAGGCAAAAGAAGAGTTTCTTTGTTGGAAGAGCAAGTTGAAAAACAAGTTTTCTGAACAAGAGAACCGTGGAAAGAAAAACAGGTGGAAAAGTAAAACAAAAAAAAAGAACAACTCTGTCTTACAAAAAGAGATTAAGAGACACTGGAGAAAATCCTAAGAAGAAATGAAGCCGTGTGCAGCTGGTTGTGAGAGAACAGAAAATGGAAGGTTCTGTGGACAGAAGGAGGAACAGAAGAGACAGATTGTGGTTCACAGAGTTCATGGCAGCTCCATGAAGATGTGTGTTGCTGTGGACTTTTGTTGGGAAGAAATGTAAGACCTAAAGCAAAAAATGGGTAGAGAGAGAAAAAGACTGTGTCTTCTGCCAGGAGAATGCACACCAGGGGCAAAAAAAAAATCCTAGATGAGAAGAATACACCAGTTATCTCTTCCCCAATAAGTTCCTGAGCACTCTGCCTTTCCCAGCTGAGGAAAATGAGGCGCGTAGATTAATTAATGTGTGGCTGGTCTTGCAGTAGACTAGAGACACAAATATGAATAAAACAACCTCTAACTCTGGGCTAAGAACTCTGTTCAATGACCATTGAGTACACCATGCTTTCTCCAGTGACAAATGTTTGAGTTCTGTCACATCTTGAACACCATTGCCAATTTTCTATTATTGATATTAAAGTACAGTGGAGTTATTTTGGCAACAGAGTCACAAGCTGTTGACTCTGAAAATCTGATTAACATAGTAATTTAAATCACTTGCACGACAATAAGCCTTTGTACTTTTTTGGAAGAAGAATGTAAATTGTCCCCTATCTTGTGAGCAGCAGATCTGCAACAATGTTCACTGCCACCAACACGCTTGTTTCCCTTTGCAAGCCGGACCGCTTGATATAGGCTTCAAAGAGCTTTCATGTAAAATCCTGCTTGACCTTGTTGCATTGTCAATAGCAAACTACTTTTACGTACAATCTCTGGTGACTTCCTTTTGATTTTATTTTTTTTAAACATCAGTATGTAATGATACAAAAGGATTTCTGATAACATAAATTTTTGACTGGCAGCAAAATAGCTGCCACTTCACTCCACTGCCTATATTATTATAGGTTTATTTTCTTGTCATATTTTTCTTTTTTTTTGTCTTTACAGAAAGGGTTGTTTTTAATCTCCTTTTAGCTGGAAAACATACTGAAGCCCTTTTGCATTTGCTTAGCCTCCACTTATTAATTCTTCTGTTAGTAGTCAAGGAAGAGAGGAATAAAGCGGCCGCTGTGGTTGTTCCTATAAAGAAAGAATGTGTGTTTTATAGTCAGAGCAGGAATTGAAAAGAGTGGGCTCTTGGGCTCCAATCCATTCTGCTGTGAGTTAGGAGACTTCTTTTCATTCACTTTGGGTATGATTAAGGCTGTGTGTTTTTATTTCTGTGATGACTGCTACAACACCAACCCATTCAGGCTGGTGTCTTTCAAGTGAAATGAAACGCATGAATCAAATCCCTTGCTCCATCAGTGCTTAACATACAGGTCTGTTGGGTACAGCAGTGCCGTGCAGAGTATTTGAGCTGAACTAAGATGAATGAAATTACAACAGTGTGGTACTTTGCCTAGGTGATTTACACCACCGCATTTGATGCACATCTGTTCCTCTGTCTTGTGTTACCATTGCAGTTACCCAACTAAACCATCTCTCTCCTATTTCCCCTTTCAAAGAGGGAAAGAGTCTCTGTTCATGTCGTTATTGTGCTGCCCAACCATAGCAAGCCTTCTCGTGTACCCTCACTCAACACTTCACTTTGGTGGTTCAAGTTTGGTAAATAACCCCACTGCATCTGAAGATGTCTGCTACCTCCCTCAGAAGAGACACAAAAAACACAGATAAAAGGGGTGTTAAGGGCTTCAAATTCATTGAATAGGAATTGTTCTTTATCACATAATAACTGTCTTGGGTCAGACTGAAGTTCTTTCCAACCCATCATCCTGTCTCTGAAATTAGCCAAAAATATGTGCCTGCAGAGGAATAATAAGAATGAGTATATCTGACAATTCCTTCTCGTATTTCCACAGTTTCCAGCATTGCCAAGTTAGGCACTTCAAGAGTCATCTGTAGTTTCCATTTACTTAGTAATCATCAATGTATTGTTCTCCATAGGCATTTGTGATCTCCTCTTGTAGTTCCGATGAGTTCAGATAAGCCTCGTCACTTGTTCCTCAAATCAGAAATTCTGGCACAAATCAGATGCCAGGGTTCTGTGAAGAGCTCTAGGAAATTTGCCGTCTTTGCTTGACCTGTCGTCCTTCTCTAGAAGGTGCGGCACCCAGGAACAGATGTAGAATCAACACTTTCCACATTCATGTCTCATGAATTTGTTGATTTCCCTTCCCTGTTAAACTGTCTTGCCCATACCCTTCATTTCAATCAAGTGGCTTAACTTGTGGGGCAACTTATTATCCTTTTTTGGTGTGACAGCTTGTTTCCTATAACGCAGGGCAGTAGTACACTCCATCTTCAAGCTTGTCCGTACCAGTGGCTTTTGTATTCTCCTGAAAAAGTGGAGAACAATGGTTCAAAATTCCTCAGGCTTTAAACAGCCAAAAGATTGAACCTAGATTTTGGTATATCAGCTCCAAGGATTAAACTCCTCTGTTCATCCATTGAGTAGAAGAACTAGACCTTCAGCTGTAGCCTTTGTAGGGATGTAAAGGGTGGACAGTGATTTTGACCAAAAAATCGTGCTTCAGCTTAGAGCAGAGTGTCAGTGAAACTGCTTTTATTCCTTTTTTTTTTTCCACAGGGGGAAAAAATACTGCCCAGACCAAGATCAACCACTATAAGAATCTGCTGAAGGTCTGCAGCTTTTTCTTTTGTGCCTTAAATGCTATTAAATATTTCCTTTTACATATTCCACATCTTCTAAAGGAACCCACCATTAAAACAATAAGATTTGGAGAGGAGGGTGCAATCGACCCCAAGCAAAAGACAAATCATTCTGTGTAGAAAGGGCCACAGTCCCGTTAATTCAAATGACATTTTGACAGTAGCATGCTGTCAGCCCAATGGTTTGACCTATACAACAACCTCTAATTATTACTAATTAAAGAATTAATTATTCATGGCAGCACGTGCTATTAGCATAGCAGAGATGTGTTGGAATATGAGTTATGCGCGGTTTATGAATCTTCAGAAAATAGATTCTTTAATAAATTAATAAAGGGGCTCTGGGGTTTCATTAAAAGGTGGCTAGAGGGGTTGCAAGCCAGTTTCCAAGGAGACCACAGGTGGTTTGCTTGGATTTTTTTTTAGTTAAACTTGTTTGGGCCAGATGATTTCCCTTCCCCCCACCCCTCTCACCCTGTCCTCACTGCTCTTTCCTCAGGCAGAGAGGAGAACATTTTAATGAAACCCCTGTTGTCCTCATATCGCTTTGATCCCCGTGTGGTCTCCAACCTCCATGTTGGCCAGTTGGAGGATGGTGCAGTTGGGTTTTTTTTGTTCTTTTTTTTTTTTCCTTCTTTTTTGATTGAAAGCTGCAACCAGCTCTGCCATGAATAAACAACAGAAATGATAAAAGCACACGAGTAAAGGAAAATAGAACAAACAAAGGAGAATGTAAAGAAAATGGCATAAATTCAAATGAGACCATCAGAATAGGAGCAGAGTTAATTACCCGGTTTTCTGTCTTAAGAGCAGATTTGGTCGTTGTTCTTATTACTATTTTTGTATCCATGTTTGTTTCTAACATGATATTTCTTATTCTTTAGACTGTTTTATAGATTTTATTGTTATTAAAAAAAATAGGAGGGAGAAAATTCTTCACTTTTTTATTCTTTTTTCATTCCATCATGACCAACGTTTCCCAACATTTATTTCACTCTAATAATGCAAAGGGTGATATTAATACCTTCCAGTACTGCTAACTAAACAGTGATATAAATAGTAATAATAATGTTTCCAAGTTTTTGCTCCAACTTTGACATCACATTAAATTTCCATCCTTGGTTAAGCAAAGCCTCAACAAAATAACAGCTGCATTAAAAAAATAAATTTAATTGTCCCTGCTTCATTTTCTGAGGGCTGGTCTTCCAGCAATTCTCAGCAGTGAGGGGCATAATCACCAAGTGGAATGATCCTTGCTGCTACACAAATGCCACCAAAATTAATGGTACTACTGTGCTGGGCCAAGCACATCCTTTGTCTTGAAGGGATCAGAGCATCATAAGGACGATCATGTGGGAGGATTCGTTACTTCTGTCTCTGGTCACCTCCGTGTTAGAAGGACACACTGCTGGAGGTGATCCATCCCACCTGTCTGAGACACTGATGTTAGGACAAGAGGAGTTACTTGCGTAGACTGTGAGGGGAGCATGGTCTTAGGTGCACAACTGTTCGGCAAGATTCAAAATGAGTCTCACAGCTTGCACCTTCAGGTTCTTGTATGAAGCTTACCACTTCTCATTCAGTCACAACCCAACTTTCAGAAAGACACAAATATATCTGACTTTCAGATATCACCTGCAATGAGTTTATTCAAATTCTTGGCAAGTTGTTCTGATGACTAGCTACTGTGGATGTTCTGTATTAATTTCTGTCGATGCATCTTTTGGGGCAGTGGCCGCACATCACCACATCTAGATACAGTGCCTAAAGCAAGAAGGTTTCAATCTGAGGTGAAGTTGTGGCAGCTCTGGTGATAGCAGTTATATATCTCTGTTGTCTTTGTGATTTTTTTTTACTTATTTTATCGTAGCACTTATTGACTCTAATAAGGAATTGAGGCTCTAGTTTGCTATGTGTAGTATGTACATATAAATGGGATCACATTATAATGTTGCATCAGTTGTATAAACATGATCTCTTTGTGTTTTTTTTGACAAATTGACAAGCAGAGCCCTTTCCTGTTGAAGACAGACCTTTCAGAGTGTGGATGATCCCAAGCAGTTAACCTGCTTGATCAGAAAATGCCAGCTTCAAGAGCCTAAAAGTCTGGATAAAATGTTGCACTTAGAAACAGCCAGTTATCAAAGCTAGATTTCACACAGAAATGTGTCATGTGTCATGCTACGTATTTTCAGTCAGCTCCTAAAGTCTGAAGTCTATCAATGAGATCTGTGGTCAAATTATATAGTGAAAATATATTCAGGTTGTGATATCAATACCCCAGTATTAATACCAATAACAATGATTTCAATATCTCAGTTCTAATATCGATATCTCAAGTCAACTGGGACATTCTGGTTTACTTGAATAAGAGCAAAACCATGCAGCTGGTTCCCACTTCCAAAGTGAACATATGAAGCATCAGAGAAAGGAAGTGCCTCTTATTTTACCCTGAGAAAAATGTAAAAAACTTCTGGTTTAAAATGAAAACACATGCTGAAATATCAGTTTTAAAACATGCAGGATAATTCTTGTTTTCCTATATGGATTAAGTCCCTGTCCTGAAGAAGATATCTGTCTGGGATGCTTTATAATAATTTTGCTCTTGGCAAGTTTAGAAATAAGATCAGGACGTAATTCAGAATGGAGTTCCTAATCCAAATTGGGATTTAAAATATAAAAAGCAAAAGTCTCAGTTTAATCCAGACATGGAAGATGCTGCTACACTGATCATCTAAAGTTTTAATGAAGTCTAAAGAAAATTGACTCAGAAGATTCTCAGCTTTTCAGAAAACCTAGCCAATTTTATTTAAATACCTGAAAAATAATTTATATGTTTAACTTCAGGCACAAAGGTTTGAAAACCTAATTGGCTTAGTCACTATTGCACAGAAAATTAGCATTACCCTTTTCCATCTATAGCAGTTAAGTAGAGCCAGAGCACAGGCTGGGATATTTTTCCAAAATATACTGTAGGTTTTAATTGTTGGCTTGCTCTCTGGTAAGGGTTTGAACAGATCTGCCCACTAGTCACCAAAAAAATGACGGGGCACAGTCTGAGAGTTCACACAGGCCATGGCCATTCCCAGCAGATGGGAAGGACTCTGCCCTGAGGAGGAAGGCAGCTCTGCTGCTTCAGCATGGAGAACCAGCCCTGGATCCCTCTAGTGCATTGACTGACATCTAAACACAAAGACTAGGATTCTGCATACTGATAAGGGATTCCTTCGACACCTTTACCCAATGTCAGTTTTCATCTTTGCATAAACTGAAATAAATTACTTGAAACAAAAATTTTTGACTGGAGAAGATAGTTTGAAAATATTGACTGCTCTTTTTTTTTTTTTTTGGGGGGGGGAAGCGTTTTGAAGTGTTCCTACTTTTTTTTACGTTAAAAAGATAACTAAAAAATTTCACAATATTGCAAATATTTTTCCATAATAAATTATTTACAGGAAGTATTTCTTTTATACCAAGCCTAAGAAAAAATGATGTTTAATCACATTAAAGAAATACACACATGATTCTGCACATCGGAGTAAATACACACCCACATATCTATAGACAGATAGAGGATATAGGCATATGCATATGTGTATCTTTACTCATATTTTGATGCTTTAAGGAACTGTATCAACATTTTAATTTTTGTCCTGAGTCACAGGACCAGTGAAGCATTTCAGTTATTTCTGAATCACTGAATAATATTCCTTTCCTTCATTCAATTCTTCACCTGTCCTTGACGTACCTTTATCACCTGCCAATGAATCCTTCACAAACTCACGAGGATTAATTCTATGTTGCATGTTGTTTCTTCTACTTCAGGTGTTTCCTAACTGCTTCAGCCTCTGTGGCTGAAAAAGGTCTCTGGTATTTTCAGGCCAATATTTGGAAATTTCACACTGATCATTATGCCCTTATTATCTTTTCCTATTTCCTCCAGATTTGTGCCCTAGGAGTATTTATTTATGGTTTTATCAGATATTTTTGATCAAGCTTCTGTAACGGAGGAAGGTATTTCACTTGCTTTGTCGTGTTTCTTGTGTTTTACTGATCAGTTTGTGGCTAGAGATTTGTGTATTAACAGCCTTTGTCTCTGTAATTTGAACCTCTTTTCTGTGAACTGGCAGTCTTTATTTTTCCTTTTTTTTTTTTTTTCCCCCCCCAAATGCTGTTACAGCCTGAAGAAATTTCTGTTTTTGTTTCATGAACAGATTTGATATTCTGAAATTTGGCTTCACTAGCCTCAAAATCTTGAATTTTTTAATAGAATTTTTCTCTGTCCCGTTCACCAGCCCCAAAAGCAAAGGTCTCCAGTGATCTGCAAGCTCAGCTATGTCTCAGTTTTTATTGAAAAACAGTTGTCCAAACAGTGCTATGAATGTTATCACATTGCTGCTCATTTAACAATGATCTGGACTGGAACATGAATTCAGGAGAAATAAATGGATATCCAAACACTGAAGTTCATTAGTAACAAAAATGGATGTTTACTAATATATATTGTAGGAGAAGTTTTCACTCTAGGAAAATATTATCAGACCCTATGGGCATCCATTCACCACTTTTTTTTTTTTTTAATGAGCTCAGGAAAGATTAAAGCCCTAATTAAACACATATATTATTTCTGTATTTAGGGTTTTGTTTTGTGTTGTAAACAGCATCCTTTTAATGTAAAACTGACATTCTGGCATTGCTGATATGACCATAAGAATCAGATAATCAACGACAGTTTATGATAAGAGTGTGCCAGAATAAAGTATGAAGTTGAATAAAGAGGGTGCATTTTCCTTCACACTTTTAGGAGACATCAGGTTTTCTTCTGGGTTTGAAGCTTTATTCTGTAAGTCAAGCTCAGGACTACAAATGCTAGGGTTCAAATCAATTTATTTGAACTGCAGTCAAAGCTGGGAGCTGTTGTGCCAGGAAATGAAAGAAGCTTACCTTTTAAAAAATAGCTTAGATAAATAAAATTTAAATGTCTTTACTATAGACAGAATAGTGACACCAAATACAGGCAACTCTGTTCAAACTAATTTTTGAGCTGGGACTCCAGACTCTTAAATACAGACATCTATGGTGTTGGTGCCCACAAGTGGGTATTTTAGATCCCATTTTCAGTCTAAGAGTGAATTAATTCAGTCAATAGGGTGTGAAGAGTGACACGATGAATCCTGAAGGAAGAATATACATTCAAGCAGCTGAACTGCTCTCCAAAGTCTGCCAAATCTGTTGACTCAATCTCCACTGACAGGAGTGGGGCACCCAGCATGTGTGGAAACACCTGCAAGTGGTTAAAATTATGGTGCTAGAAACCAACACCCCCAGCGCAAAATTGCTGCTTGAAATAAGTTAAAAATGAGACCGTGGTAGATAGCTGAGATATTAAAGTCTATTTCCTTGGCTGATGGAGTTAGCTAAAGTTTATCCCACTCTTTCTGTCCCAAACACCATCATATCCTATTCACACATGGGTGGAATAGACAACATCAGAGAATCATGGCATACTTATACCAGTGAAATGATGGATAAATATGTTTGGACAATGTAAAAGGAACAGAGAAGTTGCTTATAAACAAGCATGGGGTAAGATAAGAACTTCCTAGTGCAATAATCATACGGCCACTGAAACTATGCTGTTTACCCTGATGAAATATAAGGAAAGTTTCTAAGATTTGGTGGGGTGAGGTTCTGGAACAGCCTGACCTTACAGGGAAAACCAGTGGACCATGCTCATGGCAGTGCTGCCCAACAGCAGCAGTGGATGAAAGTGGTAATCAGCACGGTCTCTTCTGATTGTACGAGCTTAAATATGGGCTGGTGCTAATAATGCACCCTTGAGTGAGTGACTGCTGTTCCTCACGCATCTTATTCCTAGTGTTGTGGTGACTAATCAAGAAGGGCTCCTTTTTGCTCCTTGCTATGCGCAAAAGCAACAAAATAACCATAACTTCTCCAATGACTTTACAATCTATGAAGTTTTTACTCTTATTATCCTATTTCACTGTGGATGACCTGTTTTCACTAAAAATAGGCCATGGTTTTTCTATAAATGAAGGCAAAGCACAGCAAATATTTGAAACAACATTAATTTGCGGAAGATAACTGCCTTGAAATTTGAATGTGGTAGCTTGCTAGGAAGGTCTCAGAATTTGTCTAAGAAATTTCCAGACAACACATTCTCAGAACCACGGAATTATCATGAAAGAACACAAAATTTATCCCCATGTAAAATACACAGGAGAGACCTATGATGTTATCAAACTGTTGTTGGATGGACTCCTACTTGCTACTATGTTATGCATGCAATGTCGCAGGCAAGAGATCTAAAATGCAAAAAGTACTTTTACTGTAATTAAAGGTTTTACTGAGGGATCCAAAGCTTGAAAGTCATCAGAAATATTTTCCCTTTCTCTGCAAATATTTTAAACTGCTGTTAGTGGAAGCACCTCTGTCATTGAATCACCAGACCAATCACACAGTACCAATCCCGGCACAAAACTTCTCTGTAAAGCACTAAAAGCAGTGGGGATGCAGATGATCAGGTATAAATTAGAATAGTTCACTTGACTCCAGTGCTGTGGATAGGTGTATCACACCATCTGATCATCCAGAGGCCTATACCTCACAATAAGGATCTGAGTCTGCTCCTGCTGGCTTGACTGCAAATCCAGTCTAATTCAGCAATTTTAAATTTATATTAGCTCTGTGTAAAATGAGATCCAAATTGGCTACGGCTGAGGGATTTACTTTATGTTCCAGTTGAGTTTGATTCGCCCACAATGCCAGTGTTTCTTAAGATATTAATGTAAACGAAAAGAACAGATTCTTGCTGTTCTTAACTGCAACCGCTAATGATAACCACTGTGTAGAGATGTGCCAGGACTGAGGTATAAAGCTTCTGTGATGCAACATGACAGTTATTTTTAATCAGCTTAATATTTGTGGTTTATTCCTGTTGCTACAGGCCAGGGTCTAGGATGCTCAAGTTTTGCTTTGTACTGCATTTCCTCAGTGAGAACCTCCTTCTCCAGGATACAAGGTAATTAGTTCACCTGGATCACATTCGTTGTCCTTGATAGGTGCAACACTGGATGGAAACTCACCTGAAAACTGACAGTGCGACTATCATCGCATTGAGGATGCTATTTATACATGGGGATTATCTATCCGTACATTCGTCTTTCCACCCATATGCTGGCTTTTTGCTAGTCACAGAAATTTTTCTCAGGGCGATCCATTACTGCTGCTCAGTAATGGTCAAAACTCTAAAAGTTCTTGATATTCTGTAGTAAAGTTGAAAGGTGTTGGTGATGATCAGTCAAAAAAAAAAAGAATTTTAAGTCTAAATCTTGGCTATTTTTTTCCTTGAAGTAGAACTTGTAGTCTGTTAGATACCAGTTTCCCTATAAAATCCTACAGAGGATGTTCAGAGAGTATAAAACAATGAAGGATTTGTTTAACTTGTGTCTCTGTGGCCAGCTTTCATCTGAGACCACTGAACTCCATGGATAGACTTAGCATAAGAGCATGAGTGCTTGGCTGGGCATAGGTGAAAGAAACGGAAAAGGAAAAAGGACAAGGTCAAACAGAAGAACAGCACAGTGAGTAGGACAGTGAGTAAACACAAACGCAAACTGGTAGAATTTGCTTTGGTGACATCTACAAATGAACAAGACATTTGACTGAAAAGCCTAAACTGTTGATGCCTTTGCTGCTAGCTACCTGGATGATCCCATGCAAATTGTGCCTCTGTTTCCTCATCTGATAACTGAAGGTAATAGTTTTTTTATTTATTGTTTTTTAAATAAAGTGACTTTTAAGGCTACAGGTGTAAATAATTATTACTGTTCCCACTAGTTAATGATGAGAAGACTCTGATTAATCACCAGACATGGAGCATTTACCTAGGAACAAAGTCAGGCAACCCAGAGATATTTGCTCTGCTTCTCAGGTAGCGTCCTTGGATCGTGGAACTGGATGAGCTGCATTCTGACCAAGCTACTTATTTCAGCTGAAGAGCAGGAAATTTTTTCTGGACAGAATATAACGCTAACAGTGTGATGCTGTTGGTAGTACCTGAATATGCTCCAGCAGATCCTTAGGCTTTATACTGTATGCACAGACTCCCATGAGAGTCAGACCAGAATTAATCTGTGTGGCACTCTATTCCCTGCTTTGCCTTCGCTCACTCTGCAGTTCTCTTGTTTAGACTTAAATGCCTTCACAGCAGGTGTTTCTCACTTGAGCTAGTGAAATCACAGAGTCATAGAATCATTTAGGCTGGAAAAGATGCTGAAGATCATTGAGTCCAAGTACTTAGATTTGTCTTGGAATTTTAGTTGTAAATATTGGTTACTCGTAGTAATAATTGTTATGATTTTCTTTTACTCTTCATTGTGTTGTTATCACTAAGTTTTGGGTGATTTCTTCTGTCTCCTCAGAAGCTGTTTCATAACCGCCCTTCATCTAGCCAAGCATTCTTGAAAGAAGGGGAAAGTATGGGCAAGTGAGGAGGTAGTTTATAAGCAGTGTTGTTACAATTCTGTAATAATTTAACACGAAACTTCCCATTCGCACTCAGGAAGTTGCATCAGATTCTTAAACCTGACCTTCCTCTGCATTTAATTTTGCCTTCCTTCCATCACCCCCGCACTAATCCTGGTGGCTGATCCCTCCTTTTGTCATGCTGCCATAGGTTTATGGAATCATCAGACATGCCCAAAATACTTCTCTCTCCCACCTTCCAATAATCTTTAACATTGATAGGATTTCACACAAGCTTTTCCAAGTGATGTCTTCAAATGGTGATGGCTTTCAGACGTGCTGTGAAGGCTTTTTCCTGCCTTTCAGGGTGGAACACCCTCAATCCATCCTATTTTTTATGATGCGCTGTTGTCCCTTTCAAATCCTGCTGAAGGATCTCAATGCATGGCACAGCTCCCCTGAATGAACCTGTTGTCTGAGGGGGAGAGACAATGGGCCTTATTTAATGAGATTAGTTACAATAGGAAAAACAGCTAAGAGAAAAGAAAAAAGAAAAGAGGCAGTTATAGCAATTGGACTGACTGTTAAACCATTCTTTTATGCAAGTTTGGCACCAACCATACCTTTTCCTGGACATTTGCCAATATCCTTCACAGTTTAGACTCAGTCGTTGATTTTTTTGTTACAATTTCCGCTTGACTTTACAGTTGCATGGCCTATGGTGTAATTCATTTCCGCTGTGAAAATGCTCCAGTATATTAACACTTCTGCTCACCTGTGACTTGATCAAATACAATGTATCTGCTTTAATTTACTCTTAAGAGTGATTTTTTTCTTAAAGTAATATAGATTTTTTTCAGGCTGTGTCCCCACTGAAAATGGGGACCTTGTTTTCAGCAGAAAACTAACAGCAATTCCACTTGCAGAATATGTTCAGATATGGGAGTGCAAACCCAATGCAGCTGTCACGTATCACAAAAATATCCTGGTGCTCTTTTCAGTGACACAAGCATCTTGCAGAAGGTGACTTCTGCACTACTGCATCTAAGCTGCTGTCTGTGATTCTGCTTGGATGGGTAAAGCATTATTTACAGATAGCATGGCCTGGGGATTGACGTTGGGAGTGGTTGCAGTTAATCTGTTTCATTTTACTCTGTTTTCTTGAAGAAGACAAGCTACCACTTTTAGGGCACTGTAAGAAGCCCAGTAGTCAAGTACCTCCTCTTTGAAGCTGGACATGGACAGGCCCAGAACCATGAACAGTAATTGCTGGGTTCACTTAGCATCTAAGAGTGACAGATACTAAATTCAGGTTAAAAAAAATGAAATAAAGAATCTTCAAAGAATGCTAGATATGAAAATTCTGAATTTTGACAGTTCCAGGATGAAGGTTGTTTGCATATGTCTACTTATTAAGATAAAGTTTTTAATGATATGATAGCATGTTGCAGTTTGGTTTCCATAGGACAAAACCTGAATTGTTTCTCAGGCCATGTAATCACCTAAGGTTTAAAACCTACAAACAGCAACAAAATCTGACTCGTATTGCTCTACCTTATCATTTGTTAATGGACTTTGCAGTTTCTTCTCCTTCCTTCTAGCTGCACTCTGCCAGCATAAATTTATCAACAGCATTCAAACCTCAGCTCACATTGACAGAGGTAGCTAACAGCAAAGGTTGGCTGCTATTCTCTATTACCACATCAAAAGCACCCTACTAACCTGCTCATGAGGTTTGCCCTTTCTCCACGCACTTTACAGAGTGTCTGGCCTAGGATGCCCAGAGACCAGAAGCTATGAAAGGTAGACAAGGATCTACAGTCTTCTAGGAGATGTGAGGGACTGAATCATGCCGAGTTCAGATTAAACCACTGGATAATTGCTCAGTCTTACTACTGAGCAGGTTCCAAAAAATCATGGATTGGCCGAATCTGGGAAGGTTTTCACATGAACAGCATCCCTGACCTTGTTTTAGATGATTCCTTAAGCAGAACTAATGGTGTCTTAACAATTTCTTCAGTTTGTTCTTTGAAATAGTAAGACCTTTCAGTAGAAATATTTCAAAAGATCAAAAACCCTAATCAAAAAATCACCACCCCTCAAAGAAAAATTACCAAACAAACAAAAAAATAAATGGCTGAATGTAAACTCTGCATGAAGAATGACTCAGCTTTGGCAAAATTATAAACAAGTAACAGTAGATTTTTATACGAGGAAGCAATCTGATATGATATGATTCCCTATCCTAAAATGTAAAAATGTAAAAGCTAATTCTCTGTTTCTTTATGGACCCACATTAAACAGAACCTCACTTTCAAGTATTGATTTGATATGAGTGGAGGGGACAGTCAAAATTAGGTCTTACTCTATGCAGGTGGGGAATCTGCCCCTAAACAAATAGGCTATCTTAAGCTAAGTCCTTTGGTCAAATAAGTTGTGTTGCAGACCTTGCGAACTGTATGATCACTCTATAACTTGACAACAGCACAGTTTAAACCCATTTTAAAGGCAAAATTCAGACACATTATAAGTGTGAGAATAAATTCATTCTACAAATAAAATGGCAATGTAAAGAATAATTCATAAAACAGAAAGCCCTGAAAGTGTCTGTAATCCAGCTATGATAACTACTATCTGTGTTAAACAGGCTGCAACTGATCCTCCAAGCCATATTGCTTTTACAGTGTTTGATAGTCACTCTTAATGGATATGTTAAAACATAGTATTTTCATGGGCATTAATCGGTACTATAGTATCTAAGTTCAAGAGAGGGGCAAACAGTCAAGACTACTTGATACTAAGCAAGTAGAAAGAGTCCCAGTGCCTATTAGGCATCCTCAGTATACATCACAACTGCCTCTGTTCATTGACTTTACACATAATTGATATCNGGCAGTCTCTGATGGTCCTTGGGCCAAATCCTTAACCCTCTCTTGACTGCAGGACCAGTACTAATGCCTGAAGAATTGTCGAGTGCCATGGCAGATAGTTTAAATACAATACCATTTTCCTAAGTCGCTGAGACTTTTGTAAAAACTNCAAATTCTAGAACNTATTCATGGCCAATACTGTTGACAGATCTCCTCACTTCAGTGACCANGTTAAATTCACCTATAGCGTAGACATNAAAGTTAGCCAGAAGTCCAGAATGGCAGCAAATTTGTGGATTGAACTTCTGACACAGTAGATACCAACTACAAGTTGAAATGTGCTGCAGTGGATAAAAGTGTCCTCTTACACAACCAAATCTGGTCTGATGGTGGATAGTAATAGTGTGTAGTGCCTGAGAGGAAAAGGTTAGGTGAGTGGGATCTAAATATTAAAGAAGGAATTGAGACTTAGATCAAGCAGACAAAACCTAAATTGCTGAAGATTTGTGTAAAGGGCTAAAATAATCAGGGGGATTTCTGAGAAGAAACATTTCACAGGAGCTGGTTGTGAAGTATATGTAATCAAATTCAGGACTGAGAAGGACAAATATTTCACAATGCGTGTGTAATACTATAATATATTTTGGCAGGTTTGGATAGAAGGTTTCTAAAACCAAAAATCTCAAAACCTCTTTGTTCAAAAAACATGCTTCTGAGGTGACCTTCATGATTAGACTCCCCAGGCTTCTGCATTTAAGATCAGTCACAGTGGCATCAACAGTTACGGTGCCTCTTAATGCAGTTTGGCTAGTGTATAAGAATAAACAGTCCAGATTACTGTTATTCATGAAAGGAGAGGAGATAAATCCAAATTTCCTGTTGGAAATGGTTCTTGGCCCTTGTTAAGCCACATTGCACATGGAAATCTTCAGAAGAGTGCTAGATATTCCATGGCAGACCCAAACCAGAGACAGCATAGTCCTGCAGACAACTGAATTCCATAGCATAGGACTTACTCTGATATTGTCTACTGTATTAGTGAAGTTATAGTCTTGGAGAACTAGTAGGTGTCATCCACAAACTGCTCATCTACAAGACAACTGTATGTCTGCAAAGCAGGTAGGACATGGGGTGTAAATAAAACCTATCTGCATTTCTCTGCAGTCACAGTGGAAACATGAAAAAAGGGAGTTAATACAATAGTGCCATAAGGACATTAATTCTGCATAGTAAACTTGTTCCATTGCATTGTTATTTCTATTTTATGTCTCTCTTTATTATTGTGGTTTTTGTTGGCAGCTTTAGAAAGCACCCATCAAAGATGAGTTTGCATTACAGAAAGAACCACTCTTGTCTTGACGCATATAAAGAACTTGCACACACAAAGAGGAAGATACAGTCAGTACATCTTAATGAGAAATGTACATTTCTCAGCTTGCCCCTGAAATCTCACTTAGCTCCAGGGGTAGCAATTTTAGTTTGCTTCAGAGAGATGGAGAGACGGTTCTTTTTCCCACTTCTGTTAGACATCTGCCTGTGGTCAGGCAAAAGGGAAGAGCATGAATTTACACTTCCGGTTCATTTCAACAGCAATAATGAAACTGTCAACAAGTAATGAAAATGGAGGAATTCTGAGCAGGGCTATTTGTTCTCAGCAAACCCCACCTCTTTATTCATTCAGTAAAGGAAGAACTGATAGAAAAAGAAGGCGATAAGAAATATTTTGAGAGCATAAGAAGTTGTATGACTGAGACCCAATACATACTGCAGTTAGAAATCAATCCTGTGACTACATCAAAAAACTGCACCACATTTGACTTGCAGTACCTCTTTTCCTCTGTCTTATAGTTGGCAATTACCTTAGTGTATTTTCACTCATTTTCTGATAATAATTATAACTTAAATAATCCTTTCCGTAAATTTATTGAGGCTGTAGCATAGCTCTCCTGGTATTCCATTTACCATTTTTATATATTAACACAGCAAGCTATTTCTTCAGTCATTTGCCAATTGTGTCTAAAAGTGATTCATAGAATCATAGAATCATAGAAAGTTTTGAGTTGGAAGGGACCCCTAGAGGCCATCTAGTCCAACCCCCCCGCAGCGAGCAGGAGCACCACTAACTAGATCAGGTTGCTCAGAGCCCTGTCCAACCTGGTCTTGAATGTTTCCAGGGATGGGGCCTCCACTGCCTCTCTGGGCAACCCGTTCCAGTATTTCACCACCCTCATTGTAAAGAATTTCTTCCTTATATCCAGCCTAAACCTACCCTGTTTTAGTTTAAAACCAT